>JAABUJ010000722.1_pt1 | contig 59886 bp, 51 predicted proteins | sample 5559131 | NCBI WGS metagenome assembly JAABUJ01 (sample SAMN10711875, study PRJNA513366) | rock metagenome | isolation source: Antarctica rocks | place: Antarctica: Victoria Land, Mt New Zealand nord | collected 2016-01-07 | reverse complement strand
TTCGTCTCCTGTTGCTCTCCACCCCGCCTCGCGGCGACGCAGTTACATTTGACTACGCACGATGCGACCTCGTGCGACGGGGACTCGCACCCCGCTGACAAAGCGCCCTCACGGACGCACCTCCATCTGAGCTTCGCTCGCGGGACCCCTGGCAGGCTCCGCCGACAGGCGTCCCGAGGTGACCGCTCGGCTGGCGGACGATTCGCACTGAACTTCTACTTCACGCCGACTTCCTGCTCGTGGCTCAACGCCGTAGAGGGGTCCTTCCAAAATCACCCGACAGGCGATGCGCCGCGGTGTCTTCCGATCCGTCGGTGACGTCATTGCCGCCCTGGAACGCTACATCCACCGCGCCAACCAGGATCCTGAGCCCTTCGTCTGGACCGCCACCGCAGCCAGCGTTATGGCCAAGCTCGAACTGATCCGTCCCTCTGACTCAGTGCACTAGGGGTTCGCGGACCAACCGGGGAGTAGCACGATGACCGACGTCTTTGACCGGGCGACAGCCTACGGGGTGCTGCCCGTGATCGCGATCGAGGATGCGGCCCACGCCGTCCCGCTGGCGGATGCCTTGGCGGAAGGCGGGCTGCCGGTCGCCGAAGTGACGTTCCGGACCAAGGCCGCGGCCGACGTGATGGCCCGGATGACGCAGGAGCGGCCGGACTTCCTCGTCGGGGCCGGCACCGTGCTGGATCTCGACGCGCTCCAGGCGGCGCGCCACAGCGGCGCCAAGTTCGGCCTGGCGCCCGGCTTCGATCCCGCCGTCGTCGACGAGGCGCTCGCGTCCGCCTGGGCCTTCGCGCCCGGCATCATGACACCGAGCGAACTCAGCGCCGCCATGCGGCGGGGCGTCAAGCTGATGAAGTTCTTTCCCGCCGGCACGGCCGGCGGCCCCAAGGCGCTCGACGGCATCTCGGCACCGTTCGCCCATCTCGGATTGCGCTTCATCCCGACCGGCGGCGTCACCGAGGAGAACCTCGGCGATTGGCTCGCGATGAAGACCGTCGCGGCCGTAGGGGGCACCTGGATCGCCCGCACCGAGGACATCCGCGAAGGCCGCTGGGCCGACATCACCCGCAAGGCCAAGGCCGCGGTCGCGGCCGCCAAGCGCGTGCGGCCGTGAGGCGGATGCGGCCGTCAAGCCGCCGCGGCCCTAGCGCAAACCGTCCTCTCCCTTGATGTCGGCGGCCGCAAGGCCCCCGACGCGGGCGTGGACGCGCGGGCCCGTCGTCATCACCAGGGCCAGCAGGATCTCGTCGCGGCGCGGCGCGTCCGCGATGCCGATCTCCATCGCATCGTAATGGCTGCGCACGTAGGACGCGTCGATATGCGTGATCGGCACGTCGAGCCGGGTCCCGAGCCCGCCGACCTTCTTGGACGACGGCACGATCGCCTTGGCGTCGCCGAGCAGCCCGCGCATGGCATAGCCGCCCGGCACGTGCCACAACGCGCCGTGCTCGAGTTCGCCGCCCTCCCCCACGATGGCGCCCTTGCCGTAGCCCTCGACGGCGCTCGCGTCCCCGCCGAGCGCCGCGACCAGCCGCGCCGCCATGTCGAGGCCGAGCGGCTCCAGGCTTTTCATGAAGGGCGCGATCTCGGCGACGTAGCGGCCCGAGAACGGGTTGGCGATCACGGCCAGGACGGCGCCGCGCCGGTGCGGGCGCTCCGGCAAAGGGCCCCCTTCGTGCAGGATCTCCTCGATCTGCGTGACGTATTTGCGCACCGCGATGTCGCCCATGATCCCCTCCCAGGGGCGTGCCCCGTCGGACCGCACGCCGAACGCGTCCGGACCGACCAATCGCCCTGCCCGCGAGCCTGTCAAGTCGGCCGCAGCGCGGCGTGGCATTTGGCTTGCATTTCGGGCGGCGCCACTACGGCGCCAGGAGGGCGTCCCGCAGCATCGTCCAGCTGTCGCGGTCGGGGGCGCAAAGCAGGCCGCCCTCGTGGCGCGTCGGGAGGTAGGGCGTGCCGTCGAGGCAGGCCGCATAGCCGCCCGCCTCCCGGTGCAGCAGCCAGCCGGCCGCGTGGTCCCACGGCATCAGCTTGCTGTAGAGCCCGAAGTCGTAGAAGCCCCCGGCCAGCAGCCGGTACTGGTGCGCCGCGCAACGGTAGTCGCTGGCATTGGCGACGCGGGGAAAGCGGGCCGGCAGGCGGTCGCGCAGTTCCGGCGAGAAGAACGTCCAGGACACGACGCCGGCCATCTCGGGCAGGCTCGGTGCCGGCCCGACCCGGAGATCGTGGCGCCGCCCGTCGGCGCGCTCGAGGAACGCGCCCTCCCCACGCAACGCCACGGCCCAGTCGTCCTCGATCGGGTCCAGGATCACGCCGGCCACGACCTCGCCCCGCCGCACCACCGCCGCCATCACGCCGAACAGCGGCAAGTTGGACGCGAAGTTCTTGGTCCCGTCGATCGGGTCGATCACGAAGGCGAGGTCGGGATCGGCAAGCCTGTCGAGCAGCGACGGGTCGCGTTCCGTCGCCTCCTCGCCCACCACGACCGCGCCCGGAAAGGCGCGGAGCAGCGCCGCCGTGATGGCGGCCTCGGCGGCCTCGTCGGCATCGGTCACGAGGTCCTGGCGCGAGGATTTTTCCCGCGTGCGCTTCGGCACGATGCCGCGGAAGCGCGGCATGATCTCGACCCGGGCGGCCTCGCGCAGGATCTCGACCACGGTCTGGACGTCGGCGAACGGGAAGGTCGACAATGGCGCTACCGGCTGGAGTTGGGATGCGCCGGTCCTATAGGCGGCGCGCCGACGCCACAAGACATCGCACAGGCAACCCAGCGCTCACGCGATGCGGGCCTCGACGGCGTCGCCGACCGCAACGGGGCGGGACAGAGCGGCATTGAGCCTGGTGCGATCGAGTTCGCCCTCCCAGCGGCTGATCACCAGGGTCGCGACACCATTGCCGACGAGGTTGGTGAGCGCGCGGCACTCGCTCATGAACTTGTCGATGCCGACCAGGATCGCGACCGCGGCAAGCGGGATCTCGGGCACGACCTGGAGGGTCGCGGCCAGGGTGATGAAGCCGGCGCCCGTCACGCCCGATGCGCCCTTGGAAGTCAGCGCCGCGATGGCCAGGATCTTCAACTCCTGCGCCAGCGACAGGTCGGTGTTGGTGGCCTGAGCCAAGAACAGCACGCACAGCGTCATGTAGATGTTGGTGCCGTCGAGGTTGAAGCTGTAGCCGGTCGGGATCACGAGGCCGACAACGGGCTTCGAGGCGCCGAGCGCCTGCATCTTGCGGATCATGTTGGGCAGCACCGTCTCGGACGACGACGTGCCGAGCACGATCAGCAGTTCGTCCTTGATGTAGACGATGAAGCGCAGGATCGAGAAGCCGCACGCGCGTGCGATCAGTCCGAGCACCACGAAGACGAAGAGCAGGCTCGTGACATAGAAGGTGGCGACGAGCTCGCCGAGGTTGACGAGGCTCTTCAGGCCGAAGGCCCCGATGGTGAACGCCATGGCGCCGAAAGCCCCGATGGGCGCGAAATGGACGATGAGACCGATGATGCGGAAGAACATCTTGCCGGCCGCATCGATGGCCGCCGCGATGCGCTCGCCGACGACGCCGAGCCGCGACACGGCGATGCCGCTCAGGATGGCGATCAGCAGCACCTGCAGGAGATCGCCCTTGGCGAAGGCGTCGAAGAAGCTCGTCGGGATGCTGGCCATCACATGCGACACCACGCTGTCGCCCTTGGCGGCCGTGATGAAACTGGCCACGGATTTCGGGTCGAGCTTGGCGGGATCGATGTTGAAGCCCGCGCCCGGGTGCGCGACCTCGGCCACAATCAGACCGAGCGCCAGCGCCAGCGTCGACACGACCTCGAAATACACGATGGCCTTGACGCCGACCCGGCCGACGCGGCCGAGATCGCCCATGGTGGCGATGCCGTGCACCACCGTGCAGAAGATGACCGGCGCGATCATCATGCGGATCAAGTTCACGAAGGCATCGCCGAGGGGCTTCATGGCGGCGCCGGTCTCCGGCGCGAAGGTGCCCAGCAGGACGCCGATCACGATGGCGATCAGCACCTGCACGTAGAGCAGCCTGTACCAGGGGCGGGGCGGCGCCGCGGTCAGCAGGCGCGGATCGTCCGCATTCATGGTTCGTTTCCCCGGTTTCGCCGAACCGTAGCCGGGGCCTTGAAGGCTGGGAAGGAATTTTGGCGATCCTCAACCGTTTTCAGGGCCGGCTTGAGGTCGCGCGCCGCCGCCGCGCCCTCCTTCATCGCGTCGGCACGCCCCGAACGCCAACGTTCCTGGCCGAACTCTTCGGGTCGCACGGTTCCGTGTTTCCGGATCCGTTCCGCATCGCTATGGTGCCGCTTCTCGCTTTCCGATGCCCCGATGCCCCGATGCCCGCCTCGCCAGACCCTCGCCACACCGACGTCGCCGGACTCCGCCCCGCAATCGGCAGCCCGCCGGTCGAATGGGTGGTGGCGGACGGGAGGGCGCCGTACCTCGAGGCGGTTGCGGCCATGGAAAGCTACGTGGCCCGCATGGTCGCGGGCGCGGTGCCGGAACGCGTCTGGCTTGTCGAACACCCGCCACTCTACACGGCGGGAACGTCGGCGCGCGACGCGGATCTGCGCGCGGCGCGCTTCCCGGTGCATGGCACGGGGCGCGGCGGGCAATATACCTATCACGGGCCTGGGCAGCGGGTGGCCTATGCGATGCTCGACCTCAACCGGCGACGGCGCGACGTGCGGGCTTTCGTGGCGGCGCTCGAAAGCTGGATCATCGGCGCGCTGGCGCGGATGAATGTCCGAGGCGAGCGGCGGGAGGATCGCGTCGGCGTCTGGGTGGCGCGGCCCGACAAGGCGCCGGGGCTCGACGGCTCGCCGGCCGAGGACAAGATCGCGGCCATCGGCATCCGGCTCAGGCGCTGGGTCAGCTATCACGGGATCGCGGTCAACGTGGACTCCGATCTCGATCATTTCGGCGGGATCGTGCCCTGCGGCATCGCCTCGTCGCAACACGGTGTCACGAGCCTCGTCGACCTCGGCCACACCATCTCGATGTCGGAGTTCGACGTGCTGCTACGTCGCGCCTTCGAGGACGTGTTCGGTCCGACCGCGTCGGCCGGCTGATCGCACGCGAGCCAAACTGCCGCTTGCGCTACCAGGAACTTCGGGTGTTCATCCCCGTTGGCCGCGACAAAAGATGGGGCATGACGATGAGCGAGAGACCGACCCGAGTCGACCCGACCGGAGCCAAGCAGGGGAAATCCGGACTTGGAGTGCGCTACGTGCTGATCGGTGGCATGGCGCTCGTGATCGTGATCTTCATCGTGCTGGCCTTCGTCCTCAGCCGCACGAGCTGAGGGCGTGTTACGCCGCCTCTGACAGGGCTCGCGAGACATGGTGCTCGCTCCGAGGCAATCCGGGCCAGCCTGCCGCCGCCCTAGCCCGCACGGCGCCCTCGAACCAGGCCGGGACCTGCTGGGCCTCGTCGAGCACGTTCACCAGGATCGCGAAGCTCGCCGGCGTGCGGGTCTCGTCGACCCGGTCGATCAGCCATGCGGCCTGGGCCTCGTCGAGCCGGCCTGTCGGTCGCGAGCTCCAGATCACGTGATCGGTCACGACCGCGATGAAAAAGGTGGTCCACGCCTCGCATCGAGACAGGGCCGCGCGCTCGAGGTCGAACAGTGCCTCGGCGTCGTCCCGGTCGAGCGAGCCCTCCGCGCAGAGATGCCGGTTCAGCGACGTGACATCGGTGCGCGAGACGGTTGATCTGGCGATCAATCCTGCAAGCGTGACCTGGGTTGTGACTGTCGAAACTGCGATCTGATTGTTCATCGGGTTCGTCCTTCCTGTTGCGTGGAAGATGACGGGAGCGAATTGCCGGAAGATGAACATGTTTTGGCCGGATTTTGGCAAGGTTAAGCTACAGACAAGCGACAAGGTATCGGATTCGTTGCTTTCACGTATCGTCAACGACGATGCGGCTGGGGCACGGCAGGAGCGACGGCATGGCGCGGCAGCACATCACTTCGGGATCCAGCTTCGAGCGGAACATCGGTTACGCCCGCGCAGTGGTCGACGGTGACTGGGTCTTCGTATCCGGCACTACCGGGTTCGACTATGCGTCCGGCACCATCGCCGAAGATGTCGTGGCGCAGTGCGAACGCTGCATCGATAACATCGCGGGCGCGCTGGACGAGGCCGGCTTCTCGCTCGCCGACGTGGTCCGGGTCCGCTACATCCTGCCCGACGCTGCGGATTTCGAGCCTTGCTGGCCGGTGCTGCGCGCGCGTTTCGGCCCGGCGAGCCCGGCCGCCACCATGATGGCGGCCGGGCTCGCCGACCCGCGCATGAAGATCGAGATCGAAGTGACGGGCCGCCGGCGGGAGTGAAGCCTCGACCGAGACACGCGGCCCGGCATCCGCTCACCGCCAGTGTGCGATCATCGCGTCGGCAAGGCTGCCGAGGTCCGGCGCCACGAGGGTGGGCTCGGGCAGGTTCGGCACCGACAGGACGGCGTTGCCGGGCCGGGCCACCAGGGCACCGGACCAGCCGAGACTCTGCGCCCCAACCGTGTCCCATACATGCGCCGCCACCATGCAGAAGGCCGTGGCAGGGAGATCCAGGGCCTCCGCGACCTGACGGTAGCAGTCGGGATGAGGCTTGAAACGGCGCACCGCATCGACGCTGAACTGACGCTCCGTCAGCCGCGCGATGCCGCTGCGCTGCAAGGGGCTCGCCTCGGGGTCGGGGGCCGAGTTCGTCAGCGTCACGAGGCGGAACCCGGCGTTTTTCAAGCGTTCGAGAGCCGGCAGGACGTCGTCATGGGCCGGCATCGCGAGGGTGCGGGCCCGGAGTTCGGCCGTGTCGGCACCGACCACCGGAACGCCGCGGATCTCGCCCAGCATCCGCAGGATTCCAGCCCCGACGGCGCCGAAGGGCGCGTAGTTGCCGCTCAGTGCCATGGCCTCGGAATAGAGCACCACTTGCGCGAACCACTCGCGCATTGCCGCTGCATCGCCGAACAGGCGCTCGAATAGCGGCGCCAGGGTCTCGATGTCGAGCAGCGTCTCGTTGACGTCGAAAACCAGGACAGTGGGTTGCGGGTCGGTCACCATGAGGGTCTCCGGATCGGGCGTCGATGGCCGAAGCCGATCATGTCATGAGGGCGTGGTCTACCGCTGCGTCTCGTCACGGGCAAAGTTGCTGCGGGCGGCTGCTGTCACCGACCGAGTGACGCAGGCTTCCGAAACCGGAATCGAAGCGCCTCCCGCGTCGATGTTCGGGACGGCGGGACAACGCTCGGCACGCGCCCATGGTGCCGTTCAGGCCGGCCTCGCGCGCAGGCCTAGCCACGACAAGGCACGCCCGTCCAGGCAGGCGAGCCCGACCGCGATGATGACCACCCCGGCCCAGGCCGAGCGCGGCAGCGTCTCGTCGAGGGCCCAGGCGCCGAGCAGCACCGCTCCGACCGGAACCAGCAGCGTCACCAGCGACACATTGGTGGCGCCGGACCGGGCCAGGATGCGGAAGAACAGGAGATAGGCAATCGCCGTGCTTGGCACCGCGAGCCCGATCAGCGCGGCCCAGACGCCGGCCCCCGGCATCGGCACGGTCCAGGGCCGGTCGACGAGACAGCAGAGCGGCACCGCCATGCAGGCGCTGGCGGTGAGTTGGAACGTCGCCACCGTGATGGGCGGCACGCCCCGGAAGCGCCGTCCGAAGACGCCGGCCAGGCCATACGAGAAGGACGCGCCCAGCACCGCCAGTTCACCCATCACGTCGCCCTTGCCGAAGCCCGCCAGCGCGTCCGGGCCGACCAGCACCGCCACGCCGGCGACACCAATGACGAGCCCGGCGATCTTGGCAACGTCGAGCTTCTCATCGGCCGTGAAGAGTTGCGCCACGACCACGGTGAACATGGGCGTCGTGGCGTTGAGGATGGAGGCGAGCCCGCTCGACACCTTGGTCTCGCCGAAGGCGATCAGCGAATAGGGCACGATGTTGTTGAGGAGTCCCATCAGCAAGAAGGCCGCCCAGAGCCGCGGCTCAACGGGCTGGCGGCCACCCCGCGCCAGGATGATGACGTTCAATAGCAGCGCCGCGATGAGCACGCGCCCGCTCACGACGGTCAAGGGCGGCAAGGCCGAGACCAGCACCTTGTAGAAGAAGAAGGAGCCGGCCCAGAGCAGTGCCAGCAGCAAGAGAAATCCCCATTCGGCCGCCCCCATGCGGAGGCTCGTCGTCGGATTGGCCATGTCGCCCTCGCTGCCCTGCCCCACGCCGGAGCCAACCGATCGGTTCAAGCCGGCATGGGTCAGGCTTACGCGGCGGCGTCGCGGGCCGCCATCCGGTTCTTGCCGCGAAACTGGAGAACGGCTTGCGGCAGCCTCGTTGATCGTCTATAATTTCGATAGATAATCAGGTGCAGTACCCCAAGGGGCTTGGCGTCCGAGCGACGGACCCACAGCGAAACAGGGGTTCACTTCCGCAACTCCGGCTGCCATCATGCCGTCGCCGATGGGGTTGCCCATGAGCTGGATCGCTTCGATCAACTGGCTTTACTCCGTGTCGGGTTTCGCGATCGGCATGCTGGTCGGTTTCACGGGGGTGGGAGGCGGCTCTCTGATGACGCCGCTGCTGGTGCTGCTGTTCGGCTTCCATCCGGCGACTGCGGTCGGGACCGACCTGCTCTACGCGGGCCTGACCAAGAGCGGCGGCACGATCGTGCATGGCCTCAACCGCACGGTGGATTGGCGCATCACCGCGCGGCTCGCCTGCGGAAGCCTGCCCGGCGCCGCTATGACGCTCTGGGCGCTATCGTATGTCGACCGCACCAGCCAGAGCACGGCCGGCACCATCAACACGGTTCTGGGTCTGGCCCTGATCTTCACGGCGATCACGCTCATCGGGCGCAAATGGCTCCTCGTCCGGCTGGCCGAGCGAACCGGCAGCTTCACGGATCGGCAGACCGCGACGCTGACCGTGGTGCTCGGCGCGGTCCTCGGGGTGCTGGTGTCGTTGACCTCGGTCGGTGCGGGCGCGATCGGCGTCACGGTCCTGCTGCTGCTCTATCCGCGCATGCCGACCGTGCGGATCGTGGGTTCCGACATCGCCCACGCGGTGCCGCTCACGCTGCTGGCGGGCGCTGGGCATTGGTCCATGGGCTCGGTCGACGGGGTGCTGCTGACCTCGCTGCTGATCGGTTCGCTGCCCGGCATCGCGATCGGCAGCCAGATCGCGTCCCGCGTCTCCGACCGCCTGTTGCGGCCGGTGCTGGCCGGTACGCTGGCGCTCGTCGGGGCCAAGCTGGCGTTCTGAAAACCGCTGGTTCTCACCATCCGATCTCGACCGGGAAGGCGTCGATCACGTGCCGGGGCCAATGCTTCGGCGCCATCAGCACGGCATCGCCGCGAAAGTCCAAGGACGCGGCCCAGGGATTGCGGGCGAGCCACACGGCCGCGGCCCTCGCGACGCGTCGCCGCTTCACGCCGTCGACGGCCAGCAGCGCCTCGTCGAGACCGGGCCGCGCCTTGACCTCGACGAAGACCAGCACGCTGCCGCGACGCGCCACGATGTCGATCTCGCCGCCCGTCACGGTGAAGCCGCGCGCGATGATGCGATAACCTTTCAACGTCAGCAGCAAGGCCGCGACCCACTCGGCCCGGCGACCGGTCCGGTTGGCGCGGCGCCGCGCCTCGGCAGGTCGACCGACGCCGGGATGCTTCACGGGCCGGCGCGGCGCCCGGCCGCCAGCGCCACCGCGCGCCCGTAGACCTCGCGACGCGGCAGGCCGGTCTCGCCCGCCACCACGGCGGCCGCATCCTTGACCGACAGGTGATCGAGCGCTGCGCCGAGCCTGGCATCGATTTCGTCGGCGCCGGCCGCGGGCGTCGCGTCGGCGCGGGCCACCAGGATCACCACCTCGCCCTTGGGCGGCCCTTCCTCGGCGAAGCGCGCCGCGAGTTCGGCCGCGGTACCCCGCCGCACGGTTTCGAACTTCTTGGTGAGTTCGCGCGCCACGGCGGCAGGCCGGGGGCCCAGCACGGCCGCGATATCGGCCAACGCGTCGGCGAGGCGCCGCGCCGATTCGAAGAACACCAGCGTGCCGGGCACGCCCGCGATATCGGCGAGCCGCGTGCGCCGGGCGCCGCCCTTCTCGGGCAGGAAGCCTTCGAAGAAGAACCGGTCGGTCGGCAGCCCGCCCAGCACCAGGGCCGCCATGACGGCCGAAGCGCCCGGTACGGCCGTCACGGCGGCCCCGGCCTCTACGGCGTCGGCCACGAGCTTGTAGCCGGGGTCAGACACGAGCGGCGTGCCCGCATCGGAGATGAGCGCCACGGCCTCGCCACGGGCCAGGCGAGCCATGATTTGCGGGCGCATCGCAGCGGCGTTGTGCTCGTGGTAGGGAACGAGCGGGGTGTCGATCCCATAGTGCGACAGCAGCACCCGCGACACGCGCGTGTCCTCGGCCAGCACCGCATCGGCGGCCGCCAGCACGGCCAGGGCCCGCAGCGAGATGTCGCCGAGGTTGCCGATGGGCGTCGCCACCACGTGCAGGCCCGGAGCCAGCGCCTGCGCCGCAACCCGCGTGCCGAAGGCCGTGAAGGCCTTGTCGCGGCGGCGCTCCGGCGCCGCATGGCGATCGAGGCTGGAATCGCGCTCGGGCGCCGTACCGGCGTCATCGTGTCGATGGTGTGCTGTCATACCGGCCTGTGTGGCGCGGCGGCGACCCCAAGGCAAGAACTGCCGATCCGGGGTTTCCGCGAGACGTCCGATGGCTTCGGGCATCATTCGATGCTACACATCGCGGGTTCCCGCGACGCGCTCTGGAGATCCGGCTTGGTTTCGGCACGTTTGATCAGAAGCGCGCTCTCGGCTTGTGCACTGGGGTCCTTGCTGTCGGGCTGCGGCCAGATCGGCGTCGGACCACGCCTGGGCGGAGCGCCATCGGAGGCTCCTCTGTCGGCCCCGACCACGGCCGTGCAGTCCCGGCCTCTGGCCGGCGCCCAGCCGGGCACCATCGGGTCCGGTTCCGTCAAGGTGGCGCTTATCCTTCCCCTCACACAGAACGGCAGCCCGTCGGGAGTCGGCCAGTCGCTGCGCAATGCCGCCGCGCTCGCCTATGCGGACGCCGGGAGCAATGATCTCACCATCCTGGTCAAGGATGACCGTTCCACGCCCGATGGGGCGCGGGACGCCACGCAGGCGGCCATCGGCGACGGCGCCGAGCTTGTCCTGGGACCGCTGTTCGCGGCCGATCTCCGGGAGGCCGCCAAGGTCGCCAAGGCAGCCGACAAGCCCGTGATCGGCTTCTCGACCGACACCGCCTCGGCGTCCCGCGGCGTCTACCTGCTGTCCTTCCTGATCGAGAGCTACGCCGACCGGGTCGTCGAGTTTGCGGCATCCCGCGGCAAGAAGAGCTTCGCGGCGCTGGTTCCGGAGAACGACTACGGCAACGTGGCGCTGGCCGAGTATCAGCAGGCGGCGGCGCGGCTCGGCGTGCGGGTGGAGGCGATCGAGCGTTACAAGCCGGGCGCACCAGCGGAGGCGGTCGCCCGCATCGCTGCTGCCCTGCCCCGCATCGACGCCCTGTTCATCCCCGATTCGGCCGACGACATGGGCCCGGTCGCCGCGGCCCTCACGGCCAACGGCATCGATAACGGCAAGGTTCAGATCCTCGGCACCGGCTTGTGGACGGACCCGCGCGTCTTGAAGCTCCCGGCCCTCCAGGGCGCCTGGATCTCGGCCCCGGAAGGCGCGGGGTTTGCGAGCTTCGCGACTCGTTATCGCGCCAAGTTCGGTAGCGACCCGGCCCGCATCGCCACCCTGTCCTACGATGCCGTCTCGCTCGCGGCCGCCCTGTCCCACGGCCAGGCGGGCCAGCGTTTTTCGCAGGACGCCTTGACGAACAGCTCTGGCTTCAACGGCGCCGACGGCGTGTTCCGCTTCCGACCCGACGGCCCGAACGACCGCGGTTTGGCGGTTCTACAGGTCGGAGGCGGCACCACGACGGTTGTAAGCCCCGCGCCCCGCAGCTTCACGGGTGGCCCGTCCGGCATTTGATCGCCGCGGCGGTCATGATGGCGGCATCTGCGCGGGAGAAGAGCATGGACGTGGTCGAAGGCGAGGCCGCCTTTCGCGGTTTCAGCACCTGGTACAGGGTGACGGGGGACCTCACGGCCGGGCCAGCGCCGCTCGTGGTCGTGCACGGCGGCCCGGGCTGCACACACGACTACGTCGACAGCTTCAAGGATCTGGCGCGGGACGGCCGCGCCGTCGTCCACTACGACCAGATCGGCAACGGCCGCTCGACGCACCTGCCGGACCAGGGCGCCGCGTTCTGGACCGTCGACCTGTTCCTCGCCGAACTCGACAACCTCCTCGCCCATCTCGGGATCGAGGGCCGCTATCACCTTCTGGGCCAGTCCTGGGGCGGCATGCTCGGTGCCGAACATGCGGTGCGCCGCCCGGCCGGCCTCGTGTCCCTGGTCCTCGCCAACGCGCCGGCCTCGATGGCTCTCTGGGTCGCAGAGGCCAACCGGCTCAGGCTGGCCCTGCCGCTCGACGTCCAGCAGGACCTGCTCCGCCATGAGGCCGCCGGCACCACGGCCCATCCCGAATACGAGCGCGCCACCCAAGCCTTCTATGCCCGCCACGTCTGCAGGCTGTCGCCCTGGCCCGACGAGGTGACCCGCACCTTCGCGGCGCTGGCGGCCGACTCCACCGTCTATGCGGCGATGAACGGCCCCAACGAGTTCCACGTGATCGGATCGCTGCGGGACTGGAGCGTCGTCGACAGGTTGCAGCGCATCGTGGCACCGACCTTGCTCATCTCAGGCCGCCATGACGAAGCGACCCCCGCGACGGTCCAACCTTATGCGGATCTCATTCCCGACGTCCGCTGGACTCTCTTCGAGGACTCGTCCCACATGCCGCATGTCGAGGAACGACAACGATGCATGGCTGTGGTCGGCGCTTTCATCAGGCAGCATGATTGATCCATAGGCAGCAAGCAGCAACACCGCGATTGCGAACCGGGTTCGGAGAGGACGTCACATGGGACTGAGGACATTGCTGGCCACGAGCGCTCTGGCGCTGGGCTTCGCGGCGGCAGGCGCCGCGAGCGCCGCGACGGCGCCGGATCGGGCCGATCTGATGAAGCAGCACCGCGGCGGCACGTTGAAGCTGAACGCGCATGGCTCGGCCGGCACGATCGACCCGCAGATCAACTACGAAGCGGAGTTCTGGCAGCTCCTCTATGCCACCAACGACGGGCTCGTGACCTTCAAGAAAGTCGATGGCCCGGACAGCAACACGGTCGTGCCGGATCTGGCCGAGGCGGTCCCGGAACCGCAGGACGGCGGCAAGACCTACGTGTTCAAGCTCCGCAAAGGCGTCAAGTTCTCGACCGGCAAGGACGTGACGCCGGCCGATGTGGTGGCCACGTTCCAGCGCATCTTCAAGGTTTCCAGCCCGACCGCGGGCTCCTTCTTCAACGGGATCGTCGGGGCAGACGCCTGCCTCAAGGAGGCCGCCACCTGCACGCTGGCCGGGGGCGTGATCGGCGACGACCAGGCCGGCACCGTCACGTTCCACCTCACCGACGCGGATGCCGATTTCTTCTACAAGCTCTCGGCCGTCCATGCCGCGATCGTGCCGGCCGACACGCCGACGAAGGATCTCGGCACGACGCCGGCCGCCGCCACCGGCCCTTATATGATCGAGAGCTACAATCCCGACCGCGGCATGAAGATCGTCCGCAATCCCTACTTCAAGGAATTCAGCGCCGACGCGCAGCCCGACGGCTACGTCGACGCCATGGACTACAACTTCGCCTCGACGACCAGGCCGGGGTGACGGCGGTGGCCAACGGCCAGGCCGATTGGACCTTCGACGACGTGCCGACCGACCGGCTCGGCGAACTCGGCAGCAAATACGCCAAGCAGGTCCATGTCCATCCGCTACTGGCCTTCTACTACGTGCCCATGAACGTGAACCTGCCGCCCTTCAACAACCTCAAGGCGCGGCAGGCCGTGGCCTATGCGGTGGACCGCAAGGCCCTCGTGGGACTCTTCGGAGGACCCAATCTCGCCAGCCCACTCTGCCAGCAATTGCCGGTGGGCATGCCGGGCCACGAGGATTACTGTCCGTTCACGGCGAGCCCGGGCCAGAAATGGACCGCGCCCGACATGGCCAAGGCCCGGCAATTGGTCGAGGAATCCGGCACCAAGGGCGCCCAGGTGACGTTGATCGGTGACGACAAGGCCATCCCTAAGTCGATCGCCACCTATATGCAGAGCCTGTTGCGGGACCTCGGCTACGATGCCAGCTTGAAGGTAGTGTCCCACAACATCCAGTTTACCTACATCCAGAACACCAACAACAAGGTGCAGATCGCGGTCTCGGACTGGTACCAGGACTATCCGGCGCCGTCCGACTTCCTCGGGGTGCTGTTCAGCTGCAGCAGTTTCCACCCGGGCTCCGACTCCTCCGTCAACATCTCGGGCTTCTGCGACCAGAAGATCGAGGGGGACATGAAGAAAGCGATGGCAACCGCGGTCACGGATCTGCCGGCCGCCGGCAAGCTCTGGGCCGCGGTCGACAAGGAGGTGACGGACGCGGCACCGGTGGCTTCGCTGTTCCAGCCGAAGCGGGTCGACTTCGCCGCGAGCCGGGTGGGCAACTTCCTGTATTCGGACCAGCTCCACTTCCTGTTCTCCCAGGCCTGGGTGAATTGAGGACACGGGCTTGACCGCTACGATTACCGAAGCGAGACCGCGCGAAGGCGCGGCCCGCACCGCCAAGCGGGCGAGCCGTGGCCCCTGGGCCACGGCGTTCCGCAAGCTCGTGCAGGATCGCGCCGCCGTCGCGGCCTTCGCGATGCTCATGCTGATCGTATTTTGCACCCTGGCGGCGCCGTTCTATGCCGCGCATGTCTCGGCCACCAATCCGTTCACGTCGAACCTCAGCGGTTCGATTCAGCTCGACGGTCAGGACGTCGCCATCATCCAGGCCGACACCAACGGCCTGGGGCTCGGTACGTCGCCGATCGGCCCGACCTGGACGGGGCGCTACATGCTGGGCGCCGACGGCCAGGGCCGCGACGTGATGGCCCGCATCCTCTACGGCGGGCAGAACTCCCTGTTGATCGCCAGCGCCGCGACCGTGATCACGCTGGTTCTAGCGGCGTTGGTGGGGATCGTGGCGGGCTTCTTCGGGGGCGCGATTGACGCCGTGCTGTCGCGCCTTCTCGACATCCTCTGGGCCTTTCCGGTCTACCTCCTGGCAATCTCGCTCTCCATCGTCACGATCGGGCACGGCCTCGTGCTCGGCCCCATCACCATCGCTTCGGACAGCCTGCTCCTGCCGATCATCATCATCGGCATCGTCTACATTCCCTACGTGGCGCGGCCGATCCGTGGCCAGGTGCTGCAGTTGCGGGGGAGCGAGTTCGTGCTGGCCGCCATCGGGCTCGGGGTGCCGCGCGGGCGCATCCTGCTGCGCGACATCCTGCCCAACGTCTTCACCACGCTGATCGTCTTCGCGCCCTTGATGATGGCCTTGAACATGATCACGGAGAGCGCCCTGTCGTTCCTGTCGATCGGCGTGCAATCGCCCGCCGCCTCGTGGGGAACCATCATCGAGGACGGACAGGGCCTGATCTACACGCGCCCCATGGTGGCGATCGCGCCCGGTATCGCGATCGTGCTCACGGTGTTGGCCTTGAACGTGCTCGGCGACGGCGTTCGCGATGCATTGGACCCGCGCGCCAAGCTGCGCGTGAGGAAGGGCTGATGCTGCGGGTGCTGGTCAGCCGCGTCGGCCAGATGGCCTTCGTCATGGCCGGGATTTCGATTCTGGTGTTCCTGATCTTCTTCGCCACTCCAGGCACCGATCCGGCGGCCCGCATCGCCGGTCGCAACGCGTCGCCCGAAGTGCTCGCCGCCGTGCGCCACGATTTCGGCTTCGACCAGCCGCTGTGGATCCAGTACCTGCTCTTGATGAAGCGTCTCTTCGTCACGGGCGACCTCACCTCCTTCGTCAACCGCGGCCAAGAGGTCATCCCGTCGATTCTCCAGGCGGTGCCCGTGACCCTGTCCCTGGTGTTGGGTGCCGCGGTCGTCTGGGTGGTGCTGTCGATCCTCATCGGCGTGATCGCCGGCGTCTGGCGCGGCAGCCTCGTGGACCGCGCGCTGATGATCCTGGGCCTGATCGGCATTTCCATGCCGGTGTTCTGGGTCGGCGAGGTCGCCAACCTGATCACGCAGAGCCGCTACCACGACACCTGGCTCTTCTCCTGGGTGCCCGGCCTCGGCTACGTGTCGCTCACCCAGAACCCCGCCGCCTGGTTCAAGGCCCTGGTGATCCCCTGGTTCACCCTGGCGATCCTCTATGTCGGGCTCTACGGCCGCGTGCTGCGCGCGAGCCTCATCGAATCCTACCAGGAAGACTTCATCCGCACGGCGCGGGCCAAGGGCCTCGGCGAGGGTCGGGTACTGTTCCGCCACGCGTTGCGCACCTCGCTCATCACCTTCGTGTCGATGTTCGGGCTCGATTTCGGCATCCTGGTCGGCGGGGGCGCCCTGCTGACCGAAGTCGTGTTCGGCCTGCAGGGGGTCGGCTACCTCACGTTCAACGCCCTCCAGAATCTCGACCTTCCGGTCATCATGGCGACCGTGATGTACGCGTCCTTCTTCGTGGTGGCGGCCAATGCCCTGGTCGATCTCGTCTATGCGGCGCTCGACCCTCGCGTGAGGCTCGCCCGTGCTTGACCGCTCCCCCGCCGAAACGCTGCTGGCGGTCGAGAACCTCAGCGTTTCGTTCCGGACCGAGCGCGGCATCCTGCGGGCCGTCGACGACATTTCCTTCGCGGTTCCCAAGGGCGAAATCCTGTCGGTGGTGGGCGAGTCGGGCTCCGGCAAGTCGCTGACCAGCCTCGCCGTCATGGGGCTGATCAACGACCCCAACGCCATTGTGACGGGCTCGATCCGCTACAAGGGCCAGGAGCTGGTAGGCCTGTCACGCCGCGCCTTGCAGCATGTGCGAGGCGACGAGATCGCCATGATCTTCCAGGATCCGATGAGCGCCATGACGCCGGTCTATACGATCGGCTGGCAGATCGAGGAGCAGATCCGCGCCCATATGAGGCTCACGCGGCGCCAGGCGCGCGCCAGGGCGATCGACCTTCTGGCCGAGATGGGCATGCCGAACCCGTCCATCCAGGTCGACCGCTACCCGCACCAGCTGTCGGGCGGCATGCGCCAACGCGCCATGATCGCCATGGCGCTCAGTTGCAACCCATCGCTGCTGATCGCCGACGAGCCCACCACCGCCCTCGACGTCACCGTGCAGGCGCAGATCCTGCGCCTCATCGAGCAACTCCGGCGCGACCACGGTTCCTCGATCATCTTCATCACGCATGACATGGGCGTGGTGGCCGAGATCGCCGACCGCGTCATGGTGATGTATGCGGGTAAGCTCGTGGAGCGCGGCGCCAAGCGCGACGTCTTCGCGACCCCGGGGCATCCCTACACGGTGGGGCTGCTCGACTCGATCCCGCCCATGGCGGGCGAGAAGCCCCGTCGCCTGCCCGCGATCCCCGGCGCCCCGCCCTCCATCGCCGATCGGCCGCAGGGCTGCCCGTTCGGGCCCCGCTGCCGCCACGTCCACGACGCCTGCGTGGTCGATCCGCCGCTGTTCCGACGCGGCCTGCAGGACATCAGTTGCCATCTCGTGCCCGAGAACGTGACGCCGTGACCGGGACGCCCATCCTCGAAGCCGTGAACCTGTCGAAACACTTCAAGCTCGGCGGCCGCTTCCACGCGCAGGGCATCCAGGTGCTGCGTGCCGTCGACGAGGTGTCGCTCACGGTCGAGCGCGGCGAGACGCTGGGTCTCGTAGGCGAGTCGGGCTGCGGCAAGTCGACCCTGGGCCGCTGCCTGATGCGGCTCTACGACGTCTCGGGCGGGACGATTCGCTTCGAGGGGCAGGACATCACGCGGACGACCCTCGAGGCGCTGCGGCCGTTGCGGCCCCGCATGCAGATGGTGTTCCAGGACCCTTACGCGTCGCTGAATCCGCGCCGGCGAATCGCCGACCTCATCGCCGAGCCGTTGCGGGTCCACCCCCGCGCCGACGGCCGGCGACGTGGCGGCGCCGAGATCCAGGCCCGGCTCGAGGAACTGATGGACCTCGTCGGCCTGTCGACCGACCACCTGCAGCGGTTCCCGCACGAGTTCTCCGGCGGGCAGCGGCAGCGCATCGGAATCGCTCGGGCATTGGCGCTGCAGCCTTCGCTGATCGTGGCGGACGAATCCGTCTCGGCCCTCGACGTTTCGGTGCAGGCCCAGATCATCAACCTGTTCATGGACCTGCAGGACAGGCTCGGCATCACCTACCTGTTCATCGCCCACGACCTCAGCGTGGTGCGGCAGATCTCGACCCGCACCGCCGTCATGTATCTCGGCTCCGTGGTCGAGACCGGGCCGACCGACACGCTGTTCCGGCACCCGGCCCATCCCTACACGGAAGCGCTGATGTCGGCCGTTCCGGTCGCCCATGCCGGGGAGGCGCGGCGCGAGCGCATCATCCTGCGCGGCGATGTGCCGAGCCCACTGCGCCCGCCATCCGGCTGCCGCTTCCACACCCGCTGTGTCAAGGTCGGGGACCGGTGCAGGAGCGAGCGTCCGCTGCTGCGCGACGTCGGCGACGGCAGGGTGGCGGCCTGCCACTACCCGAACGAGTGAGGGGGTCTCGCCGGGGGCTTGGCGCGGCGCTTCCAGCGCATGGCAGTCTGTCCCAGCGGAAAAGATCTGCACCCGGCCTCGTTCTGCATTACATGGTCATGCAGTGGGTCTGACGGGTAATGTCATGCCGGCGACAGCGAGCGTTCAAACCCGGATCGATCCCGCCACGAGGGATGAAGCCGCTGCCGTCCTGGCCTCGATCGGCATGACCGTACTCCGAGGCCGTCCGGCTCATGCTCACCCGGGTCGCCCGGGAGAAGGCCCTTCCGTTCGAGCGGCTGATTCCCAACGAGACTACGATCACGGCCATGCGCGAGGCCCGGGCTGGCGGACTCCAGCGTTCCGACACGGTGGCCGACCTCATGGCCGATCTCCGTGCGGGCGATTGAGAGAACCGGACAGGTCAAACGAGACTTCAAGCGGGAAGCGAAGGGCGCCACCGGGCGACTTTGGACGCGGATCTTGCGGCGGTCCTCACGGAGCTCGTCAACGACCGCCCCCTCGCGGCGAGCTATCGGGACGATGCGCCGACCGCCCATGGAAGGACCACCGGGACTGCCACGTCAAACCGGATCTGGTGTTGATCTATCGCCTTCCCGATGACGACACGCTGCAACTCGTGCGCCTCGGCTCTCATTCCGAACTGGGCATCGAGGCAAGTTGGCCGCATCCGACCTGCAAGGCTCTGCATTGGCAAGCAATAGAACCGGCCGTCATGGCGGGAACCGGCCGTCGGTCGTCGTCGACCCCAATTTCACCCCGTCGCGGCCGAGCGCATCGATCGTCCAGGCGTAGCGATGGGAAGCACCGGACGGCGGGCAAGGCCCGACATAGGTGATGGCGCCCTTCGACACGCGGCCGTTGCCGGCATAGGGCACGGTCGAGCCGCCGTGCTGGAAGTCGGGGGCATCCCGGTCGCGCATCAGGAAGGCCAGAGCGACCGTGCCGCGCGGCGCGCCCGATACCACGAAGGCCGGCGAGGTCGACGAGCAGGGTGGAATGCCCTGCCAGGAGAACTTGGCCGAGAAGGCGGAAGCGGGCGCGGAGGTCAGCGCGGCCGCGGCGATCAGCAGGGCGGCGGTGATCGACGATGCTCGCATGATGGACTTGCTCCGGGTCCGACGATGGAGGCGAGCCTCGAGCACCGGGGCGCCGGGAGGCCTCGCCGCCCGGTATTCGGCTTCGTGCGCTCACGCGTTACGGCGGAACCGCCGTTGCACCGTCACCGCGGAGGTGGCCTCCGTCCACTGTCGTGCGCGAAAGCGCGGCCGTCCTCAGGATTGCGCCTCCAGAAATGCTTCGAAGGCATCGAGCGTGACTTGCGACACGTGGTGCTCCATGCCCTCCGCATCGATCTCGGCCGCTTCCGGCGGCACCCCGACAGCGACCAGGAGCTTCACCACCGTGCGGTGCCGGGCGCGGCAGCGCTCCGCCATGGCCTGCCCGGCCTCGGTCAGGAAGATGCCGCGATAGGGCTTCGCGGTCGCCAACCCCTCCCGCTTCAGCCGCGCGATGGCTTTGTTGGCCGTGGGGTGGGCGACGCCGAGCGCGCGGGCGATGTCGGTCGTGCGGGCCTCGCCCTGCCCGGCCTGGAGGTCGGCAATCAGTTCCGTGTAATCCTCCAGCATGGCCGAGGACCTGGCGGTCCGTGCCCTGCCGAAGCGCTGGGCCGGCACGACGTCGCCTGCATCCTCGTCAGCCCCCGTCGTCGTCTTGCCGCGCATCCGCCCCTGCCCCGCATGTCCTCTCGACCCCGATGTCGGCCGGTCGAGGGCCGGGCGTCAACCTAGCCTATTGACGAAGATGTAGTCGAGGCTACATTGACGCCGCGGCTTCGGTCGGGGCGGGCAGGAATGGGCGAGGCGGATGGCCATGGATGAAGCCGCAGCGGTGTCCCCCGTGAGCGGCGGCACGGATGCGGCGATCCGCGACGTCCTGGCGGGGCGGCATCGGGGCTGGGGCGGTAGGCTCGTGATGATGGGTCCGGCCGTGGTGGCGTCCATCGCCTATATGGACCCCGGCAATTTCGCGACCAACATCCAGGCCGGCGCCAAGTTCGGCTACACGCTGCTCTGGGTCGTGGTGGTGGCCAATGCGATGGCCATGCTGTTCCAGGCCCTATCGGCCAAGCTCGGCATCGTCACGGGGCACAATCTCGCCGAACTGTGCCGTATGAACTTTCCGGCCTGGGTCAGGATTCCCATGTGGCTCGCCAGCGAGGTCGCCGCCATGGCGACCGATCTCGCGGAATTCCTCGGCGGCGCCATCGGCCTGTCGCTGCTCCTCGGCATTCCGCTCCTCTTCGGCATGGCCATCACGGCCGTCGCGACCTATGCGCTGCTGCTGCTGGAGCGGCGCGGATACCGGTCTGTCGAGCTCGCCATCGGGGCGCTGGTGGCGGTGATCGGCGTCTGCTACCTGGCCGAAGTGCTGATCGCGCCGATCGACTGGGCGGCGGCAGGCCTCGGCTCCGTCGTGCCACGCCTCGCGGCGCCGGAAGCCCTGACGATCGCGGTCGGCATCATCGGCGCCACCGTGATGCCGCATGCGCTCTACCTCCATTCCGGCCTGACGCAGCACCGTGGTGCGGCGCGCGACGATCGGGAGCGGCGCGCCCTGGTCGGCTATTCCAATCGCGAGGTGCTGATCGCGCTCGGCGTCGCCGGGCTCGTCAACATGGCCATGGTGGTGATGGCGGCGGCCGCCTTCCACCTCGGGCATGACGACGTCGCCGAGATCGGCACCGCCTATCACACGCTGACGCCGCTGCTCGGTCCGGCGGCGGCGGGCTTCTTCCTGACCTCGCTGATCGCCTCCGGCCTGTCGAGCTCCGCCGTCGGCACCATGGCGGGCCAGATGATCATGCAGGGGTTCTTGCGCGTGTCGGTGCCGCTCTGGCTCCGCCGGCTCGTCACCATGGTGCCGGCCTTCGTGGTGGTGGCGCTCGGGGTCGACAGCACCAAGGCGCTGGTGCTGAGCCAGGTGGTTCTGAGCTTCGTGCTGCCGCTGCCCCTGGTGGCGTTGGTGCTGTTCACCCGCCGCCGCGACCTGATGGGCGCGTTCGCCAACAGCCGTCCGATCGACCTCGCCGCCATGGCGGGCGCGGCGTTGATCGTGCTGCTCAATGTCGTGCTGCTGCTGCAGACCTTCGGGGTGCCGATGCCGGGGGTGCCCGGCGGGGGGTAAATCAGGGCGCGCCGAGTAATGGCTGATGGTGGAACTCCGGATCCCGAGCCTCGCGTTCAGTGATATCCGATGTCGCCGCGCATCTTGCCGCGAAAGACCCAGTACGACCATGCCGTGTACATCAGAATGACGGGCAGCAGGAACAGCGTACCGATCAGCAGGAAAGCCTGCGTCCCTTCGGACGACGCGCTCTCCCAAAGGGTATAATGCGGGGGCACAAGGTATGGCCAGAGACTGACCGCGATCCCCGTATAGGACATGAAAAACAGCCCCATGGCGCCCATGAACGGCAAGGCATCGTTGCCGTAGCCGTCGAGAGCCCGCCATTCCAGCCAGGCCAGCAACACGGTGAGGATCGGGACCGGCGCGACGATGACCATGTTGGGCCAACCGAACCATTTGTGGGCGATGGCCGGGTCGCGCAGAGGGGTCCAGATACTCACGACGAGCACGGCGGCCAGCACGCCCCAGAAGCAGAGTTTCCCGGCCCGGCGCGCCCAGGCCTGGAGATCGCCCTCCGACTTGATGATCAGCCAGCCGGCGCCGAGCAGCCCGTATCCCAGCATCAGGGCGACGCCGGTGAGGACCGAGAACGGGGTCAGCCAATCCATCGACGTTCCGGCGAAGTTCCGGCCATCGACCTTGAACCCCTGGATGAAGGCGCCGAGCACGGCGCCTTGCGCGAAGGCCGCGAGAGCCGAGCCCACGCAGAAGCCCCAGGACCAGATGCGCCTGATCCACGGCTGCTTGAAGCGGAACTCGAACGCGACACCGCGGAACACCAAGGCCAGCAGCATGATCAGGATCGGGAAATAGACCGCCGGGATGATGATGGCGAATCCCAGCGGAAACACCGCCAGCAGGGCCACGCCGCCCAGGATGAGCCAGGTCTCGTTGCCGTCCCAAATCGGCGCGATGGAGTTCATCACCATCGGCTTATGCTCCTCGGGCGCGAAGCCGTAGAGCATGCCTACACCGAGGTCGAACCCGTCGAGCAGGACGTAGAGGAACACGCCGAGCGCGATGATGAAGGTCCAGATCGGTACGAGGTCGAGAAGGCCGCCACCCATGGTCGCCTACTCGGCCGGAGCTTGGGTGGGCGGGTTGACCGGAGCCTTGGGCTGACGGCCTTCGACCGGATCCGACCGCATCGCCTCTTCGGCGGGTCCCGCCCTCACGAGGCCGGCCATCACGGCGATGCCGGCCGGGAACATGACGAGGTAAACCGCCATATAGGCGATCAGCGACACCAGCACGTCATGACCGGTGAGCGACGGCGACACCGATTGCGCCGTCCGGAACAGGCCGTAGATGGTCCAGGGCTGCCGCCCGACCTCCGTCGTGGTCCAGCCCGCCAGCACGGCGACGAAGCCGAGCGGCGCCACGACTTCACAAAGGCGCAGGAACCATATCGTGGTGAACAGCCGCCGGCGCAGCCGAAGGTACCATCCGCCCAGCACCGTGGCGAGCATGATCATGGCGATGCCCACCATGATGCGGAAGCCGAAGAACACCGGCCACACCGGCGGCCTTTGGTCGGCCGGAAAGTCCTTCAACCCCTTGATCTCCCCATGCAGGTCATGGGTCAGGATCAGGCTGCCGAGATAGGGGATCTCGATCGCGTAGTCGTTGCGCTCGGCTGTCTGGTTCGGGATGCCGAACACGGTCAGGGGCGTCGGGTTCGTGGTGTCCCAATCGCCCTCGATCGCGGCGAGTTTGGCGGGCTGGTACTCGCGGGTATTGAGGCCGTGCAGGTCGCCGAGAACGATCTGCAGCGGCACGAAGATGATGAGAAAGTTCAGGGCCATGCGGACGACGCGCTGGCCTTCGTCGGTGAAGCGGCCGCCCCGCACGAGATAAGCCCCGACGCCGAGCACCACGAAGGCCGTGGTGACGTAGAAGGCCGACACCGTGTGGGCGAGCCTGTACGGAAAGGACGGATTGAAGATGATGGCCAGCCAGTCCGTGGGGAAGAAACGTCCGTCCTTGACCTCGTAGCCGGCCGGGGTCTGCATCCAGCTGTTCACCGACAGGATCCAGAACGAGGAAAACAGCGTCCCGACCGCCACCATGCAGGCCGCGAAGAAATGGGCCCAACGCGGCACGAGGCTGCGTCCGAAAAGAAGGATGCCGAGGAACGAGGCTTCCAGGAAGAAGGCCATGAGGTCTTCGTAGGCCAGCATCGGGGAGATGACGTTCGCCGCGGCGTCTGAAAAGCGTGACCAGTTCGTGCCGAACTGGAACGGCATGATGATGCCGGACACGACTCCCATGCCGAACGACACGGCGAAGATCCTGGTCCAGAACCTGGAAATCCGGAACCAGACCTCCTCGCCCGTGAAAAGGTGAAGACCTTCCAGAACGGCGATGAAGGAGGCGAGCCCGACCGTGAAGGCCGGCAGGAGGATGTGCCAGGCGATCACCCAGGCCCATTGCAGGCGGGACAGGAACAGTGGATCGAGATGCACGGACGAACTCCTACTTGCCGATCCAGGCTAACAGCGATGCTCGTTGATGTAAGTGATACCTTGGACGATATGACCCCCGGGCGGTCCATTTCGGCGGGTGGCAGAGCGTCACGGCCGTTGCTGCATGGCCGGTCGGCCTCGCGCCAGGCCACGCAGCAGCCGTGCCACGATCAGGGCGCCGAGCGCGAGGTCGATCAGCGCCAGTTCCCATCGGTCCTGACAGAGGCTCGCGGCCGCGAAGGCGACGAGCACCAGGTTGACGGCCAGCACGCGCACCAGCACGTCTCGCACCGAGAGGCCGCGTGCAACCGCCACCTGGTAGAAGTGGTGGCGGTGCGCTTTCCAGACGGGCTCGCCGCGGCGCAGCCGCCAGATCAGCGTGATGCCGCTGTCGGCGATGTAATAGAGCGGCAACAGCACCGCCGCGACGAGTCCCCCGTGAGATGCGAGGTCGAACAGGCAGAAGGCCATCAAGAGACCTACGGCAAGGCTGCCGACATCGCCGAGGAAGAGCCGTGCCACTGGCCTATTGAAGGGCGCGAAGCCCAGCATTCCGCCGAGAAGCGCCGTGGCGGCCAGCCCCGCGGGCGCCGACAGGAACCCGAAGAACCAGAAGAAGGCGAGTGCCGCTGTCAGTGGCACCGTCTCGACGACGGTGAGCCAATCCATTCCGTCCATGAAATTGGTCAGGTTGACGAACCAGGCGCCGCCGACCACGAGGAGCAGGCGTTCCGCCGCGAGCGGCAGCCCGGGCAGCACGCGCGCGCCGTCCGGCAGGGCCGCGACCGCGACACCCATGGCGATGAGTTGCAGCGCCAGGCGCGGCCACGGCGGCAAGGGCCAGATATCGTCGAAGAAGCCGACCGCAGCGACCAGGAGCGCCGCCGACAGCACGAGGCAAAGCCGCCACCAGGCCGCATCGTCGAGCATGAAGACGCCGCCGGACCCGATATCCAGTGCCGTCATTCCCTCGTCGCCGAGCGCGCTGGCGCCCAACAGAGCCGCCAGAACGGCCGCACCCAGCACCGCGATGCCGCCGCCCTGCGGGGTCGGCGTGCTGTGGGCCGAACGGACATTCGGCCGGGCCATCGCGTAGCGCACGAGCAACGGATGCAGGAGCCCGATCAGCAGGGCGGCCACGACCGCCGTTGCGGCGACGAACAGCACACCGAGACCGGCCAGGAGCGCGCCCGAGGACGACGGGACGGAGGTCACGTGCGCGCTCCCCTGACACTTGCGCAGGGAGGCCGGGGGTGCGGGTGTGGAGGCGAGGTCTCCGCGGACGTTCCCTCCGCAGCTCCGATCACGGGCCGCGTCATCACAGGAGCCATGCGGGGCGCCTTGTTGCACTGCATCGGTCGACCTTATATCGCCTGAGTTCCAGCAGCCACCCAGAGCCCCCGATGTCCGGACGCCTGTCCACCCACCTCCGCCGCCTCGAATCCGAGGCCATTCATATCATGCGCGAGGTGGTGGCCGAATTTCGTCGTCCCGTGATGCTCTACTCCATCGGCAAGGATTCGAGCGTCATGCTGCACGTGGCGCTGAAGGCCTTCTACCCGGCGCGGCCGCCGTTCGCGCTGCTCCACGTCGATACCACCTGGAAATTCCGGGAGATGATCGCGTTCCGCGACGAGGCGGCGAGGCGCGCCGGCATGGAGCTGATCGTCCACATCAACCAGGACGGCATCCGGCGCGGCATTTCGCCCGTCGCCTCGGGCTCGTCGGTCCATACCCAGGTGATGAAAACCGAGGGGCTGAGACAGGCACTCGACGAGGGCCAGTTCGACGCGGCCTTCGGAGGCGCCAGGCGCGACGAGGAGAAGAGCCGCGCCAAGGAGCGCATCTTCTCGCATCGCTCGGCCGCCCATGCCTGGGACCCGCGCAACCAGCGCCCTGAACTCTGGCACCTCTACAACACCCGCATCCGGCCGGGCGAGTCGATGCGGGTGTTCCCCCTGTCGAACTGGACCGAGCTCGACGTCTGGGACTACATCCAGGCGGAGGACATTGAAGTGGTGCCGCTCTATTTCGCCAAGCCGCGCCCCGTGGTGGAGCGGGACGGCGCCCTCATCATGGTGGACGACGATCGGCTGCCTTTGTCGCCGGGCGAGACGCCGACCCTGCGCGAGGTGCGGTTCCGCACCCTCGGCTGCTATCCGCTGACCGGCGCCGTGCCCTCCGAGGCCGCGACGCTCGACGAGGTTCTGGCGGAGATGCGCTCCTCGCGTAGCTCGGAACGCCAGGGCCGGCTGATCGACAGCGACGAATCTGGATCCATGGAAAAGAAGAAACGCGAGGGGTACTTCTGATGGCTGGCGAGCGCGGCACCACGCATCCTCCAGCCACCAACCTTCCGACCCTGCGCTTCTTGACCTGCGGCTCGGTCGACGACGGCAAGTCGACCCTGATCGGCCGATTGCTCTACGAGCAGAAGTCGATCTTCGACGACCAGCTCTCGGCGCTGGAGCGCGATTCGAAAAAGCACGGCACGGTCGGAGACGACATCGATTTCGCACTGCTGGTCGACGGGCTCGAGGCCGAGCGCGAGCAGGGCATTACGATCGACGTCGCCTATCGCTACTTCTCGACGCCGCGCCGCGCCTTCGTGGTGGCCGACACGCCCGGTCACGAGCAGTTCACCCGCAACATGGCGACCGGCGCCTCGAATGCCGATCTCGCCATCCTGCTGGTGGATGCTCGAAAAGGCCTGCTGCCGCAGACGCGGCGCCACGCCTACATCGTGTCGCTGCTCGGCATCAGGGACGTGGTCCTGGCGGTCAACAAGATTGACCTCGTGGGTCACGACCAGCACGTTTTCTCCGAGATCGTGCGGGCCTTCGACGCCTTCGCGGCCCGGCTTAATTTCCGGACCGTCACGCCGATCCCGGTCTCGGCGCGATACGGCGACAACCTGTCGGAACCCTCGGCCAACATGCCCTGGTACCGAGGCCCCACCCTGGTGGGCTTCCTCGAGACCGTCGAGGTCGGCCGGGACCGCTCGAGCTCGCCGTTCCGTCTGCCCGTGCAATGGGTCAACCGGCCCGACCTCGACTTCCGCGGCTACGCCGGCACGGTTGCGGGCGGCCGGATCGCGCCGGGCCAGGAGATCGTGGTGGCGGGTTCGGGCCGCACCAGCCGGGTCGCGCGAGTCATCGGCCCCGGCGGCGACCTCGAGGCGGCCGAGGCCGGCGACGCCGTGACCCTGACGCTCACCGACGAGATCGACGTCGCGCGCGGCGACATCCTGGCCGACCCGAAAGACCGCCCGCCGGTGGCCGACCAGTTCGCCGCCCACGTCATCTGGATGAGCGAGGAACGGCTGCTGCCGGGTCGCTCCTACTTGATGAAGATCGCGGCCAAACTGGTTCCGGTGACGGTGACGGACCTGAAGCACAGGGTCGACATCAATTCGCTGGAACACAATGCCGCCAAGACGCTGGGACTGAACGAGATCGGCTTCTGCAATTTCGCCTGCGCGTCGCCGATCGCCTTCGATCCCTACGGCGAGAACCGCGGCACGGGCGCCTTCATCCTGATCGACCGCGCCACCAACGCGACCGCGGGGGCGGGTCTCGTGGATTTCGCGCTACGCCGTGCCACCAACATCCATTACCAGGACCTTGCCGTCTCCAAGGAGGCGCGCGCCTCGTCCAAGCACCAGAAACCGGCCATCCTGTGGTTCACGGGCCTCTCCGGCGCCGGCAAATCGACCGTCGCCAACATCGTGGAAGCCAAGCTCCACGCGCGCGGCGCCCATACGGTGATGCTCGACGGCGACAACGTCCGCCACGGACTCAACAAGGATCTCGGCTTCACCGACGCCGACCGTGTCGAGAACATCCGTCGCGTCGGCGAGGTCGCGAAGCTGATGGTCGAGGCCGGCCTCGTGGTGCTGTGCAGCTTCATCTCGCCTTTCGCGGCGGAGCGGCGCATGGTGCGGGAACTCGTGCAGGCGGGCGAGTTCGTCGAGGTCTTCGTGGATGCGCCCATCGCGGCCTGCATCGCGCGCGATCCGAAGGGCCTCTACAAACGTGCCCTGGCCGGCGAGATCCGCAACTTCACCGGCATCGATCAGCCCTACGAACGGCCCGAGCACGCCGAGATCGTGCTCGACGCAGGCGTTGCCGCGCCTGAGGCACTCGCCGACCAAGTGATCGCGGCGCTGGAAGACGGCGCGATCATCCAGAGGTTCTGATCGGCGGCGGCGCGTGTCGCTGGCCGACCCTGACGACGGTCGGCCGGAGCCGGAGCCTCGGTTTTCATCATGTCGCGGGCCGATCTCTCATCCAGAGCAGAGTCCGTTTGACACCGGGCCGAACCATCGCCCTAATGCGCGGCAACCGAATGGCGCATACGCTGACGGCATTCTGCAGCCTGGTCGACACCCGCACCCTGGTGTTTCGGCCGGGCCTTTCCAAGGGAGTGGAACGTGATCAATAGACGGACATTTGCCACCGTAGCGATCGGCGCGATGGCTCTGGCTTCAACGGCGCTGACGCCGGCATACGCCGCCAAGGGCGACCTTATCGGCGTGGCCATGCCGACCAAGTCATCGGCACGCTGGATCGACGATGGCAATAACATGGTCAAGCAGCTCGAGGCCAAGGGCTACAAGGCCGACCTGCAATATGCCGACGACGACATTCCGAACCAGCTCGCTCAGATCGAGAACATGGTCACCAAGGGTGCCAAGGTGCTGGTGATCGCCTCCATCGACGGCACCACGCTGACGGACGTGCTGCAAAAGGCGCACGATGCAGGCGTGAAGGTCATCGCTTACGACCGCCTGATCAAGAGCTCACCCAACGTCGACTACTACGCCACGTTCGACAATTTCAAGGTCGGGGTGCTGCAGGGCACCAGCATCGTCGACACGCTGGGCCTCAAGGACGGCAAGGGCCCGTTCAACATCGAGTTGTTCGGCGGTTCGCCCGACGACAACAACGCCTATTTCTTCTATGATGGCGCGATGTCGGTGCTGCAGCCCTACATCGACTCGAAGAAGCTCGTCGTTCAAAGCGGGCAGACCGGGATGAAAGTGGTGTCGACCCTGCGGTGGGATCCGGCCGTGGCCCAGGCCCGCATGGATAACCTGCTCAGCGCCTATTACACGAACAAGCAGGTCAATGCCGTGCTGTCGCCCTACGATGGCCTGTCGATCGGCATCCTGTCGTCGCTGAAGGGCGTCGGCTACGGGTCGGGCGACCTGAAGTATCCCGTCGTCACCGGTCAGGACTGCGAGGTTCAGTCCGTCAAGTCGATCATCGCGGGCGAACAGACGTCCTCGATCTACAAGGACACCCGTGATCTCGCCAAGGTCGTGGTCGGCATGGTGGATGCCCTGGAGACCGGCTCGCAGCCGCAAATCAATGACACCAAGACCTATGACAACGGCAAGAAGGTTGTGCCGTCCTACCTGCTGAACCCGGTTCTCGTCACCAAGGCGAACTGGAAACCCACCCTGGTCGACGGTGGTTATTACACGCTGAAGCAACTCGGTCAGTAAGCGTCGGGCCCGCGCCGGATCCCGGCGCGGGCCCTCCTCGACCGGTCGTACCGCGGCGCGGCCATCAGAATCCCTCGAGGCGGATCGGTTCCCCAATGGGCTCGCGTGGCGATTGCGCGGCGGGTTGCAGCCGGGTTAACGTCCTGTCGGCGGCGCGAGCGCTTCCTGGAACAAGATAGGATGCCATGAGCCCGATCCTTGAAATGCGGGGGATCACCAAGACCTTTCCGGGCGTGAAAGCGCTCGATAACGTGAGCTTGGCCGTACAACCGGCTCAGATCCACGCGATCTGCGGCGAGAACGGTGCCGGCAAGTCGACGCTGATGAAAGTATTGAGCGGGGTGTACCCGCACGGGAGCTACACTGGCGACATTCTTTACCAGGGCAAGCCCGTCCAGTTCCGCGACATCGCGGAAAGCGAGCACGTCGGCATCATCATCATTCACCAGGAATTAGCGCTGGTGCCGCTCCTGTCGATCGCCGAAAACATCTTCCTCGGCAACGAGACATCGCGCTTCGGCATCATCGACTGGGATCGCGCCTTCGCCCGGACGCGGGAGCTTCTCGCGACCGTGGGACTTGCCGAGAACCCCGAGACGCTGATCACCACTCTCGGAGTCGGGAAGCAGCAACTGGTCGAGATCGCCAAAGCCCTGTCCAAGGAGGTCAAGCTCCTCATTCTCGACGAGCCGACCGCGAGTCTCAACGAGACCGACAGCGAGAAGCTGCTGAACCTGCTGCTCGGGTTCAAGGCCAAGGGGATCTCCTCGATCCTGATCTCTCACAAGCTGAACGAGATATCGAAGATCGCGGACCAGATCACGATCATCCGGGACGGCGCGTCCGTGGAGACGCTCGACTGCCGCCAGGACGCCATCAACGAGGACCGGATCATCAGGGGCATGGTGGGACGCGACATGGCGCACCGCTTTCCGCCACGGACGCCGAAGATCGGGGAGCCCCTGCTCGAGATCCGCAACTGGACAGCCCATCATCAAGTCCATGCGGACCGCGCGGTCGTCAAGAACGTCAGCCTTCGGCTGAGCCGCGGCGAGATCGTGGGCATAGCCGGCTTGATGGGGTCCGGTCGCACGGAACTCGCCATGAGCGTGTTCGGCCGCTCCTACGGGCAGAACATCTCCGGCGAGGTGCTGCTCGACGGCAAGGTGGCGGACGTGTCCACGATCGGTCGCGCGATAGCCAGCGGCATCGCCTACGTGACCGAAGACCGCAAGCAGCTAGGGCTCGTGCTCGACGAGAACATCACCAAGAACACCACCCTGGCGAATTTGCCCGGCGTTTCTTCCGCCATGGTGATCGACGGCGACCGCGAATATGCGGTCGCCACGGAGTACCGCAGCAAGCTCAACATCCGGTCTTTCGGCGTCGAGCAGCAGGCCGTAAACCTCTCGGGCGGCAATCAGCAGAAGGTCGTGCTCAGCAAGTGGCTGTTCACCAGGCCCGAGGTGCTCATTCTCGACGAGCCGACCCGCGGCATCGACGTCGGCGCCAAATACGAGATCTACGCGATCATCAATGCGCTGGCCGAAGAGGGCAAGGGTGTGCTGCTGATCTCGTCCGAGATGCCGGAACTGCTCGGCATGTGCGACCGCATCTACGTCATGAACGAGGGCCGCTTCGTCGGCGAATTCACAGCGGCAGAGGCGTCCCAGGAGAGCATCATGCGTGCGATCATGCGGTCGAAGGAGCTCCATTGATGAGCCAGGTCACAGTGGAAGACCGGAACGCCGGCACCGTGGCCGGTGTCCCGGTTGCCAAGACGGACCCCGATGCGCCAGGCCTGCGCGGACTGCTGAAGAAGGGCAACTTCCGCGACTATGGCCTGCTGGTCGCGCTCGCGCTCATCATGCTGTTCTTCGAATTCAAGACAGGCGGTGTGCTGTTCGAGCCGCTCAATCTCACCAATCTGATCCTGCAGAACAGCTACGTCGTCGTCATGGCGCTGGGCATGCTGCTCATCATCGTGGCCGGCCATATCGACCTGTCGATCGGCTCCGTGGTGGGGTTCGTCGGGGCGCTCGCGGCGGTCTTGATGGTGCAGGGGCTCCACCTCGGGCTCGGCTTCATCGGGCTCGACGTCGGTTTCGATGTCCCGCCGCTCAACTACGGCCTGGCGACCGTCATCTGCCTTTTCGTCGGCGGTCTCGTCGGTGCGGCGCAAGGCTACTGGGTGGCCTACTTCAAGATCCCCAGCTTCATCGTGACCCTGGCCGGCATGCTGGTGTTCCGCGGCTTGACGCTGGCGGTTCTGAACGGCGCCTCCGTCGGCCCGTTCCCCGACATCTTCCAATTGCTCGCGAAGGGCTTCATCCCGAACTTCGCGGGCCACTGGACGTCGGTGATCATCGGGGCCGTGCTCTGGGCCATTCTCCTCGGGACGAGCCTGCGCCGACGCATGACGCGGCAGCACCACAGCGTCAGTGTCGAACCCTTGATCTCGTTCGTCTTGCGCAACGGCTTGATCGGCCTCGCGTTGCTGGGCTTCGCCTACCAGATGAGCTCGTACCGGGGCTTGCCCAACGTGCTGGTCATCATGTTCGTGCTGATCATGGTGTATCGCTTCGTGACCAACAAGACCACAATCGGACGTCGGATCTACGCACTCGGAGGCAATATCAAAGCGGCCAAACTGTCCGGCATCAAGACGGAGCGCCTGACCTTCTTCACTTTCATCAACATGGGGGTGCTGGCCGGCCTCGCCGGCATGATCTTCGCGGCTCGCCTCAACACCGCCACCCCGAAGGGCGGCCTCGGCTTCGAACTCGACGTGATCGCGGCCTGTTTCATCGGCGGCGCTTCGGCGGCCGGCGGCGTCGGTAAGGTCACGGGCGTCGTCATCGGTGCCTTCATCATCGGCGTCATGAACAACGGCATGTCGATCCTCGGTATCGGCATCGACTATCAGCAGGTCATCAAGGGATTGGTATTGTTGGGCGCCGTCTGTCTCGACGTCTACAACAAGAACAAGGCCGCTTGAGCACGAGGTCGGCCGTTCGATGCTGCTCAAGTGACGAGGTCGATGGGACGCCGCAACACTTGGCGCCCTCAGGTCTTTCGCACCAGCCGCGCCGCGTAGAACCCGTCGAGCCCCACGATCGGAGGATCGAGACGTGCAGGATGGGACGGCAGGGTCCGCAGTTCGCCGAGGGGCGTCAAGCTCTCGGCGAGCCCGTCGATCTCAGCCAGCCCGATGGGCGAGCGCGCCAGATCCGGATTGCGGCGCAGAAGAGCGGTGATCTGGGCCTCGCCCTCCTCCGGCTCTATCGAGCAGGTGCAATAGACGAGGCGCCCGCCTGGCCGCAGGAGCGCTGCCGCGCGGTCGAGCATGCGGGACTGCAATGCGGCCAGCACTGGGATGTCGGAGGCGCGCTTGATCCAGCCGACGTCGGGATGGCGCCGCATTGTCCCGGTCGCCGAGCACGGCGCGTCGAGCAGAACGGCATCGAAAGGCGGCGCCGCGTAGGCCGCCACGTCGGCAACCTCGGTCTCGGCGCTGAAGCCGAGGCGCTCCATGTTGATGGCGAAACGCTTCAGGCGTTCGGCCGAGCGATCCACGGCCGTCACGGTGGCACCCGTGGCGCAGAGCTGCGCGGTTTTGCCGCCCGGAGCGGCGCAAAGGTCCACGACGCGTTCGCCTGCTTCAGCTTTGAGCAGTCGTGCAGGAATGGCAGCCGCAGCGTCCTGTACCCACCATTGCCCGTCGGCATACCCCGGCAATTCCGGTACGGGCGTGTTGGTGCGGAGGCGGATCGAGCCCGTGGCCAGCAAGTCGCCGTCGAGGCGCTGCGCCCAGCCTTCGGGATCGGATCGGACCGTTACATCGAGCGGGACCTCGGCCCGGTTGGCGGCAGCGATCGCCGCCGCCGCGGCGTCGCCGTAGGTCTTGCGCCAGCGGGCCGCGAGCCATCCCGGCGTATCCACGAAAGGATCTTGGCTTTCGAAATCCTCACGCCCGCGCGCGACGTTGCGGGTCACAGCATTGGCCAGGGCCGCAAAGGGCTGGCTGGCGGGATCCAGCCGCACGGCCTGGACGCAGGCATTCACGGCCGCATGGTCGGGAACATCCAGAAACAGGATCTGAGCCGCGGTGATGACGAGGATCCACTCGAGCTGACCGCTTTTCTTCGGCAGGCCTTTGTCGAGTAGGCGGCTCAAGAACCTACGCAACGTGCCGAGCCGCCGCAGCGACACGATCACGATCGATCGCGCCAGCGCCCTGTCGCGGAGGTCGAAAGCCGTGAAGCGCGGATGTTGGGCAGCCGCCGCGAGGGCCTCGTCGAGCCCGCGCCCGTTGACCACCACGTCGCTGAGGGCTGCGGCCGCCGCAAGACGACACGCCAACCCGGGCGGCAGTTCGACCGGCGCAAGAGGAGCTTTCATTCCCGACTTCGACCGGGTAGCGCGCGCGGCGGGAGGCTTCGTCACCACGGGTTCAAGGATCCCTTGTCCGAGATCTCGACGAGCGCCGCTGCGTCGACCTCCCGAACGGAACAACGAAGGAATACCGCAGGTCCATCATGGGCATCGCGTGCATTCCCCGCCAGCATGATTCAGCCACATGGCCGAGAGGCATCCGGGAACCCATATGGAAGGCCGAAGTATGGACTGCACTGTGCAAATGGCCTGAAAAGGTGGTGGAAGCGTGATGGAACAGGACGATGGAAGGCCGAACAAGAAGCTTTCGCCGGAGACCGCGGCCGCGCGAGCACTCGCCGAGGCCGAAACGCGACGGGCCGCACGGCGGTCGGCAGGGCAGGCTCGTCCTCGCGAAATAAATGGTCGGCAAGGACCGGAGCCCGTGCGGTACGGGGACTGGGAGAACAAGGGAATCGCCAGCGATTTTTGATCGCCGGCGGGTACGCCTTGGCAGGTCGGTGTATCAGCCTTTTTTCTTGTCGGAATCGAGCGAACCACCGACTTGGTTCATCGCTGTCTTGGCGTGCGAGCCGACGTCGCGGACGAGATCGGTCATGTTGTCGGCCGATAACCCGTGTTCCGTAACCGACTTCTTGACGCTTTCTAGCGTCTCATCGGCAACGGTCCGCAGTTCATCGACTTCCTGACGTGCAACATTCTGTGCGGCCTGACGGACGGAATGAGCGGTGCTTCCCATCCAGTCGTCCTCCGTCCGCGTAATCGGTATCGCGGCACCGATCGCAGCACCGATCGCGAGCCCGAAAGCGCCGAGCACTAAGGGCTGGTCCTGGAGCACGTTCGACAGCTTGGACTTCGCGTCGCTTGAATTATGGGGAATGTACCTGGAAGCATTGTTCATGGTATCACGCGCGTTCGAGGAAGTGAGCTCGTAGGTTTTGGGCGCTTGTTGTTTCAGGCCGCCGCCCCCGTCGGATAGCTTCGATGTCCGGTCCGACACGAGACCACGGAGGCTTTCCTTCACTGCTGAAGCAGCCCCGGCCAGACCCGAGGACGCCGAGCTTCGCGGCATTCGCGTCCGCCCAGGGGCAGCCGGGATACGGACCGGGTTTCGCTGGGCCAGAGCGCGCGGCAGGCCTTCGGCCGTCACGCCCGACTTGGAAGATCGGCCCAACCCTTTGGACGTTACGCCGAGAACGAGCGCCGCGCCGGCGCCGAACAAGACGGTCGGCAAAGGATAGGCCTTGGTGAAAGCGACGAGGTTGTCGGCCACGGCCGACGCACCGATCCGGGCGTTACTGACGACCTCTTCCATGACGTTGGCGGGCTTCAGGTTATCCCGAAGCTGCTCGAGCGTGCTGGCGAGATGGGCCCGTGTATCTTCCGCCTCATGGGCCACCTCGCTGGACGATTGTCGACCGGTGTCGCCGCTCATCTCACCTGCTCCTTGACGATGTCGGCATCCTTGCCGAGTTGCTTCATCGAACGCTTCGGCATCAGATTGTCGGTCGAGAGCCTGTTCAATGCGATGTAAAGCGCAATAGCCCCGATCACGGCGATGGCGATGCCCACGATGAAGTAGGCGCCCCAGGCCACGACTCCGAAATAGATCACCAGCTGCACGATCCCGAACAGGATGATGAACAGCGCAGCCAACAACAGGACGGCCGCTACCAGCAGCACGATGACGGCGTTGAGGGCAGCCGAGATCTTCTCTGAAACCTCGGTGCGAACGAGGCGAATCTCGGTCTCGAACAGGCTCGTCATCTGAGCCAGGGCATCGGCGAAGAGCGACGGCGTGGATGGCCGTCCCGACGTATCGACGTTCATGAGGTCATCTCCGCTTCGACGAACTCAGATGGCGCCATGGTTGCTGGTGGTGGCCTGGGGCACTCCGCTCGCAATCGGTGCGTCGCTCTTGAGGAATCGCGCCAAGATGAAGCCCGCCACGACGGCCCCGCCGAAGAAGGCGACCGGCTGCTCGCGTCCGAACTGCGTCAGGGTCGCGAGAACGTCGCCAAGATCGCGCGACCGTACGTCATCGGCCAGACGGTCGACGTTCTCGGCTGCTGCCCGTACGAGACGCGCCATCTGCGGATTGGTTCGGTCGAGGTCCCCGGCCGCGCTTTGGGCCGCCTTGGCAACACCCGCGATCCTGTCGGCTCCGGCCACTTTCTGCTGATCGACGATCTCGGTCAGACGGCTCCGGGCCTGCTCGGCGATGGATGCGGCTGCTCCCTTGGCCTCGTTGGTGGTCTGGGCGGCCTGGTCACGCAAGGTCGACATGGTCGAACTGGCGTCGCTGGGCGTCGCTTGGGCGTGAGGCGGGGAGATGCTGTCGGCCGCCGATTTGGCGCTCGCGGCAGCATCGCGGCGAAGGTCCTGGAACCGGGCGTTCAAATCGTCCTTTGCCCGGCTTGCCTCCCCGCCGAGGGTCGCATTCGGGTCTTTAGCAAACGGGTCAACCATCGAGTCCTCCAGCCGATCGGGGCGGAAGACGCTGGCGCGCCCCATCCATCCCTCGTGTCGGCGAGCCAACGAAGCTGACGAGCACGCGGTTCCGGAGGTTGCATGATGGGGCGCAGGAAACCGCGCGCCGGCTTTAGGGGGTCATGACCACGGGTGTGCCGACGTCGACGCGGTCGAAGAGGTCGACGATGTCCCGATTGTACATGCGGATGCAGCCGTATGAGGCGGCGGTGCCGATCGAGTCCGGGCGGTTGGTGCCGTGGATGGCATATTGGTCGCCGCTGAGCGTCAGTGCCCGCATTCCCATCGGGTTGCGGGAGGAGCCGCCCGGGATGTAGTCGGGCAGCCAGGGCTCGGCCCGCTTGACCTCGGCGGGAGGCGCCCATGCCGGATTGCGGTACTTGCCATCGATCTGCACAGTGCCGCGCCACTGCTTGCCGGACTTGCCGACCGCGACCGGGTAGCTGATCGATTGCCCCTCCTCGGTGACGAGGTAGAGGCGCCGCGCCGACTGGCTGATCACCACCGTGCCCGGCGCATAGCCGACCGGGGCGGCCATGAGCGCCGCAGCGCTGGCCGGCGACAGTGCCGTCACCATCACGGCAATGGCGGCGGCCGCGATGCAGGCCGCCAGCAGAATGTGGGTGAGGATGGGGCTGTTGCGCATTCTGCGCGACGCGAAGCCAGCGCGATACGAGGGTTCCATGAAAGACGCTCCCTGCCGTTCTGTGCCGGCTGATGGAGGCAGATTGGCCCCCTGCGGCTGAACGGGCAGTTACCCGCCCGGAGCTGCATCACGCTGGCTTGCGGCCAGGGTGAACGATTAAGCCTCGTTCCCGCCGCGCTCCGGCCCGATCAGCGCCGGTTGGCCACGAGATCGTCGACGACCGACGGGTCGGCCAGCGTGGAGGTATCGCCCAGGCTGCCGAGTTCGTTTTCGGCGATCTTGCGCAGGATCCGGCGCATGATCTTGCCCGAGCGCGTCTTGGGAAGGCCGGGCGCGAACTGGATCACGTCCGGCGACGCGATGGGACCGATTTCCTGGCGCACATGGGCGACGAGCGCCTTGCGCAGCCCCTCGGTGGCCTCGACTCCCTGCATCAGGGTCACATAGGCATAGATGCCCTGCCCCTTCACATCATGCGGATAGCCGACGACGGCGGCCTCGGACACGCTGTCGTGAGCCACGAGGGCACTCTCGACTTCCGCCGTCCCCATGCGGTGGCCCGACACGTTGATGACGTCGTCGACACGGCCGGTGATCCAGAAGTAGCCATCCTCGTCGCGGCGGCAGCCGTCACCGGTGAAATACTGGCCCGGGTAAGCCGAGAAATAGGTCTCCTCGAAGCGCTTGTGATCGCCATAGACCGTGCGCATCTGTCCGGGCCAGCTGTCGGCGATCACGAGATTGCCCTCGCAGGCACCTTCCATCACGCGTCCTTCCGGGTCCATCACTTCGGGCTTCACGCCGAAGAACGGGCGGGTCGCGGAGCCGGGCTTCAGGACCGTGGCTCCGGGCAGCGGCGTGATCAGGATGCCACCGGTCTCGGTCTGCCACCACGTGTCGACGATCGGGCAGCGGCCGTCGCCGACGACCCGGTGGTACCATTCCCAGGCTTCGGGGTTGATGGGCTCGCCGACCGAGCCGAGCAGGCGAAGACTGGCACGGCTCGTCGTTTTCACGGGCTCGTCGCCCGACCCCATCAGGGCCCGGATGGCGGTCGGCGCCGTGTAGAGGATCGACACCTGGTGCTTGTCCACGACCTCCCACATGCGCGACACCGCGGGGTAGTTCGGGACGCCTTCGAACATCAGCGTCGTGGCGCCGTTGGCGAGCGGCCCATAGACGATGTAGGAATGGCCGGTGACCCATCCGACGTCGGCCGTACACCAGTAGATGTCCCGGTCGTGGATGTCGAAAACGTATTCGTGGGTCATCGACGCGAAAACGAGATAGCCCGCCGTCGAGTGCAGCACGCCCTTGGGCTGGCCGGTCGAGCCCGACGTGTAGAGGATGAAGAGCGGCGCCTCGGCTTCCATGTCCTCGGCCGGGCAATCGGCGCTCACGCCAGCCGCGGCCTCGTCGTAGTAGACGTCTCGGCCCGCCGTCATGGGGACCTCGGACCCGGTCCGCCTCACCACCAAGACGCTCTCGACGATGCCGGACTTGTCGATGGCCAAGTCCACGTTGCGCTTCAGCGGCACCTTGCGGCCGCCCCGCAGTGCCTCGTCGGCCGTGACGACGAGCCTCGACCCGCAGCCCGTGATGCGGCCCGCCAGGGCGTCGGGCGAGAAACCGCCGAAAACGACCGAATGGATGGCCCCGATGCGGGCACAGGCCAGCATGGCGAAAGCAGCCTCGGGGATCATCGGCATATAGATCGTGACGGTGTCGCCCTTACCGATGCCCTGGGCCTTGATGACGTTGGCGAAACGGCAGACTGCCTCGTGCAGTTCGCGATAGGTGATGGAGCGCGACTCCTTCGGATCGTCGCCTTCCCAGATGATCGCGACCTTGTCGCCTCGCGTCGCGAGATGGCGGTCGATGCAGTTCATGGCGACATTGGTCGTGCCGTCGCCGAACCACTCGATCGATACGTTACCGGGTGCGAAAGAGGTGTTCTTGACGCGGCTGTAAGGCTTGATCCAGTCGATCCGCATGCCGTGCTCGCCCCAGAACCCGTCGGGATCGCGCATCGAACGGGCGTACATCTCCTCGTAGCGGTGCGCCCCGATCAGGGCGTTCTTCCTGAACGACTCCGGAACCTGGTGCTTCTCGGCATGATGGGACATCACGTTTCCTCCTGCGGCGATCGCAGTTCGACCGACCAGCCTCTTGAGGGCCGTCTCACGACGAGCTTACAAAGTGACAGGTGTAGTCACAAGAGACCGTCGGGGCCGAGGAGGCGGTCGGATGCGACCAACGACGGGGCGCCCGGTGAGAAGGAGTTGGCGAGCCGTCTTGCCGACCGGTGCGAAGCAACCCAGCCTGCAGGACGGCTGATCTGAATCGCCTCGGCTGGCGCTCGCGATGCGGTTGACGAACGCCAGCAAGGGTGAATGTCCGGGGCGTGATCGTCCCGGAGCATCGCGCCGGCAGGAAACCTGGAGTGACCTCAGCACCTGCCTGCCAGGCAGCCCGCACCCCGAATGTAGCGCAAGCCACGCGACGCTGCTCGGACCCGGATGCGCCGTTCGCCCCATGGTGGCCGGGCGGAAGCATGCGCGAGACGAGGGACCTGAAGCCGGATCAGGAGCAATCCTTGGCCACGCGGTCGAGCGCCTGCCCGAGCCCGTTCAACGAATAGGCGTCGGTCGCGACCGTACCCTTGGCGTTGGGCGCCTTCACGACGAGACGGCCGTGCTTCTTCATCACCCCGATCATCTGTCCTTCCTGGGCCGAGTCTTTCATCCAGGCATTCTGGCCCTTGGTCACGAGGTCGAAGGTCGTCGTGCCGACCTCGGCCTTCGCATCACCGCTGCCCTCCTTCAAGGGCAGGCCCATGATGACCGAGACTTCGTTGCGGACGTTCTCGGCCGGCCGGCTCGAGATGAAGATGTAGCCCTGATCGCGCTTGAGCGAAGACGGCGTCCGCTCCTTCGGCTGAGCCAAGGCGTAGCAGATCTTGCTCTTGGCGCCCTGGGCCTCGTAGGTCCCCCAGTCGCCATAGGTGCCGACCAGCGCGGGCTTGCTCGACAGCCCATCCTTCTTGGCCGCGAGCTTCGCCGTGGACGCGGGCGCAGGCGTCGCGGTGGCGGTCGGCGCGGGCTTCTTGTGGCCCTTCGCCAGGGCTGGCGCCGCCACCATCATGGCCGCGAGTCCAAAGCTCCCGATCCACAGGCGAGCCCCTCCGTTCAGCACATCCATCATGGATCACGCCCCTCCGCGGTCGGTCTCGACCCTTGCGGTCCAAAACTACTCGCCAATTGGTAAAGTTTTAGCCTTGTGCATGCTATGGGGCTCTCGCGGCAAAATTCGGGTCGCATCGATCGTGCACCGTTCGGGCGCGGGTGGGCCGCGCGGGCTCGACAGACGGTCGCGTTTGACGCAGCATTCCCGCATCGTCACGACATTCGCACCGGGATCGCCGCTCTTTGGACCTCAACACGATCGAGACCGTGGTGGAGCGGCCGGAGCGGAACGCCATGGCGGGATGGCGGGCGGGGGATGCCTGGCTGGCCGGCGGCACCTGGCTGTTCTCGGAACCACAACCCCACCTCACCAGGCTGTTCGACCTTCAAAGCTTCGGGTGGACGCCGTTCGAAACCGATAGCGACGGCATCACCATCGCGGCAAGCTGCCGCATCGCGGAGTTGGAACGCTGGACACCGCCACCCGCGTGGCAGGCCGCCACGACGCTCGTGCCGCTCTGCTGCCGCGCCCTGCTCGGATCGTTCAAGGTCTGGAATGCCGCGACTGTGGGTGGCAACGTCTGCCTGGCCCTGCCGGCCGGCCCGATGACGGCTCTCGCGGCCGCACTCGAGGGATCCTGTCGGGTTTGGGGCGCCGGTTACGAGCACGACCTCCCGATCGACGATCTCGTGATCGGCGCGGGGCGCAATGCGCTCCAGGCGGGCGAACTCCTGCGGTCGATCCGCCTGCCATCGGCGGCGCTGCGGCGCCGCGCCGCCTTCCGGCAGATTTCGCTGACGCCGCTCGGCCGTTCGGGCGCCCTCGTCATCGGTACCCTCGCCTCCGGTGGCGGCTTCCGCCTCACCGTCACGGCCTCCACGACCCGACCTGTCGTCCTGGCGTTCCCGGCCCCGCCCGGGCGGAAGCAACTCCTGACGGCCTGGGACGCCGTGCCCGACGACGTGATCTTCGACGACCTGCACGGCCGCCCTCGCTGGCGGCGTCACGTCACGGCCCATCTCGCCTCGGAGATCCTCGACGAGTTGGCGACCGCGTGACCTATCTCGTCAACGGCACCCCATCGTTCGAGGCCCCGCGCCCCGGCCAGTGCCTCAGGACGTTCCTGCGGCAACTCGGCTGGTTCGGCGTCAAGAAGGGCTGCGACGCCGGCGATTGCGGCGCCTGCACGGTGTGGGTCGACGGCGAGCCGGTGCACAGCTGCATCACGCCGGCGTTCCGGGCCCGCGACCGCGCCATCACCACGATCGAGGGTCTGGCACAGGACGGCGCGCTGCACCCGATGCAGCGGGCTTTCCTCGACGCGCAAGGGTTCCAGTGCGGCTTCTGCACGGCCGGCATGATCATGACGGCGGCGAGCCTCGACCAAGGTCAGCGTCGCGACCTGCCCGCGGCGCTGAAGGGCAATCTGTGCCGCTGCACGGGCTACCGCGCCATCGCGGATGCGATCCAAGGCACCGTCACGAGCGATGGCGGGTGCAACCTCGGCGCTCCGGCCGGCCCCGGCATCGTCACCGGCCGCGTGCGGTTCACGGCCGATGTCGCGCCCGACGGCCTGCTCCACATCAGGCTCGCGCGCTCGCCCCATGCCCACGCCCGCGTGGTGGCCATCGACAAGGCGCCGGCCTTGGCGGTCTCCGGGGTCGTGACGGTCCTGACCCCCGAGGACGCGCCCGAGACCCTGTTTTCCACCGCCCGGCACGAACACGACGGCGACGACCCGTTCGACTCGCGGGTGCTCGATTGCGTGATGCGGTTCAGGGGCCAGCGCGTCGCCGCCATCGTGGCCGAAACCGAGGCCGCGGCCGAAGAGGGCTGCCGACGCCTCGCCGTGACTTACGAGGTCCTGCCGGCGGTGTTCGATCCCGAGGCCGCCATGGCGCCGGGCGCTCCCCTTCTCCACGGAGAGAAGGGCGCGGGATCGGGCATTCACGCGCCCGGCCGCAACGTGGCGGCGGAGTTCCATTCCGAGATCGGCGATGCCGCGGCCGGTTTCGCCGAGGCCGACCTGATCCACGAGGCCACCTACGCGGCGCAGCGGGTCCAGCACGCGCATCTCGAGACCCATGTGGCACTGGCTTGGCACGATGCCGATGGGCGCCTCGTGGTCCGGACCAGCACGCAGGTGCCGTTCCTGACCCGACGGGCGCTGGCCCGCGTGCTGGGCCTGGAACCCGATCGCGTCAGGGTGCTGTGCGAGCGGGTCGGCGGCGGCTTCGGCGGCAAACAGGAGATGCTGGTCGAGGACATCGCGGCCCTGGCGGCCATCCGCACCGGCCGGCCCGTGAAGCTCGAACTCACCCGCGAGGAGCAGTTCACCGCCACCACGACCCGCCACCCCATGTCGATCACGGTGAAGGTCGGGGCGCGCCGTGACGGACGGCTTACCGCCATCGCGGTCCGGGCCGTCTCCAATACCGGTGCCTACGGCAACCATGCCGGCGGCGTGCTGCACCACGGCTGCAGCGAGTCGATCGCCGTCTACGACATCCCCAACAAGAAGGTCGACGGCTACGCGGTCTACACCAATTGCGTCCCGGCCGGCGCCTTCCGGGGCTACGGGCTCAGCCAGTCGGTCTTCGCAGTGGAGTCCGCCATCGACGAACTGGCGCGCGGGCTCGGCATCGACCCCTTCGCCATGCGGAGGCGCAACGTGATCCGGCCCGGCGATCCCATGGTCGGAACCAGCACCGACCAGGGCGACGTGCATTATGGCTCGTATGGGCTCGACCAATGCCTATCGCTCGTCGAGGACGCGCTCCGCGGCGGGGCCGGAGAAGCGGCGCCGGACGGCGCTTGGGCGACGGGAAGCGGCATGGCGCTCGCCATGATCCACACCGTGCCGCCACGCGGACATTTCTCCGATGCGCGCCTGAGCCTCGGCCGCGACGGCACCTTTTCGCTAAAGATCGGCACGGCGGAGTTTGGCAACGGCGCCACCACGACCCACGTGCAGATCGCGGCGCAGGTCCTGTCGACGACGCCGGACCGACTTGCGGTGCTGCAGTCCGACACCGACCATGTCGGCCACGACACCGGCGCCTACGGCTCGACCGGGCTCGTCGTGGCCGGCACGGCCGTGATGCGGGCCGCGGAAGATCTGCGCGACCGGCTCGTGGCGGCCGGCGCGGCGTTCACCGGGACGGCTTCGGACACGTGGCGGCTCACGCCCTACGGTCTCGACAACGGCGAGCGCCTTCTGTCCTTGTGCGATCTCGCGGCCTGGGCCGACAACGACGGCCGGCCACTCGAGGGCGTCGGCAGCTTCAATGGTACGCCGCGCTCGATCGCCTTCAACGTCCACGGCTTCCGGGTCGCTGTGCACCGGGTCACGGGCGTGATCCGCATCCTGCAGAGCGTGCAGGCCGCCGACGCCGGACGCGTGATCAACCCGATGCAATGCCGCGGCCAGGTCGAGGGCGGCGTCGCCCAGGCGATCGGCGCGGCGCTCTACGAGCATCTCGATGTCGACGATGCGGGGCGGGTGACCACGCCCGTGTTCCGCGCCTATCACATCCCGGCCTTTGCCGACGTGCCGCGGACCGAGGTGCTGTTCGCCGATACGCACGACACGGTCGGTCCGATGGGGGCCAAATCCATGAGCGAGAGCCCTTTCAACCCCGTAGCTCCGGCACTCGCCAATGCGGTGCGCGACGCCGTCGGCGTGCGCTTCACGGCCCTGCCGCTCGCGGCAGATCGGATCTACAATGCCGTTATCTCGCCTGCCGAAGCCGACGAAATCGATGTGCTTTCCAGGGGCGATTCACCTCCCCAGTGAGGCTCGGAAACGGCCCAGCTCCCGCAACCAGTACCACCGTCCCTAACCGACGCGCTCCAGCAGCCTGTCGTAGAGCGGGTTGCGGGCCGCGAAGACATAGTCGAGCGGCGCCACCACGACATGGCTCGCGCCCTGCCCGATCAGCCAGTCGGCGAGATCCGGGACGCGGGCCTTGGGGCAATGCAGCACGAGGCGGCCGTCCTCGCGGCCGAACACCTGGGCACCGAATTCGGCGAGGCCGCCTGCCTCGACGGCCGGCGATCCTTCGGGAAAGATCGCGCGCAACTCGCGCGACGTGCGGGCCTGCTCCTCGGCCGCGATGCGGGCCAGGATGGCCCGGGCCGTGCGCAGGTGCGCTTCCTTCCACTCCGCCTTCAGCGACGCCACGAGGTTGGCCTCCGACCGCAGGATGATCCCATCGTCCAGGACCTTGAGCGCGTTGGCCTGCAAGGTCGCACCCGTGGTGGTGATGTCGACGATGAGTTCCGCGCCGCCCGCCGTCGGTGCCCCTTCGGTCGCGCCGAGGCTCTCGACGATGCGGTAATCGGTGACGCCGCGCTCGGAGAAAAAACGGCGCGTGAGGTTGACGTATTTGGTCGCGACCCGCATGCGCCGGCCACGCCGCGCATGGAACGCTGCGGCGACGTCCTCGAGATCGGCCATGGTGCGGACGTCGATCCAGGCGCGGGGCACCGCCACGGCGACATCGGCGTTGCCGAAGCCGAGCGTCGTCAAGAACGCGACATCGGAGTCGGCCTCGGAGATCGCCTCGCGCAAGAGGTCCTCACCCGCGACGCCGAAGTGGGCCTGCCCGTCGCCGAGTTGCGTTACGATCTCGGATACCGGCAGGAACGCGATCTCGAGGTCGTCGACGCCGTCGAGCCGGCCGCGGTAGTCGCGGCTGCCGCCGTTCTGCACGAGCTTCAGGCCGGCCCGGGCGAAGAACGCGAAGGCGTTCTCCTGCAACCGCCCCTTGGACGGCACCGCGAGCACGAAGGGCTTGTCGGCGCCGCTCACGGCCGCTTCTCCGTGGCGAGGCGATCGAGCCAGATTGCGGCGCCCACGGCCGGGATCGGTTCACGGCTGCCGAGCGCCTGGGCGAGCCGATCGTAGCGCCCGCCGCCCGTCACCGGGCCGTTGCGGCCGGAACCCGACGAGTCCGCGGCATGGGCCTCGAAGACGAAGCCGGTGTAATAGTCGAGATTGCGCGTGAAGGCCGTACGGAACGCCAGCAGGCTCAGGTCGATGCCCTGGGCCGCGATGAACCCGGTCCGTTCGTCGATGAGGTCGAGCGCGCGGTCGAGGTCGAGTCCTGCGTCGCGTGCCAGGGCGCGAAGGGCGCCCGATGCGCGATCCGGATCCCCGGAGACCGCGAAGAAACGGTCGAGCACGGCGCGACGCTCGTCGCCGATGACGGGCACGGCCCCATCGGCCACCTGGGACAGGAAGCGGTCGGCGATCTCGCCCACCGACCGTCCGCCCACCGGGGCAATGCCGGCGATCGACAGCAGATCCTCGACGAAGGCGTGAGCGTCGCGGCCATCGGCGCCGGCCAGGGCCGCGAGCAGGCCCGAATGTTCCGACGAGCGGGTCGGGGCGCCGTGCAGTGCGGTGTCGAGCGTGAGGCCTTTCTCCAGGGCGCGCTTCAGCCGACGCCGCCAGAGCGCCGGAAGTGCCACGGCGTCCAGCATGGCCGATACCAGGCCGGCGTCGCCGAGGGCGACCCGTGACACGGCCGTGCCGCTGCGTTCCGTGGCCTCCAGGGCCAGAGCCAGGATCTCGGCATCGGCCGCCGCGATATCGCCGCGGCCGAAACTTTCGAGACCGGCCTGCACGGACTCGCCCGAGGCGTCCTGTCGCAGTCGGAAGACGGGTCCGCAATAGCTGTAGCTTGCTGGCTGGCCGGCCTGGGGCGAAGCCAGATAGGCGCGGGCCGTTGGAATCGTATATTCAGGGCGCAAGCAGAGTTCGGCCCCGTTGGCGTCGGTCGTCAGGTAGAGCCGCGCCCGGATGTCCTCGCCGCCGAGGTCGAGAAAAGTCGCCGCGTCCTGGAGCAGCGGCGGCTCGACACGGTCGTACCCAGCTTCCGCGAAGCGTTGCAGGATCGCCGCGGGCGCTTTCTCGAGCGAAAAGTCGTGAGAGGGCGGGCTCGACATGGCAATGTTCAAAGTTGATCCCGCGGCTGATCGATCGTCGCCTGCCCCGGGCAGACGCCCTCCTTCCGGCAGTTGAACCGCTTGTAGCGGTCGCGGCTTCCGTACGCGACCGCTTTCGCGCAGAAGTGTGAACAGGCAGAAGCCGACGGTCGGCCACGTTCCGGGCTAGGTAGACCCGCCCATCGCTCAGTCGAGTTCGAGGTCTTCCAGCCGCAACGAGAAAGCGTCGGGCGCCAGCAGCGGTACAAGCTTGTCCGACACGCTGAAATCGCGCGTTTCGCCGTAGCGCTGGTCGGAGGGCATGCGGAAAACGCGGGTCATCAGCTTGGCGGCGTCAATGACCCAGAGTTCCCGTATCCCAAAGCCGGCATAAAGCGCGGCTTTGCGGCCTATGTCGTAGCGCAGGGAGGAATCGGCGATTTCGACCACCAGAAGAACGCTTCTCCCCGAGAGACCCTTGAGGCCTCCGGCACGGGGATAGATGACGACATCGGGCTCCAGATAGGTGTCCTCGGAAAGCCGGAACGTCGTTTCCGGGGCGAGATTGCAATCGTCGGGGGCAGCGCGATACCAGCGGCGGAGCAGAGCGACTTTGATCCCCTCATGCTGGTTCCCCTTGGGCGACATCGGAACCAGCTCCCCCCCAATCAATTCAATGCGCTCGCCCTCCTGCATGACGCCCGCCGCGACCATCGCCTCGACCTCGGCCACGGTGAAGCGGCGGCGGGGCAAGCCCTCCGCCGCGCGCGTGACAGGGGAAGCGACGAGGCCCTTCGTCATCGCATCCTCCTCGCACGCCGCGCGGCGGCCGGCCCGCCAACATGTCTGCCCAACACCTACAGCACCTCCAGGTCGTCGAGCACGAACGCGAACGCGTCCGGCGCGTACCGGGGCAGGAGCCAATCCGCGGATCCCTTCTCGTCGATGTCGCTGTATCCCTCCGGCATCGCACCGTCGTGGCGATGGACCACCCGCCGGGCCGCATCGATAACCCAGAGTTCGCGTACCCCGAATGCGGCGTAGAGCAGGGGCTTGCGCCTGAGATCGTAGTGGAGCGACGAGTCGGCGACCTCGACCGCGAGAAGCACGTCGAGTCCCTTGACGTCCGCGAGGCGCTTGTTGCGCGCGAAGACGATGAAATCCGGTTCCAGGTAGTTTCGGCGGTCGAGCCGCAAGCCCGTCTCCGGCACGAAAGCGAAACCCTCGGGGCAGATCCGGCCCCAATGAACATTGAGGGCCGCCTTGATGGCCTCATGGCGCGAGCCTTTGGGGGACATCGGGACGATCTCTCCACCCAGGAGTTCAAGACGCTCGTCTGGCGCGATGACGCCGGCCGTCACCATCCGCTCCATGTCGGCGATCGTGAAGGCGCGGCGGCCGAAGCCTTCCGCGGCTCGGGTGACGGGGATGCTCATGTCGCAAAGGTAGCACGCAGCGAGTCGCTTCGCGAGTTGCTTGGGCGTGAGTCGGGAGGGACGAGGACGGCCGCCATCGAGCCCTCGTCAGACTGCGTCGAGGCCGGCCCGCGAGGAGTGGAGCGCTTGCCTTGGGCCGCCATCCGGCTTCTTGTCGTCTCGCTGCGAATCGCGAGACAAAGGCCCTGGATCTTTCGTTGAAGTCGCCCGGTGAGAAGCTCGTCCACCTGCTGGACTACGTCGAGCAGGTGGTCCGACTGGACGAGCGCGTGGCGTTCCGCCTCGCCGACTACCGTTTGGCGGACGGTGCGGCGGTCGCGATTCGAGCCGACGAGATCACCGGCCTGCCGGGGGTCTCGACCGATCTCGCCGACGACGACGGCCCGATCTGGCTCGCGGTCGAGCGCCTGGCCCGCGCCGCGCCGCCCGCACCGCCCGAGCGCCTCTCGCCCTGGATCCTCGATGGGTCCGACCCGCAGGTCCCTCCGACATTGCGCCGCGAGCGCCTGATCACCGTGACGCCCGCCGAGCGCGCCGCCCTGATCGCGGCCGAGCGGGCCGGCGAGGAGGATTTCGCCACCGTGCCGGCGCGCGACGGCGAGACCTCCGGTGCCTTCGATCTGCGGCTGCGCCTCGACGACCAGCCCGGGCTTGAACCGGACTTCGAGGTCTGGCGTGTAACCATCTGGCAGGATTGGGCGGACGGCGAGGCGTCCAGGCGCAGGACGATCGCGGTCTATGGCCAGATCTATCGCCTCCAGCAGCAGCTCGAGCTCGGCGGTGGCGACAGCGCCATCGAGGTCCTGTGGGGCATCGGCACGGTCCACTGGCGACGGGACGGCCGAACGGTCGAGCGGCCGCTGGTCGACTGCCCGGTCGAGATCGAGCTCGCGGCCGATGGCCGACTCGTGATCCGGCCGACGGACGCCGAGCCGCGGATCGATCTCAAGCCCTACGAGGAGATGGGCTGCGAGAACCTCGGGTCCCTCAGCGAGGTGGCACGCCGCGAGGTGCTGCGGGCCGAAGCCGAGGACGGGGTGTCGCCGTTCCGGCCCGACAGCTTCGAGCCGCTGCTCGCCACCGCGGCGGCGCGGCTGGCGTCCGACGGTCACTACCGGCGCGACCGGGATGCCGCAGCCGTGGCCGGGGGCGACGGCCCGCTCATCACGGGCGACTGGGTGCTCTACGCCCGGCCCCGCTCGCAGCATGTCGTTCTCGACGATATCGCCCGGTTCAGGGCGGCGGCCCAGGGCGGCCTCGAAGTCGCGGGACTGGCCCAGCGCCTCGTCACCCCGCCGGCCGAGGCCGCATCGCTGCCCTGGGAAGCCCTGGGAGACAGGCTGGGCGAGGTCGGCGCGGGGGCGCCCGAGCCGGACGGCGACCCGGGCTTCGGCGACGTGTTCTTCCCCAAACCCTTCAACGAGGAGCAGGTCGCCATCGTGCGCCGCCTTTCGGAAGCCGAGGGCCTCGTGGTGCAGGGGCCGCCCGGCACGGGGAAGACCCATACCATCGCCAACCTCATCTGCCACGGCCTGGCGCTCGGGCAGCGCGTGCTGGTGGTTTCGCGGGGTGAGGCCGCGCTGAGCGTGCTGCGCGACCAATTGCCCGAGAAGGTCCGGCCCCTCACCATTGCGATCCTGTCGAGCGAGCGGCAGGGCCTGCGACAGGTCGAGGGCGCCATCCGCGAGATCCAGTCCGTGGTCGAGGAGAGTCGCCCGGAAATCCGGCTGTCGGCGATCCGCCGCTGCGAGGCCGAGATCATCAAGATCCGCGGTCGCCTCGCCGCGATCGACCGCGAGGCCGAGGAGATCGCGGCCCTGCAGGACGTGCCGCTCGGGCCTCGGGGCGAGATGCCGGCCGCACTGGCGCGCCGCGTGGCAGCCGAGCGCGGGCGCCATTCCTGGTTCGCGGACGCGCCTCGGCTCTTCACGTCCGAGATCGGCCTTCTCGATGCCGACGTGGCGGCCTTAAGGAAAGCGCGGGGCGCAGCCTCGGCGTTCCTCGATCACCTCGACGCCGTCCTGCCGGCGCCCGAGGTCCTGCCGTCGGCCGACGAAGTCGCGGGCTGGCATGACGACCTGCTCGGAGCGAAGCAAGACACGGAAGCGGCCGCGAACGGCCCGCTCCCGGTTCTGCGGCTGCCGCCAGCCGCCGCCGACCCCGCATCGCGCATCGCACGGAGCCTCGACGACCTCGCGGCCGCGACCGACGCCTTGGAGGCGCAGCCTTGGCTGGTGCCCCTCGTCTCCGCCCTGCTCCGCCGCGACGGCTCCGCGTGGACCACGATGCTGCGGGATCTCTGCGCCGCATGGTGGGACATCGAAGCCGAGCGTGTGCGGCTCGCGCCCTTCGCCGTCGACCTGCCGGACGGCATCACGGCGGATTCCGAGGCCTGCGGGGCGATCGCGCGCGCGGCGCGCGGGGGCAGGCTCTGGCCGCGGCTGTCGATCGGCCATGCGCCCGCCAAGGACCGGGTCGCGGCCGTGCGGGTGCGCGGGCAGCCGCCCCGCCAGGACGGCGACGCTTGGGTCGCGGTCGCGGACGCAATCGCGCTCGCGGGCCGACGCGTGGCGCTCGCCGCGCAATGGCGGCATTTCGCAATCGAGGCCGGACATGACGCAGGGCAGGACCCCGGCGGCCTCGCGGCCGCTGCCCGCGTGGTGGCACAGGTCGATGGGTTACGGGCTGCGCTCGTCGCAGTCGAGGCGGCCTGCGGCGGCGCGGTCGCCCGCGCCTTGCCGGCCGTGGAGACCCTGGCCGGTGACCCGGATCTCGCCCGCGCGGTCGCGGCCCAACTGGGCTCGGCCGCGGGCGCGACGCGGCTGGCTTCCGTGACCGACGCCCTGCGGGCCGCGGCGGCGCTGTTCCCCGGCCAGGACCGGACCGCAACCATGGCGCGGCAGCTTTTCGGCGAGATCGTCGGTCGGGACGACGTTATGGCCGACAAGGTCGCGGCGCTCTGGGCGACGCTGCGCCGGCGCATCGGCGAGGTCGGCGCGCTTGCGGAGCCCTTCGCCGAGGTCCGCCGCGTCACGGCGCTGCTGGCCGCCGCCGGGGCGCCGCTTTGGGCCGAGCGCCTGCGCGTCGATCCCGACCCTTTCCTGCTGCCCGAGGAGTGGCGGGACGCCTGGAACGCGGCGGCGGCCGAGCACCACCTCGGCCGCATCGATGGCCGCGAGGCGCTCCTGGCCCTGGCGCGCGAGCGCGAGGCGGCCGACAAGCGCGGCCGCAAGCTCTTCGTCGAACTCGTGCGTGAACGCGCCTTCCTGGCGCTGGAGCGGCGGCTGTCGCCCCGGGTGAAGTCGGCGCTGGTCGAATACGTGCGGGCGCTGGGCCGCCTCGGCAAGGGTACCGGCAAGGGCGCGGGCCGCCACCGGCGTTCCGCCCGCGACGCCATGGCCCGATGCTACGACGCGGTGCCCTGCTGGATCATGCCGACCTGGCGCGTCGCCGAGCAATTGCCCTCCGACATGGCGGCCTTCGACCTCGTCATCCTGGACGAGGCGTCGCAGTCCGACATCACCGAACTGCCGGCCCTGCTGCGCGGCCGCAAGATCCTGGCGGTCGGCGACGACCGCCAAGTGAGCCCGACGCCGCCTTTCGTCACTCAGGGCAAGATCGAGCAACTGCGACACCACTATCTGCGCCACCTTCCCTACCGGGCGCTGCTGGAGCCGGGCGAAAGCCTCTACGACCTGATGCGGGCCGTATTCCCGGACAGCCGGCTGATGCTGAGGGAGCATTTCCGCTGCGTCGAGCCGATCATCGGCTTCTCGATGCAATTCTATCCCGAGAAGCTCGTGCCGCTGCGCGTGCCCGCGGCAGCAGAGCGGCTCGACCCGCCACTCATCGACATCTTCGTGCCGCACGGGTGGCGCGACGGCGCCCGCAAGATCAATCGGCCCGAGGCCGACGTCATCGTGGACGAGGTCGCGGCATTCGTGGCCGATCCCGCTCACGCGGGCCGCAGCATCGGCGTGATCTCGCTCATCGGAACCGAACAGGCAGAACTCGTGCGGGTGCTGCTCAACGAACGCATCGGCGAGGAAGCCATGCAGCGCCACGCCCTGCTCTGTGGGAACGCCGCGTCCTTCCAGGGCAACGAACGCGACGTCGTGTTCCTGTCCATGGTGGCGGACCGCAAGCGGCGCTCCTCGCTCACCATGCTGCGCTACGAGCAGCGCTTCAACGTGGCGGCGTCGCGCGCCCGCGACCGCTTGGTGCTGGTGCGGTCGGTGGGGCTGGACGACCTTGCGGCGGGCGACCTCAAGGCGCGGTTGATCGCGCATTTCGAGCACCCCATGCCGGCCCGCGCGGCCGGCGACCAAGACCTCGCGGCCCTCTGCGATTCCGACTTCGAGCGCGACATGCTGGGCCGACTTGTGGCGCTGGGCTATCGGGTCTCGCCGCAGGTGGGTTCGGAGGGGTTCCGCATCGACCTCGTGGTCGAGGACCTCGAGGGACGGCGCCTCGCCGTCGAATGCGACGGCGACAGCTTTCACGGGCCGGAGCGCTGGCGCGACGACATGCGCCGCCAGCGAATCCTGGAGCGCGTCGGCTGGCGCTTCTGGCGCTGCTTCGCGTCGAGTTACTACCGCGATCCGGACGCCGTCATGGCGGATCTCGTGGCGACGTTGGAGCGCGAGGGTATCGTGCCGGTGGTGGGCGACCCCGGTCGGGCCGCCTTGGGCCGCATCGTCGAGCACCGGGTCGCCAAAGCCCCGGATGCAGTGGCAGCGGCTGAACCGCGCCGCGAGAGGAACATCGGACCCGACGGGATCGCGGCCGGCGAGCGCCTTGCCGTCGGTGACAGGGTGGCGCTGCTGTTCCCGGACCGGCGGCGCCTCACGCTGCGGCTCACCGAAGGTGTCGACGACCACGCGGGCGGGCTCCTGTCGATCACCACTCCGCTCGGCGAGGCCGTGGCGCGCTCCGAGGAAGGCGACGAGATCGAAGTGCCGCCGGCCGATGGCGGCGCAGCAACCCGCGTGCTGGTCGAGGCGGTCGAGAAAGCGGCGTAGCGCATCTTCCCTCTGCAATCCTGCCGCGCTCACCGACTGGGACGAAAATGCCATGCCTGCCGTCTTTCATGCGACGGCGGCACGGACCGCCTTGGACAGCGCGCTTCGGTCGAGATACATCGGGCCAAGTGGGGTTTTCGCGGCACCCCTGACCACGCCGGCTGATCGGCGAACTCTGCCGCCGGACCGCAAGCCCGATGATCGTTGAGGGAAGTGAGGGCGCCCGCGGGATAGAAGCTCGCCGCCTAGTCTCGACCGGGATCCCCGGACTGGACGATATCCTGAGCGGCGGCCTGACGGCGGACCAGCTCTACCTGCTCGAAGGCACCCCGGGTACCGGCAAGACGACCCTGTCGGTGCAGTTCCTGCGTGACGGCGCTGCTCGTGGCGAGCGGGGGCTCTACGTCACGCTGTCCGAGACTGCCGAAGAGCTGCGGGCTGCGGCCGCGACCCATGGTTGGTCGCTCGACGCCATCGAGATTTATGAACTCGTCAGCGAACTCGGCCTGGATGCGGACAGCGAACAATCGATCCTTCACCCGTCCGAGGTCGAACTCGGCGAGACCGTGAGGGAGGTGATCGGCCGCGTCGACGACCTCAAGCCAGCCCGCGTGGTGTTCGACAGCCTGTCGGAGTTGCGACTCCTCGCCCAGAACCCCCTGCGCTACCGCCGCCAGATCCTCGCGCTGAAGCAGTTTTTTGCCAAGCGCCACTGCACGGTGCTCATGCTGGACGACAGAACCTCGGAGCCCAGCGATCAGCAGCTCCATAGCATCGCCCACGGCGTGATCTCGCTGGAGCAGGCCCCGCGCGAGTTCGGGGCCGAGCGGCGAAGGCTGCGCATCCTCAAGATGCGCGGAACCAAGTTCCGCGGCGGCTACCACGATTTCGTGCTCGCCACCGGCGGCCTCACCGTCTTCCCACGCCTGGTCGCGGCCGAGCACCATGCAGCTTTCGACGCGGCCCCGGCATCGACCGGCTCCGCCGGACTCGACCTTCTGCTCGGAGGAGGGCTGGTGCCCGGCACCAATACCCTTTTCATCGGGCCGTCCGGCGTGGGCAAGACCACCACATCGGTGCGCTGCATGTTGGCCGCGCTGGAGCGGGGTGAGAACGCGACCTATTTCCTGTTCGACGAAGGGCTGGCAACGCTGCTGGCCCGCTCGACGAAGCTCGGCATGGACCTGCGCCCCCACCTCGAGTCCGGGCGGCTGACCATCATGCAGATCGACCCGGCCGAACTCGCACCGGGCGAGTTTGCCTGGAAGGTCCGGGTGGCGATCGAGGAGCGGGCTTCGCGGTTCATCGTGCTCGACAGCCTGAACGCCTATCTGCACGCGATGCCGGACGAACAGTTCCTGATGCTGCAGATGCACGAGCTCATCAGCTACTTGAACCGACGGGGCGTCACGACTTTGCTTGTGCTGGGCCAGCACGGCATCGTCGGCGATGTGCGATCCGACATCGACCTTAGTTACCTGAGCGACGGCATCCTCCTGTTCCGCTTTTTCGAGGCGCATGGCGAGGTCAGGTCGGCCATGTCGGTCGTGAAAAGCCGCGTCAACGCTCATGAGCGCACGATACGGGAGTTCCGGCTCGCCGGCGCCGGGCTTGAGGTCGGGGAAGCCCTGCACGACTTCCAGGGCGTGCTGACCGGTCTCATATCATACAGCGGCAAGACCGCCCTGCTGGGAGGACCGTCGGCCGGCCCAGGCGGCGGTGGATGACGGGTTCGGAAGGAAACGAGAGCCGCGTCCTCGTTCTGGCGCCACGTGGCCGGGATGCCGCGGTCATCGAGCAAGTGCTGGCCCGCGGCGGCACGGCGACCACGACCGTAGCGGCCCCGCTCGCCCTCTTGGATGTCCTGTGCCAAGAGGCCGGTGCTGCCATCGTGACCGAGGAGGCCATCTCCGACGAGAACATTGACGGTTTGTTCGACTGGCTCGACCGACAGCCACCGTGGTCGGATTTCCCGTTCATCGTGCTGGTGACCAAGCGCATCGGCAAACGTCCTGGGAGTGCTGCCGCCCGGGTGGAGCGGCTCGGCAACGTCGTACTACTGGAACGTCCAATCCATGCCGAGACGCTGACCAGCGCCGTCACGGCTGCCCTCAGGGCTCGTGGGCGGCAATACCAGGCACGAGGTCATCTCCTCGAACGCGAGCAGGCGCAGGAACGGCTTCGGCTCGTCAACGAGACGCTCGAGCGTCGGGTCGAGGAACGGACCCGCGAGGTCGAGGCCGCGCGCGAGACCCTCTCCTTCGCGCTCGAATCCGCCGAGATGGGATCGTGGGACCTCGATCTCGTGCATGACACCTCGCGCCGCTCGCCGCGGCACGACCGCATCTTCGGGTATGACGGCCCACTTCCGTTCTGGGGTCAGCAGCAGTTCCTGGACCATATTCTCGACGAAGACCGCCCCTCCGTGCAGCAGGCCTTCGGTTCCGCCCTCACGAACGGCAGACTCGACGTCGAATGCAGGATCCGCCGCCCCGACGCGGCCGTCCGTTGGATCGCCGTCAAGGGCCGGGTCGAGTACGACCCGCGTGGCCTGCCGATCCGCATGGCCGGCATCGTTCTGGACCGCACCGACCAGCGCATCACGGAAGATTCCTTGCGTCAGGCGCAGAAGATGGAGGCGATCGGGCAGCTCACGGGCGGCGTCGCACACGACTTCAACAACCTGCTGACCGTCATCGTCGGTGGTCTCGACATGATCATGCGCCGCCCCGAGCCCGTGGAGCGGGTCAGGCGCCTCGCCGGGGCAGCGATGACCGCGGCACGACGCGGCGAGCAGTTGACCCAACAGCTCCTGGCCTTCTCGCGCCGGCAGATGCTGAGGCCGCAGACCCTCAACCCCAACAGGCTGCTCCTCGACTTCAAGCCGCTGGCCGACCGCGCGGCTGGCGGGGCCGTCGAGCTTCGCTTCGACCTCGATCCGGGCCTGAATCCGATCCGGATCGACCCGGCGCAATTCGAGGCAGCGGTGCTCAATCTCGTCGTGAACGCGCGTGACGCGATGAACACGGCTCCGGGCGGAAGCACCATCGAGGTGCGGAGCCGCAACGTCCGTCTCGACACGGCCGCTGTCGCCGAAAAGGATGTCCCGCCGGGTCCTTACGTCGAGATTTCGGTCGCGGACAATGGCGCGGGAATCCCGCCCGAGGTGCTGGGGCGGGTCTTCGAGCCGTTCTTCACCACCAAGGACGTCGGCAAGGGAACTGGCCTCGGGCTCAGCCAAGTGTACGGCTTCACGCGCAGCGCCAACGGGTTTGCGGCCATAAAGTCCGTGGTCGGCTCGGGAACGACGGTCCGGCTGTTGTTTCCGTGTTCCTCCGATCCCGCGACGGACGAGACCGGAACGACGTTGCCGGGGGCGCTTCCGCTACGCCGGGCCCTCGACGGCGAGACGGTGCTGCTCGTCGAAGACGACGAGCAGGTGCTCGGCATGGCGGTCGAGAGCCTGGAGGAGCTTCGCTATACCGTGATGGTGGCGCGGAACGCCGCCGAAGCGCTCGACCAGTTGAAGGGAGTGGAACGCATCGACGTCATGTTCTCCGACATCATGATGCCGGGCGGCATGAACGGCCCTCAGCTCGCCGTCGCGGCACGGCGCCTGCGGCCGGACATCAAGGTTCTGCTCACCTCCGGCTACGTCGCGGACCTCGATGAAGGCCAGATGCTTGGCCGCGGCGAAATGCCGGTGCTGAACAAGCCCTATCGCCGCGACGAGCTTGCCCGATCGCTGCGCTTCGTGCTCGAGGGCTGAAGCCCTCCGGGCAGCAACCCCGCGCTTCCCAAGCATCGGGCGGAAAAAGGTCCTTGTCGACAAGCCGTCCTCGGTCCCTACTCCGCCGCCGCGACCTCGAACACCTGCGCGCCCGCCAACGCCGCAAACAGCCCGCCTCGCCCCAATAAATCGTCAAAGCCGCCCTCCTCGACGATGCGGCCGTCCTGGAAGACCAGGATGCGGTCGGCGCGCCGCACGGTCGAGAGCCGGTGCGCGATGATGAAGGTGGTGCGCCCACGCGCTGCGGCGTCGATCGCGTCCTGCACCTGACGCTCGGTCACGGCATCGAGCGCGCTGGTGGCTTCGTCCAGGAGCAGGATCGGCGGATTCTTCAGGAGCACGCGGGCGATGGCCAGGCGCTGGCGCTCGCCGCCCGACAGCGAGCGGCCGCGTTCGCCCAGCACGGTCCCGAGGCCGTTGGGCTGGCGGGCCACGAAATCGGCGGCGCGGGCTCGCTGCAGCGCCGACGCGATATCGGCCGCGCTCGCCTCCGGCGCCCCGACCCGAAGGTTCTCCTCGATCGAGCGGGCGAACAACATGGGCTCCTGGAACACCACCCCGATGTTGCGGCGCAGCCCTGCCAGCGTCATGGCGCGGATGTCCGTGCCGTCGATCGTGATGCGACCCCGCACGGGATCGAAGACGCGATGCAGAAGCCCGAGCGTGGTCGACTTGCCCGAGCCCGTAGCGCCAACCAGGGCCACCGTCTCGCCCGCCGCCACCGTGACCGTGACGCCCGAGACGGCATCGCGCCGACCGTCGTAGGAGAAGTTGACGTCCTCGAACGCCACCCGCCCGGCGAGACGCCCCGGGTCGCGAGCGTCCGGGCGATCCTGCACGGCCGGCACCGTGTCGAGCACGCCGAAGAAGTCGCGGAGCTTCGGCGCCTGCAGGAACAGCGCGTTGCTGAACGAGACCAACTGGTCGAGGCGAGCGATCATGCCGGCTGCGAGACTCATGAAGGCCACGATCTCGCCCACCGTAGCGAGGCCGCGGAAGTGCAGCGCCAGTCCCAGGACGAAGATCGAAGAGAGCGTCAGTGTCGAGGCGGCTCGTGTGGCGACCGCGGCCAACGCCCACCAGGACAGCACCGGCATCTGGGCATTGAGCACGGCGTCGATCACGTCCCGGAGGCCGCGCGTCTCGATGGCGACGCGCGTGAAGCTCTGGATGACCGAAACGTTGGCGAAGCTATCGGCCACGCGCTCGGCCAAGCCGCTGTTGTGGCGCTCGACCCGGTGCTGCAGCCTTTCCGTTCGGCGCAGGACCAGGAGGGTCACGCTACCCGAGGCCGCCACCAGCACCATCAGCAGGAGCCCGAGGCGCCAGTTCACGGCCAGCGACAGGGGCATCATCACGGCCAGAGCCACGAAAGACGCGCAGTTGTCGCGAAAGAACGACAGCCAAAGCCCTGCCATGCCCGTGACGCCCTCCAGCATGACCTTGAGCAGCCGGCCCGAGTGATTGGCGGCATGAAAGCTCGTCGGCAGATGCAGCACATGCTCGAAGAAGCCCGCCGTCAGGTCGAGCCTCCTGCGATGCGCGAGACGATCGGCGTTGAACGCCAGCGCGACGCCGCACAGGATGTTGAACAGCCCCAAGGCTCCCCAGGCCAGCAATGGCGGCAGCACGCCGGCCCAAGCCGCGACCCCCGTCGGGGCTCCGGCTCCCGTGACGCCGTCGATGATGCGGCCGAACAGGACGGGCTCGAGGAACTGCGCGGCCGCCAGCACCGCGTTGGCCAGCACGAGGGCGACGGCCAGGCGCATTTCGGCACCGAGCGCGCGGAGGACGCGGAAGTAGATGCGGATCATCGGATCCAACTCATTGGGAGCGCAGTGCCGGCACGGGCCGTCGGCCCATCACGGGTCGATGTCGAGGGGAGACGTGGGGAGACGTGGGGAGACGCGATGGACGCCGGGCCGCATGGTGCACCGTGCGGGAAGCCGCCTTTCCGTGGCATTGCGGAGCTTGCGCCCGAACGTTTCTTTGAGCACCTTGACGGCTCGGGGTGGCGCGGAAGCGTTGCATGATATCCGCGAATCCCGTCGACGGCTGGAAAGAAACGTCCATGGCTCAAGCCCGCAAGATCCTGATCGTCGACGACGACGACGATCTCAGGGCCACGCTGGCGGAACAGATCGCCTGCCACGAGGAATTCGCGGCATCCTCGGTGGGGAACGCCGAACAGGCCCACAACGCCTTGCGGCACGAACGGCCCGACCTGATGATCATGAACGTCGTACTGCCGGACCAGGACGGCAAGGAAGTCGTGAAGGCCTTGAGAGCCGAGGGGTTCAATGGCCCCATCATCATGCTGAGCGGCAACGCTTCGGAGGACGATGTCGTGCTGGCCCTCGAGGCCGGCGCCAACGATTGCGTGTCGAAGCCGTTCCGCTTCGCTGTGCTCATGGCCCGCATCCGGGCCCATTTGCGCCAGCATGACGGGAGCGAGGACGCGTCGCTGCAGCTCGCCGGCTTCACGTTCAAGCCCAGCGCCAAATATCTCGTCACCGACAAGGGATGCCGCTTGCGCCTGACCGAGAAGGAGACCGCGATCCTGCGTTTCCTCTACCGGGCCGGCCGGCATGTGGTGGCCCGCGAGGTGCTGCTTCGGGAAGTCTGGGGCTACAATGCCAACGTCACCACCCATACGCTCGAAACCCACATCTATCGCCTTCGCCAGAAGATAGAGGACGATCCGGCCCATGCTAGAATCCTGGTGACCGAAGCGGGCGGCTACTGCCTGATGGCCTGAGCCTTGCAGATCAGGAGCGACGCCGCATGGCATTCGGCACCGATATGGCGCGGCTGCGATCGTTGCCGATCCTGTCCTGCCTGGACGAAGACGCGTTTCGCTTGGTGGCCTTTTCGGCCCAAGCCCGCGCTCTTCCGTCCGGTCACCCCCTGTTTCATCACGGCGATGCCACGGACGGTGCCGTACTGGTGGTGATACGGTTTCCGTCTGATTGACTCGGGGAGCGGGTTTCGAGGCGTGTGGAATTCCCAGCTGTCGGTTCTGGGGCTAGGTTGGCCTGCTTGTGAGGAGGCAGCGAGTGGCGAAAGTCAGCGATCATCTGAGCGTGTCGGCGTTGGAGGAGCGCTACA
>JAABUJ010000721.1_pt1 | contig 59922 bp, 60 predicted proteins | sample 5559131 | NCBI WGS metagenome assembly JAABUJ01 (sample SAMN10711875, study PRJNA513366) | rock metagenome | isolation source: Antarctica rocks | place: Antarctica: Victoria Land, Mt New Zealand nord | collected 2016-01-07 | reverse complement strand
ACCCCTACACCCACACCCTCCACAACAACCCCTACCCCTACGCCCTCCGCAACGACCCCTTCACCTACACCGTCAGCCTCAGGGCTTACAATTAGTCCTAATGGAACATGTGGTGGAACAACTGGGTACACATGTCAAGGATCGACTTATGGGGTGTGTAAAATCAGACCTGTGCCTGAAAATAAGATGAACTAACTCAGAATACAGGACTGTTGCTCTCAATACAACTATTGTGGCAGTGATGCTGCTCACTGTGGTACCGGCTGCCAGCCTGCCTTTGGGACGTGCCCAGCAACAACCTCAGCAACGCCTATACCCACATCCTCGGCAGCCCCTGTACCCACATCCTCAGCAACCCCTACACCCACACCCTCAGGGCTTACGATTAGTGCTGACGGAACATGTGGTGGAACAACTGGCTACACATGTCAAGGATCGACCTATGGGGTACACATGCAATCTACCCTTTTGCATGAAATAGATACTGAACTGCATCACAGGACTGTTGCTCTCAATATGGCTATTGTGGATCAAATTCTACATACTGTGGAACAGGCTGTCAGTCTGCCTTCGGCACATGTCCTGCGTCAACATCCTCATCGACTCTCACGCCAACGCCAACTCCTACGCCAATTTCCTCGTCGACTCCCACACCCACACCCACCGGGCTTACAATTAGTCCTAACGGAACGTGTGGTGGAACAACTGGCTACACATGTCAAGGATCAACCTATGGGGTACACATGCAATCTATCTTTTTGCGTGAAACACATACTAAACTACACCACAGGATTGTTGCTCCCAGTATGGCTATTGTGGCAGCGACGCCGCGCATTGTGGCACAGGCTGTCAGCCTGCCTTCGGCACATGTCCTGCATCAACATCCTCATCAACTCCAACGCCAACGCCAACTCTTACGCCAATTTCCTCATCGACTCCCACGCCAACACCAACTTCTACGGCAACCCCCTCACCCACACCCACCGGGCTTACAGTTAGTCCTGACGGAACGTGTGGTGGAACAACTGGCTACACATGTCAAGGGTCCACTTATGGGGTACGTTCAGCCTACCCTTGCGCGTTGAGTCGGATACTAAACCACACCACAGGACTGTTGCTCCCAGTACGGCTATTGTGGCAGCGACGCCGCGCATTGTGGCACAGGCTGCCAGCCTGCCTTCGGCACATGTCCCGCTACCACCACTTCTTCTTCTCCCACCTCTTCTGCCACGCCATGTACGACGAAATTGGTCACCGTCTACGTCACCGTTACGCCGTCGTCGTCGTCATCGCCGACTCCGACAAGGCGCGCACGCTACGTCAGGTAAGAAGGTGTCGGTCCGCGTCGACCGGCGCGATATCCAAGCGGAGCTGCGCCGAGACGGCGGCCCTTGCGGAAGGGCGGGTCCGCGGTGGATTCTATTCTATTCTATTCTGTTCTGTTCTTCTCACGACAGCTGTTACCACTCCCCTTTCCCTTTCCCTTTCCCCATCGAACGGTATAACCCCCTTCGATCATTTTTACTTATTTTTCCCCCACCCGCCGTTCGGCAGACCTGCACTGCAGCACGGAACCGGCACCTTCTCTATCGATTACTTCTCCGTCACTCGTTTCGGTTTGGCGCGCCCATGCACTCACTCCTTTCGGCGCCCTTTTTCCACAGCCCGTTTACCTTGCCTTTCGGCTTCTACGTCGGCGTGTCATATCACATCATAGCACTGCGACGGATAATGGGCCATTCGATCGACTTATCTTAGTTTAGCTTAGCTTAGCTTTCTCTGTTGACGCAACGCCCGGTGGTTTTTGCTTACCTTCTCTTCTTCCATCCCATCTCGTTTTAGGTATCTTACCCTTATTTAACTTTCGCCAACTTTGAATAATTGAAATTGAAATCGAATTCGAATCGGTTCTTTCGGTACGTGCGTGCCTGCCTGCCTGCCTGCCCGCTCCATGTCCCTGCGGCTCTGGCCCGGACTGTTCGTAGCTGTCTGTGTCAAGAACCGCGGCAGCGGATCGTGGCTAGTTGCTGCGCACACTGGTGTGAGGTGATGTGGGTGAGTACCTAGAGTAGAGAAGTGATGTGATGCGATGTGACGAAAGGACAAGTGTTTGCCTGGGTCTGGGTTTCGGTTCGTTGGTCGGGTATTGTACGTTTGTTCTGCCTTGTCAATCCTCCTTCTCCGTCGAAAGGAGATTCTGTAAGGGGGAGTGAATGGAGGAGGTGCGAGGAGGATGCGTGCGGTGGTCGTAGCTTACATAGGGTAGGTGGAGTGATTTGGAAGACAGGGAAGTGTATCCACTCAAGTGCCTGTCGAGAGAAATGGAAGGGTGTGCCCGTATATCAACTTGTAATTCTCTAGCATACTCCACGTAGATCTCACGCACCATCACGCTACCCTGTTTAACGTTACAAGCGACAGCACAGGCTCAAGAGCATTGGGCATTGACTAAGTCATCTCAAGTGCTTTTACGATCTCGTTGGCTTCAGAGCAAAAGGTTCGGATTCACGTACACGACAACCGAGGAAAGTTAATCAGGTAAGTAAACTACATGCATGCAAGGGCCAGTGTAGAACGACAACTCGACGAATCGAACTGGAAGGTAAGAAAGAAATAACGACCGCACTGCTACTGGTGCTGCTGCTGCCACCGCGGTTGTTGCTGTTGCTGTTACTGCTTGCCATCAAGATCGACGACCGGTCACAACAAAAGCACAAAGAAACTACAAATACCACAAGCTAGGAAACAACCAGCCACTCGATAGGACCACGCTACCTTAACTTCCCTTCTTGAAACGAGACTGCCACTTGCCCGTCGAGCCCGCACCGCCATCAGCCGGAGACGCGGTCCTCGCGGGTGCGGGTGGCGGAGCCTCTCCTCGAGACGGCGGCGCGCCTTCTCTCAAGTGGAGAGGGACGAACTTCGCGGGTGCGGCACCGTCAGCTGGAGAATCACCGCGTGCCGCCTGAGCGTCTGGTCGCCGGGTGGGAGGAATGGACCGAGCTGGGGCTCCGTTCGCGGGAGATTCTTCGCGGCCGGCGGTCTCTCGTCCTGCCCTAGGGCGCCACCTCGCAGCACCGTCTCCAGAACTCTCGTCACGAGGCGGTTGAGACGTTAAGTTGTCGGCCTGACGGCCGCGTGGTGCGGTTTCCCCACGTTTGGCTGGCGGCACGTAGCCGGTCTTCTTGGGCAATTGTGCTTCTGACGTGGCGATATCTGATGGCGGAGCTGAAGGAGGGGGTTGTCCGGCTCCGGCTGCCGCTTTCTGAGCTTCGCGTTCTCTCCATGTTGGCTTGTTACCTGCGAGAGCGATACGCGGTGGGCCTGCGGCGGTAGGTCGTTCGGAAGAATCTGTACGCTCCGGCGCCGCAGAACGTTCGGGGTTGAGGCGTTCGGTCTTCTTGTTGGCTGCACGCCTGGCCAAGGCTTCCTCTTCCCGCTGTTGTTGTTTAGCAGCTTGCTCGGCAGCCTCCCTGAATGATTATTAGCAACCTGTACACAATAAGAATTATGGAGCGATCCACATACTTGCGCTCCACGTCTCTCTTGGCCCGTTGCTCGGCGGCTAGACGTTTCTTCTCCTCTTCCGCTGCTGCCTTGTCTTCAGCTTCTTTGGCAGCTCTCTCCTCCTCCTCCTTCTCGCGCCTCTCCCGCTCTTCTTCTTCCTTACGCTCTCGGGCTTTCCTCTCACGATGATCTTTTCTACGCTGATCCATCTTCTTCTGTAGTTCTCGTGATGCAGCCTTTCTCCGCTTCTCGAACTCCTCGTGTCGTCGTTCATGAACGTCATCTCGGAACTGCTCATACACGACGACCAACCGGCCGAGCCGATGTTTCAGGGCTACATTCTCTTTGTGCTTCTGTTGCGAAGTCTCCAGGGTCTCCTTCTTCGAAGTCTCGTAGGCTTCTTGATCCCGCTCCCGCTGTGCCTGGTAATCCTTGGGCAGAAGCTTGATCTCTTCCTTCCGGAAAGCTCGCTCGAGATGGTCGATGCGCTTACCCGTAACTCTGAGACGTTCGTGAAGTTCGTTTTTCTCCTTCTCAAGCTGGGCGAGCTTCATGGCTCTAAGTCTGTTGCTGTCAAGCTCATCAAGGTCCATGTCAGTGACATCAATTCCCTTGACATTCTTCAGATCCCCAAGCTGCTTTTTGATCTCCTCTTGGCGGATGCGATCTTGCTCGACCTTCAACCGCTTCCTTTCTCGCTCCTTTTGCTCTTCGGCGAGCCGTTCGTTCTCCGCTGCCTGTAGCTGCTGGGCGCGAATCCGCTTCCGAGTCTCTTCTTCTTTCTGTTTCTTTTGCAAAGCATCAGATGCAGCTTCCTTCTTCTTCGCGATAACCGCACGTCGTGCCAGCGTTTCCTGGTGCTCTTGTTCGGCGCCTGCTTGTGCCCTAGCGAAGGCGGCAGCCTTGGCTTGCTTACGAGCTTCGTTGTATGATGGATCGACATACTGACATGTGATGTATAGCGACTTGGCCAAGCGAGTGAGCTGCGAACGCACAATCTCTGCTGGAGTGCTCTGAAGCCGTTGCACGGAGCTTGTCTCGCTTTCGGCAGAGCCAGCTCCGCCACCCGCATGAAGTGCTTTGGCCGCAGAGAACACATTCGAGTCAAAGGTAAGTACTCCAGTGGCGTGGTCAACGCGGATAGCCAGATCACCTTTCTTGCACCCGTTCATGATGAACTTCTCAATAGTGCCGGAGGTGACCTGGTAAGGATCTGGAAATTGAGCCAAGTCTTGAACGAACTTAAGTTCAACCGACTCGTAAACTTGAGAAAGCTGTTGGAAGAGTCTCGTGAGAATGACCTGCTGCAATGGCAAGACATACTTCTCCATTTCGGGGTCTGCACCAATCTGCTCCAAGATAGGTGATATCTTCTTGCAGATCGACAGTGGGTGAAAGTCAACCTCGAGTATCTCGTACAGCTGACGTATCTCGGGTTTTGCGCGCTTAAGAAGTCCCTTACTCATGGCATCTTTGAAGAGGACGGCACGAGTCGGCGCTTGTGACATGCCAAGGAGGTTGGTCAAGCGATTGTTCTTGTTTTTGCGTACTTCATCGACATCCACAAGCGCACCCCGAAAGCGAGAAGTGCTGATGACCGGAATAGAAAGGGCCGAGAGGAGGACAAAAGATGCCGCCCGCGCCATGTCTGCATCCGACACGGCAGGATTGTCCTTCTTCAAGCTCTGACCAGATGCGACCACAGATGCAGATTGCCGCAAGAGGTTGTAGTACCGACTCCAAGCCGCCGCATGGAACAGATAGTTCTCACTTACCAGAAAGATGCGCGTGAGCTTTTCGTAGTAATTGGCCATCATGATATTCTTCGCGGGTCGCTTGCTGAGACTAAGAAGCGTGTGTATATCTTCCACGCTTCTGAAGGCTTCCTGCCACAGTTCCAGCTCAACGGCGACATTAAGTTGTTGGAATCGTGTGTCGAGATGACGTTGCAAGGTGTCAGGATCACTGAGATTGATGGCGTGCATCTGCGTGGAGTACTTGGCGGCATTCTGAACATGGTTTCGTAGAAGCTCGCACAGCCTTCGGAATTCAGTCTTGCGAGCATACTTCTGACAGAAGTTAAAGGCCTGAAGTGCAGTAGTCTGGTACATGATCTCCAAGCGAGAGTTGTTCTTAAGGATTTCCAAAACCGTCCGGTATGTCTCCCACAGGAACTTCAACCAGGGTGTGACGATCGCTCGATCCGTCCGGTCCCGCGATTGTTCCCCGGATACTGTAGACAAAAGGATAGATTCGGGTGTCTCGATGGCCTCGAGATCCTCCACGTTCGCAGAAGGAGCGGAAGACTCAAGCGATGACTGAACCTCGTCCGCTTTGGCTTGGGCCTCAGTAACCTTTTGTTCTGCCAGCTCAATGAATTTTTTGAGTACCATCTAAGTGAGGAGAAGATGTGGTTAGCGATTCGATGCGGTAGATTTAGTATCCCAACACAAGAATGATCATACCTCTATGGTTCCGACGTTGGTATTTTGCGCAATGTTCTTGTACTGGTACAGCCCATCCTTCGCCGATTTCCCCTTCTTGAGATCGACACACAGTTGCACAAAGAGGATCATGACAGGCTCGAGAGAAGTAATCGGGCTGTTACGGGACCGCTTGGATGTAACATGTTCATGGAGAAGAGACAGGGCGGCCGGCGACTGGCCGACTGCGATGAGCTCTTGCGCGCGCTGGAAATCAACCATCGTGTCAGCTCCCGAAGTCCATAGAGATTCATCATTGCAGATGTACATACTGCAGTGTTGATGAAGAGCATGCAGTCAAGGGGGAAAGGGACGTACTTTGAGGACATTCTCCGGTTTGGTATGCGGTGGAGGAGGCATGTTGGGCAACCTCCTCTGCAGAGTCAGTTTCCAGTAGAGTACTCGATGGTTGTTGCTGTCGCAGTGATGACTGATTACTGAAGATGACTTCAACACTGGTAGAGGCTGATGAAATGTCTGTTTCGATGCACGATCACATACGGAAAGGCTTTGTGCGTAGGTTTGCCGAGCCCCATAACCTTGGGTTGTTCAAGGAGACCTACAATGCACTTAGCAGTTGACGAAGTCGCACATCGTTAAAAGGACAGAAGTAATAGTGGCTATGATATATTCTATTCACCACTGCTAGATCAACTTTGTATAACACTATCTTATGTGAGAGCTTACGACAAGCTCGATTAACTTACAGGTTGAAGACTGGACACCAACTGTTCGGAGAAGACCGATGGATCCAAATGCAGCGAAGATACTAACGCAATGGGGCATAGGGCGGCCTTACCTTATCCCACACGGTCGGGCGGGCTCACCGTATCTAGACCAGGTACTAGCACGGTCCTTTACTCAGACCAATTGCGCTGAATCGAATTGAAATGAAACCCAAAACCTGGGACCTCCACAATCTAAGTTACAGCAGAAACAAACCGCGAAACACCCTCCCCATCTGAACACACTCGACTGAGAGAGAAAAAGAGGACGAGAGTAAGATTGCGGCGAGGAGGAACAGGCAAACGTCAATCATCATCAAATTACAAATCGTCCTCGCTTCCCTATTCTGCCTCTCGGTTTGCTCCGGTCGGTCGGTGCGTGTGCAAGGCAAGGCGGTCGAGCTGTGTCGAAAATGAGCCCATCGGCTTATGACATGCGCGCCGGCAGCGGCGAGATCAAGAACAAGAAGCAAAGCATGGCCGATCTCAAATTACGCCGTCTGAACGAGCTCAATCTCCGTCTGAAGGAGGACCTCGACCGTCCGAGAATCCGAGTGTCTGAAGCTGCCATGTCGTGAGTTCACCTTACCCCCTCGTCGTGTCGCAAATGCCTCTCGGTCAAACTGAGCGTCGTGCATCGCTGACTTCACTTTATTCGCGCACACAGCCTCATTACCTACACAACCAACACGACCGATTATATGGTGCCATCAATCTGGGGTCAGGTGCGTGAATTTGAATTGCTTGCTTCCGTGCCCCAGTTACTGTGCCTCAGCCGAAGCTCACCTCTCGTCTTCTTTACAGGTCGACAAAAAGCTGGATCCATATGCGCCTCAGCAGCCACCTGGGTGTTGCTCGGTGATGTAGGACGGGCTTCTCGACGTCTTACTGTTGTCCAAACGGCGTTCTACGGCTTGTTCAGCACGCATCTTTGAGCGACTCGTTATCACTGCACCTTTTCCTCGATGCACTTTTCTCACCTCTCGAATTCACTCGCACACACACACGTTTGCATGACAGGGAGGAGAGCGCGCTGATGGGATGCTTCATACTGGAAATCTTCGACGGCTTAGGATAAGTCTTGCGGCCACCTTCGGCTTTGCTGCCAGCTGCTGCTGCTGTGATCCTTCGGGGTCTCGGGGCGGTGATTTCCACATTCTGTGTAATACTCTTTTCTTTTCCTTGTCGGTACGGAGGCCTGTCGGGTGGCGATGGTGGCGGCTTCTTTCACCCTGGAACTCCATAATTCGACGATCTTTCCATACGGTTCATCTCGACTGTATTGTAGAAAAGCCTTGTTCTCTTCTGACTTGTTCAATTCTCTGTAGATACGTTCGCAGGGAATTGATGAACGAGGCTAAGCTACGTATTCCAACAGCGAAGGGCAGGTTTCGTCTGATGTGATGGAGATAGCTACTTTCACCTGTATTTGTGGTAGAGTAAGGTATGCCCTTGTCGATGACGTCTAGGTTGCCGGTGCTCTGGGACTCTACCAACCTCTCGACCCTTACCCCTTACTTGTGATAATAGTGTGGTGCACCAATATAATTCCACCTCTTTAGACTATCTTCTCCAATAATGGCGGAAGCACCACAACACACGATACATGAGTCGAGTACAACCCCACCACTTCACCTCCCCCGCATCCGGATCGCCTTCTGTACTCAGTGCAAATGGATGTTAAGGGCTGCTTATGTATGTATTTGTACTTTTTGGCAATATCAGATTATCTTCACAACATTGAGGATGTCTATCTCTGGTCCTATCTATTTCAGTGTATGAGCTCCACCATGATCACTGTGTGACTTTGAAGCCTTCTATCTTCCTATTACCAGAGCGCAGTCCATTTCCACATCTCAAGTTAAAAATTCATGAAATTTATCTTGATCCATCTCTCTTTATCACAAAGAACCTCTCCGCAAACAAAAAACATCCGCATCTCCTCCAAGCAAACACCACACATCGTACCTACCACCCAGTCAATCCACTCTAAACCTCAACACTCACCCAACCCATACCTCCACCACTACCTCCACCCCCAACCCCAACCCCAACACAACCAATTAACACACACCACCAGTACGCCCAAGAACTCCTCTCAACCTTCTCCACCAGCATCGGCGAGATTGCCCTCGTCCCCGCAACCGGCGGCATCTTCGTCATCGACATCCTCTACCACCCTCCTGACTCCACCTCCACCACTCCCCGCCCCAGCCCGCACGACAACGCCGATATCGCTAGGCACGACGTCCCACCCGAAGCAACGAGACAGGTCCTCTGGGACCGGAAAATAGAGGGCGGATTCCCCGGTTCGTTATTCCCTTCCTCCCCAACCACCCATTCATTCCCAATCCTACCTACTCCCCACAGCAACAGTCGCTGCTGCCCTGCCACAAGCCCCGCCCGTCTACCCCCAATCAGATCCCACCCCGTCCCCGCACACCTCCCCACCCCAAACATCCAGCCACCGCATTCCTCAAACACAATCTAGCTCAAGCCGGCCCAGCCCAGCCCAGCTCAACCCAGCTCAACCCAGCCCACCTCCCCTCAACTCACCGCACCTCCCCCAACTCATCTCAGCCCATCCACTAACCCACCGCGAAATCCACAGAGACGAAAGTGCTCAAGCGGCGCGTGCGGGGCTGCATCGACCCGGAGCGCGGGCTCGGGCACGTCGATGGCGTGAAAGCGACGGTGGCATCAACGTCGACGTCGAGGGCGGAGGGGTACGGGAAAGCGGCATCGAAGGAAGGGGAGAGGAGGAGCGGAGAGAAGGACGGCGACGGCGATGGTGGCGGGGGAGGGAGCGGGAGGGCTGGGGAGGATGGAAGGGATGAGCGGGATGGGGGGGATGGGACGGATGCGCGAGACGGGCGGTGTGCGGATTGCGGCTGACTTCCCCTTCGTCCGTCCCGCAATTCAAACGAAGGTGATGGCCAGCGGCACGAGCTTCGGCTTCGGCTTCGGCTACAGCTCCAGATACCCGTTATCTCGATGCCGAGACCTCTTCTCTTGCCCAGTCACTCGTTCATGTATCTGTGAATGCTGTCGAACGGCGCGAAACGTATACCCTACCCTACCCTACCTACCCTTACCCCGCCTCCATCATCGGTGCCGTGGTCCGCAGACGAATCGATGTCGTACCGGCTCCCCTTTTCGTCCCGCGCCGAGCTACTTCACCCAGCCCCTCGCCGGAGCACGCCCCATCCCATTCCCCCGAAACATGTAGAGTAAACTGCGCCAGCCCGCCCCCCGTTTTCCCCACCCCAGCCAGAAGCGCCGCGGACACCAAAGTCCCAAGGGGATAAGCGAGTCTCAGCAAGGCAGGCAAGGTCTAGGAAGGCAAGACATGATACGACAACATCTCCACGCTAATATACCATACCTCGGTGTCAGGTCCAGGTCCAGGTCCGAGAGGCCAAGCGAGATATGTACCCTGGGGCGGGAGGGAGGGTGGGAAGTAGTGGAGTGGGTTAGCGGATGCCCCGCGAGCGAGAGAGAGAGAGGGCGAGAGAGACAGAGAGAGAGAAAGAGAGAGAGAGGAGAACAGAAAGGGGGAGAGGTAGGTTCGGTCCGGTCCGTGTGGCTGGGAGGGGAGGGGAGCGACAGAAGTGTGAGGCGGGTTCAGGGTCGGTGGGTAGTAGTCAGTGGGGGTTGGGACTTGGTGTGGAGGCTGTGTTTGGAGGCGATGAGTATGAGTTGGGTGATGGTTGTGGTTGTGGGTGGGGATTTGGATGGGAGAGGGAGGAGGAGGGGAGGGGGTTGTGGTCTGGGATTCCCAGGTCCCGGGTGGGATCAGCTGGGTCGAAGAGGGGGGGGAAACGGTGGGATGAGGATGTATTCTTCCTGCATCAGTGACGAACGAGGATGAGGGCTGCAGGATCTGGATAGGTAGGTGGGTGGTGGGGAGGAAGGAACTGAGTGTGATGATGGTGGAGTGAAACAGAGACTTCAACGGATGGGCGAAGCGGATCAGGGTATTGCTCGCTTCGAAAATTGGGTTATTCACCGACAAAAGTACAGGGTAGTGAAGCTGTGGCCACAGGTGGGACAAGGGATGGATAGGAACCCGCGGACAACCGGACGGACAGACAAGCTGCACACACGCAAAAAGCAAGCTTCGCTGCGCTTCGCTTTCACACTCAACCAATACCGCACATCGTCTGTTATTTCTCATGCCTGGTTAGGTTGACGGGGCTAATCGATCATCCACCATCTCGATCATCCCTGTTTCCCAACCCCCGGACACGACAAGGTACAGAGGAAAAGAATACAAAACCAGCGCGCAGCAACACATACCCACCCATGGCCCGACTGACTGACTGACAGACTGACTGACTGACATTTCACCCATCCCATATCAAAGAACAATGCCACGGCTAAGCCCCAAGCCCTTGCAAGCCACGCGAACGGATTCGCACTTATCGAGTTGTTGCCCCGGCTTGGGAAAAGTTTCGTATTCGACGTATGGTAAGGATGATAGGAATGTCTGAAGGACAGACTCTGACTCGAAGTTGGCTCCGCTCCGCTCCGCATCGCCTCGCCTCGCACTCGCCTCGCCTTGCGCTCAGGATTCGAAGGGAAATATGGTTGTCCTTGCACCGTCGACTGAAAGAGATCATCTCCGCCCGAACCTGCTGCACATAGAAAGTTCGTATGGGTACTTTATTTCTTCTTCTGTTTCCTTGGAGGAGTGACGGGCCGGCCTGTGCTCATGCCACCGTAGACGTACTTTTGTTTCTTCTCCGCTGGTTTCAAAATCTAATGAGAGATTGGTCAGCAAGACGAAGCAGAGGCCTTTGTTGGTTGGACCAGGGAGGAGGTCAGTGTTATACCTGGAAAGAGCAAAGCAAACTCTCGTCCACGCTCATCATAGCTCCAGCATTATCGAATTCGCCACAATAGTTCGGTGCACTGAAAAGTGTCACCAGTTGCCGTTTCGAGAAGAACTCGTAGCCGTCTTCGACGACTTGATGTGCTCGGCAGATCAGGTCCATGTCGTGTTTTTGTAGGAATCGAGAGACAACATCAGGACCGAATGTGAAGGACACCCCTCGATCGTTTTCGCTCCAACCGTTGATGTCTTTATCTGGGTCCGACCAGAGGAGATCACACAGCAAACCGCAATCTGGAATCTACACACAATGTCAGTGGAGCAGCAGAGTATGCCGCCTCGAGACTCAGTCTCCCGATACTCGACGAGGGAAGCCAAGAAAACTCTACGTACATCTGTAGGACGCATGACACGGCGGATCTGCTCCATCGAGTTCAAGTCTGGACTTAGGCCTCCATGCATGGTGAAGATTTTCTCATCGATAATGGCAGCAATTGGTAAGCAGTTGAAGCAGTCCGTGAATTTCTTCCAGAGCTTGATGTTGTATCTTCTCTTGCATTCGTCATAGAAGCCATAGATACGGTTGATCGACGCGCACTCGTGATTGCCGCGGAGGATGAAGAAGTTCTCGGGATACTTGATCTTGTACGCCAGGAGAAGGCAGATGGTCTCCAACGACTGCTTTCCTCTGTCGACGTAGTCTCCCAGGAAGAGGTAGTTGGCTTCCGGAGGGAATCCACCATATTCGAACAAACGCAAGAGATCGTAATATTGGCCATGAATATCGCCACAAATCTAGAGATATCGTTATGGACACGTGAGTCTTAATTGTACAAGTGACGTCGCTGACGGACAGAAGCTGGAAATCTTCAAGAAAACGTACCTTGATCGGGGCCTCTAGCTCTAGCAGAATGGGCTGCGAGATGAAAATCTCACGTGCCTTGGTGCAAAGGTACAGAATCTCCGTTTCCAGCAGCTGCACTGGCTTTCCTGGCCGGCTGCCTCGCACTTCCAACAATCGATCAATGATGGAGTCTAGATCCACGTCATTCTGATCCGCCATAGTTTACTTCTGCTCTCAGAAGGTAGTGTAGAGGAGACCGTGGGGGTGAGGTTCGGGGGTGGGGGTCGAAGTCGCGTCCGCTCAGGAAGCGATGTGTATTATGGAACGTCTAGGACTGCAATCTAAAGCGCAGGGTCAGAAAACATGCGTTGACACGAGAACAGTAGGCGGCGTGAAAGAGAGTTGGTTGGCGCGAGCGGGTATTTGTGTTCTGCCATTGCGTGCTAAACCACGTACACTGTTAAATAACTAGAGTCTAGCAGACAGCAGGGCGAACAGGCGCCGGAAGCGTTTTCGAGCACTGATGTGCGGATGAGTGACGAGAACGGGTGCTGGAACTCGTGAGATGACGAAGGGACGGAGTTGGGCCACCCAGAGGGACCGTTTGGCTTGCGCTTTTGCCGTTCGGCTCAGCAAGACAACACTGGCTCAACCACGAGATGTGGTTGAAATTGCACGTTGAATTCCGCTTTAGTAGTACAGCTGCTGGGTGTAGAATTCCAAAGGTGATGTTGCGGCTCGTTCGAGAGGAGTAGATAGCAGCTCAGTATTCACCGCCAAATGTTATCGTGGCCTCGATCGCTCTTCAGCTGGGCAGTGGTAGGTTGAAAAGGATAGCTTTAGCTTATCAGGTTACTCAACGGCTTGCAATGGTCCAAGCTGATTCTTATTTCTCTCAGCTGTATCGTGGAGATAACGTTAAGGCTGTTCGTTGAGGGGCTGTGTGATGTTGTCGGAATTTGGTGATTTCCAGTGTACGAGTAGAGAAGGATAACTGGGAATGGTTACAGAGGGCGCTCGTCTAGGAAATCGTACGTGGATCCCTTTTCATTTGGGTTGGAATGGAATGTAGCCGCGTCGTTTGAGTACAAAGTAGTAAGGTCCTGCACATACAAATTCTGTACCTACAGTACCTTACCTAAGAATACGGCTGTCACGGCTACTACCTAGTCACCATATGAAAATCTTTTCTCACGTCTCCAAAGTAAAGAGAGTGAAAAGCAAAGGTCACGGTGCAGAGACTTCAGGTTAAATTGACTTGACTTATCCACGGACGTAATATTGATATCAAAACCCATTTGCAATTTTCAAAGCGGCGACCCTCTAAATCAATGAAGACCATACCCGATTTGTCTTCAGCAGCGTGGCGTCGATGCCCCTTCACGTTCAGATATAAAAAGAATGGCTCCACACCATCAGACGCGCAAGCGAATCCCATCATGCGTTGACTGCTTTCGAGAACACAGCACCGGAAACCCTATTTTGGGGGCTCTTCATCAAGGGAGCAGCGCTAAGATCATAGTTAGATATGCTAGGGAAAGGTCTTTCTCTGGTTCCTGGAATCATCCCTCTACCCGGGGCCCGGTCGTTGCGGCGCTTTGGACCCTGTGGGAGGTCCCTGGATTATCTATCTTGCGTCATCAAGTCAGTAAATGGCATATTCGTAAACCTGATCGTCCTGTTGCTGCAGCCTGGCTGGAGGTTCAGAACTGGTCAAGTAAGCACCCAAGGTTGCAATGCTTGAGACGGCCCTTTTTCAAAGCACCAGATGCGTTTTGATTTTTGCATCTAGAGAAGAACATGAACAGATTGGCCACTTGATCCGTATACGCCGTACTGCTGCCAAAAGCCTTGACCATGCAACGCCCACAATGCCGCCTATGTCATAGATGCATTCAACGCTTCAAAAGTCCACCCACAACATAGCAGCATTAGAGTGCCGTACCGCCCAATCCATAACAGACGCAAGACATATTACGAGACAGACCAAAGTGGTGAAAACAGACAATGAAGAGAGAACGAACTGGCGAGAAGAGACAAAAGAAGACCCAACGGAAATGGGAAGCGCTCACAAAACATGAGAGTTATGAAAAAGCTGGTTATGGTACACGTTGTTAACGTCAAAGGAGTTTTTCGGTTGTTGATTGGTTCTAATTTCAAAAACGCATCGCCCCTGTCAGAACTATGTGACATCCATCACGGCGGAGTCGTATCATCCCAGGATTCGACTACCGCTGACGACATTCTGACTCGCAGCCCTTGGTCCGGTCAATCCAGGTCTGATCTTGCCGTTATGGCCGAGGTCAACATGTTGTCGGCTCAGAAGGGCGCTCCGCCGGCTGTCCCAGCCCTCTTCGTTCAACACGCTCAGCCAACCATTGCCGACTTCGCTCTTGAGTGTTTCGATCTTGCGCCTGTAAGCGTCTCCACCAAAGCCCAGTCCGTGAACGTCCACCAGAGGAGCGGTCTTGGCGGGTGCTAGATCTAGAGCCGATTGCAAAGACGCAATTGCGAATGTCGAATTGATCCGCGGCGAAGTAGCGGGAGGGGTGACTGGCTGGGGTGACGCATTGACGACATCCGTCAAGAGGCCGTCGGCTAAAGGCGCAGCCGGAGTGGTAGGAGTAGGTGATCGTACATCCGCGAACGCAGAGCTCATCTCTTCCGATAGCTCCACAAATCTCCGTCGTGGAGCCTTGCGGCGTCGAGTGGAACCCACAACGGACTCGCTGTACGTTGCTACTGGACTAGGCCTCGCTTTGCCCAATTCTTCTGCCACCCTGCCATTAATAGCAGCTGTGGCGGTGTGGCTGTCAGCTTTTTCTATTGGCTCTATGTCAAGGTCGTGGCTGGGCTTGATTACGGGCACACCCTGTGGCTCAGGAACTCGGTCCAAGAGCTGCCTCCGCTCACTGTAAGTCGGACCAACCGAGTCAATGACAATGTCCTCTCTATGTCCCGGTGTGGTCCGAAAGAGGTTGAAGATTGTGACCCTATAGTTCCCATGTGTTCTGATGAACGAGTTGTTGGCGACCCAAACCTCGTGGATTTCCGGCATCCCTGTTAATCTCGCAAGTTCTGTAGGATCCGCCATCTTGTTGTCACGAAGGTCGAGTCGCTCAAGGGAGAGCAGCCGCTCAACACCAGCTATAGAGATGAGTCGATTATTACGGAGATTTAAGACGGTGATTGCAGGAAGAGGGTTCCTCGAAAGGGAGTGTAATGAGTCGATCATACAGTTCGATAGGTTTAAAGCTCTCAAGGAAGTCAAGGTTGCTAAGCAATCTGGGATTTCGGAAAAGTGGTTTGCAGAAAGGTCCAACGAGTGGAGCGAATCGGCAAGAGGAGCAAGGCTCGATGAAGACAAGGACGTCAGTGAATTGTCGGCGAGGCTTAAATGTCTCAAGAATCTCCACTTCGACTCCGGGAGTATTCTAGCCAAGAGAATGTTCGACGAACTACCGGATCGGTAGGGTGGAATTGACCGTCCGCTGGAATTTGAGCTGCCCGACCCCGAACGTTTGACCCGGTGCCCTCCATGTCTCGACTGACGCTGGTAAGAACCCTGCCTAGAGCTTCCCGGCCGCCTTGGAGACATGCTTCTTGGTCGGGGACGGCACTGCATCCTAGGGGAATCTGGGCTTATACCCATCGAGTTAATTGCCTGCAGGCTCGAACTCTGGTCAGTGATTGCTTCTGCGTTCGGGGAACCTGGAGCGGAATTTGGTTTCGAATCCTGGTTCCGCTTGATTATTGGGCTAGGAGGTTGCATGGTGTGCAAAGGTGTTGATTGTGCTCTCGACGAACGCCGCCGCCGCTTGTCCATATCGTCGAGCACGACGTTTACCAGAAGGTCGACAGGGTCTTCAAGACTAGCACGTTTGACCACCAATGTCCGAAGCTGATCCGATAGCTGGTCCCAACCGAAGAATTGCCGAAAATCTACATCAACAATCTCGAGAGCACTAATGTTCTTGAACGCAAGCAGGGGTACGGCAGTGTCAAATGGAAACTCTACAAAGTTCTTGATCAAGCGTGCCTTATGGTCCCAGCACAATTTCAGGCAAGGGACTTTCGTGAAAGCAGAATACAAGTATTTGAGGTCTGCTTGTATTTGAGCCTTGGCCTTTTCCGTCTTTGCGGCCGAGCTTGATGATCCCAAGCCGATACTGGACCACATGGAGGACATGCCGGACACAATACTGCCCATGCTTGACACCGAGTGGATCGAGTCCTTGTCACTTCTGCTCTTGGGTCTCTGGGCCTGGCCGAGGAATGAAACATAGTTTGCCGGTGAAGTATTTGTATGAATGTTCTCCAACCGAATCGTCGTAGGCCCGACAGGTAATGCGAGCTCTTCAAAACGAGACAACAGGTAGTAGAGTTGGTTCGGGGACAGCGTAAGCTTTGCAGGCTTGATGTTCTGAGAAGCAAAACCAAAAGTGCCTAGAGATAGCGCCGCCGCAAGAGCACCAGACGTAGACGAAGCGGCAGTAGGGACATAGTTGTTGATAGTTGAGGGTGCTGCCGATCGATCTCCGGCTACCGAAATGGTAGATAGCGAGTTTCTAAGAGGCGGACGTTTGATTTGTAAAGCATTTGCGAGTGCCTTTTCATGAGTCCGAACAAAATAGGCAAGGCTCTGCAGATGAAATGGCCGATCAGCCAACGTGAAGGCCACTTGGGCAGAGACTGACTGTCACGAACCTTGATGAAGATGTCTCCGTCCTCGGTATCCATGCTTGTCGATGCATAGAGCTGGCGAAGATGCCAATTGTGTATATGGTATCAGCGAGGAAAAAACGACGATCGCTACTAAGGTGAGGACCGAAGGTCTACTGGAAGCGAGGTTATTCTGCAGGACGATGAGGCTTCGTCTTCGGCTATTGCGTCTGCAGTAACTCTGGTCAGTCTCTAGTCCGGTAACGGGTATTGAATGTAAGCCTAAGCTCCAGAGAGAGTGTATATCCAAGGCAGTGACCATGGCCGGATGCAGCAGCAGGTCCTTGTAGATTTATGTGACACATGTGCTGACACAGGACATACATACCTAGGTCTACCAGCGCGTTGAAGGCCTTCTCGAAGTAGAGACCGGAGTATGTCAGCGTAGACTTTCGGAAGGAGTTATCGAGATGGGAGAAGGGTCATCTGAATGGCACGTCCGATAAGGAGAACCATTCATCCTAGGAGGAGTACCGTAGCAAGGATTCGGTATGCGGAGGCGATGCAGCTGCAGGACCCCTCTGAGTTCCCCCCCAGAGAACAATAACGTCCCTAGCTAGGCCACCGAAGCTCTGAAGAAGTAGGCAGCGAAGACCAGAGCAATCTTGTATGATCTCTGATGAACAAAGATCAAGTGATCTGCAACTGCAACAAAGACAACAAGGTACGGTAAGTAAGGTAGAGTATGTTGATCGAGGATGTATAGTAGTGATCAAGTCTACTCGCCGTAGTGATGGCGGATACAAATTATTATCGGGGAGGTTGGAGGGGTACTTTATCAGATATACAAAGGGGGGTTCCAGAAATGCCAAGCTTTAAGGGTAACTCGTGCATTGCATTGCATTGCATTGCATTTCATCAATCGACCGGCCGCCCATCAGTCTTTCTTCGTCATCAACGACCGCCAATCGAAGCACGTTGTGAAGCAAAGGTGCGTTGCACCACGCTAGATATCTATACTTTTGATGTCGAGAGGAAGCGGCATGGCGGCAACATCTTTGCCTCTCATACAGCGTACAGCATACCGGTACAGCATACAGCATACGGCAAGCGTCCAGGTAGGTAAGGTATGGACCACTCTACCTTAGACTATTTTAGGTATCAGGGGAGGGCCTGTTAAAGGTAGCCTCATCACCTGCCGGTCTCCCTGATGTTTAATATTTCATGTGTCCTGTGTACAGCTCGAGTACGAACACAACGCCCAAGCAATATTGCCCGAGTCTCGACAGGTAAGACATTGGCGCGCGTTTGCCTGGCAGACGAATGCTATGCACTGGTCGCTCCATAACGAGCCACTCAGGCAATCCAGAAGACCTGAACGTCAGATATTCGTACTTCGTGTACTCCGATCATCTGGCAGAAAGACCATTTTAGTGAAAGTCGAATGTGATATGGAGTCACAAAGTATACGACATCAGCTTATCAGACTCCTTCGCTTCCCAGGATATGCTCTTCGCTTCCACAACGGCGCCTGCACTAAATTGGATACCGTTCGAGTCGCAGGCCACCACTGACCATAGACAACAGACAACAGACAATAGACAGACCACATGGTTCGACAACGCCGCTTGCATTGCACTTTTCTAACCTTTTCTACCTTTTCTCTGCCGTGAGCCCGGCTCAACACCCCTCATCGTTCATGGGTGTTTAGCAGCGGTGTAATGATTCATCTCTGCGAAAAGGTGTGAACAGGCCAAGAGGCGAGGAGGCGAAGAGGAGAGGCTCTGTGTCTGCTGACACTCGGCAGAGACATCACAGACATCTGTCTCCGGATCGACTACACATATGACCTGCTCCCCAGCAATGATTCAGTCCTCGTTCAATGTTCAAATTAACTTATTGATCAAGTCTATACATGACTACCGGTCAACAGAGCCGGCCATGTCGATACGCTAGATCGTTTACTTTTTACTATTCAATTCAAATAGAGAATAGGGAAATCATAAAGATGAGGTGCTTGCTTGTTTGCGGCTGCCGCGGTCTGAGATCGACCCCCACTCGCCTACCTTGCTGAGGAGGCCTGCATCGCGAAACCCTATAAAGCGGACTCGCCCATTCTTGGCTTCGTACATCCGGCCGGTCGATGAGTTCAACGCATAAGGTACAGATCCACATGAACTGTGGGTAGATGAGTAACATATATTACTCAATTATCTACTTTCAGATTACTGAGCAGGTCAGGTAACTCATCTCTTCAAACTGTTCCTCAGAGACAGCTGTGTAAGCTGTGTGGCATATTAGATTGATCTTACCTTATCGATAAGACCTTGAACTCAGTATTTGCAGGTCGATGGGAGGTTGCATATATTTAAATACTACGTGTAGGGTTATAATTGTATGAGAAGGTGCACGGAGTCCAGATGCTTTTGATACTGACAGACATCAATTGTGGAAGGGAACGATATGGAGTGACTTGATTATATTTGACTGTGTGGGAAGCCGACTATATAGTGCTCGCTTAAGATCTATGCCACGTGACAGGTATGCGAAGTGCCCTATATCTGACATCAATCAGCCAAGGGCAAAAGCAGAAGAATATGTAAAAATAGGTACAAAACGCTGGATTTATAAGGTACTGTAAGGTAATCTGTTGTGGCAGGATTCCCGAGATCTTGCGTCATAACGCAGGAACACCAGCGCTTCAACAATGACCGACGAACACAAACCACATACATAGTCCCTCAACGGGTGACATGGCAGACAAATCAAAGTCAACTAACGGCCCTTCTCCACTTTCAGACGACGGTTATGATTTAACGAAGCTACCTGATTTTGACCATGAGTTCGTCGACGACGCCGATATAAAGGAGTTTGCCAAAGCCCTGAGCGCCCCGGACTCCTCCCCCGTCATCGCCCTCAACGACTGGCGTCCTATCCATCAGCGCGTTCGGCGGAAATACAATCGGCGGCGGTCACGCAAATTACCCAAGAGGAGCAAAGATGAGACGAGAGAGGGTTTCGTTTACACCATTCTCAAGTGGCCGTTGTTGGCCGTGGTCTTTGGATGGATCGTTTTCCTAGGAGTCTCATACCTTATCACAAGACTCTACATATATTTTTATGAACGCCTGGTCACTTGGAGAGGTCGCAGGCAAAAGCTTCGACGGAGCTTACAGTCGAAGGCGAACTACAGAGATTGGGTGGCGGCAGCGGAAGAGTTGGATGCATACCTCGGCAATGACGTGTGGAAGGAGACGGACGACTACGCTTACTACGACTCAGGAACTGTGAGAAGGGCTTTGGGAGATGTGGCGAGGCTGAGGCGCAAGGCGGAGCACGAAGAGAGTCATGGCAGCCATGCCGAGGCGGTTCCGAAGGCGATTGAAGATCTAAGGCGTTTACTCGAGGCATGTGTGAAGAACAACTTCGTCGGTATAGAAAACACGAGGCTGTACAGCGAAACCTATTACGGGACCAAGAACTTGGTGCAAGACTTCCTGGGCGAGGTTGGTTCCTCACTCGAGCTGCTTTGTCACTCGCGACAACTTACACCGGAGGCCAAACACGCCTTTTTCTCACACCTCTACACCAACTACGGGCGCACCGCGCTGTGTTTATCCGGCGGTGCCTCGTTTGCTTATTATCATTTTGGGGTCGTGAAAGCTTTGCTCGATGCAAACTTGCTCCCGGAAGTCATTACCGGTACCTCCGGAGGTGCCCTGATTGCAGCACTGGTGGCAACGCGAACTGATTCGGAGCTCAAAGCGCTTCTCGTTCCAGCTCTTGCAGGACGCATTACAGCCTGCCAAGACAATATCTGGACATGGTTCCCGCGGTGGTACCGTACCGGGGCCCGTTTTGACTCTCTAGAGTGGGCTCGGAAGTGTAGCTGGTTCTGTCGTGGGAGCCTGACCTTTCGGGAGGCCTACGAGCGGACGGGGCGAAAACTCAATGTAACATGCATCCCTTCCGATCCTCATTCGCCCACAATCCTGGCCAACTACTTAACCTCCCCGGACTGCGTAATTTGGACCGCAGTACTCGCCAGCGCCGCCGTCCCAGGCATCCTCAATCCGGTGGTGCTGATGATGAAAACAAAGGAGGGCACTCTAGCACCTTACTCTTTCGGTCATAAGTGGAAGGATGGAAGCATACGTACAGATGTGCCCCTGAAAGCTCTTAGCTTACATTTCAACGTGAACTTCTCCATCGTCTCTCAGGTGAATCCTCACATCAATCTGTTCTTTTTCAGCTCTCGCGGTACGGTCGGACGACCAGTCACACATCGTCGTGGACGTGGGTGGCGAGGTGGCTTCCTCGGCTCCGCAACTGAGCAATATCTCAAGCTAGACTTGAACAAGTGGCTGAAGGTGTTACGCCACCTTGAGCTCCTCCCTCGTCCACTCGGGCAGGATTGGTCGGAGCTCTGGCTACAGCGGTTCAGCGGGACGATCACTATCTGGCCCAAGACCAGACTTGTTGACTTCTACCATATTCTCTCCGACCCCTCACCACAGCGGCTTGCGAACATGATCCAAGTCGGGCAGCAGTCGACCTTTCCCCGACTCATGTTCATTGCGAATCGTATGAAGATGGAGCGCCTGATCGAGGCTGGACTGTCCGCATCACCGCAACGGTCAACTGTACTGTCGGAGAGAGATCTCCAAAAGCTAGTTAAATCGGCTCGTGTACATGGAGAGCCTCTTCCGCCGCACATTACTACTCGCAGCGACGCTTCGGGAATCCAAGCATATACCGAGTCCTCGGACTCCGAACGAGAATATCACCCTGATCTGGAAAACGAACCACGAAGACATAGCGTGTTAGAGGAGCTTAGGCGGCAGAGCGGGGTCTTTTACGATGACCTGGATGTGGATGAGACTGGTGCTAGTGAAGAGGATGGTTTGATGGTAGACAAGAAGCCTACGAAGGTGGAATAGATTTCCCGTATATTGAGCTTCAGGGCGTCGGTCGCTCGGTAGGCAGAATTGAGCGTTAGGGTCTGGGCTTGGGAGTTGTCCGACGTTATAGCATCAAACGAACATCTTTACTAGCGCTATCAATTACTGACTATCGTTGTCAACAGTGTAGTTTGGGTTATATGTGCTTCCTTTCCACTGATACTTTAGGTAAGCAGATGCTTCTACAGCGCTCCATATAGTACTGAAGCAATCCACATTGCGATGCATGATTAGTAAGCCGTTTCCTTGAGGCACGTGATGAGTTGCGTTACAGATCTCCCCGCAAAACAGATTTCCCAACATGGCCTTGACAGCACTTTAAAGACGATAAGCTTTTAAGCCGCCGAAGGTACCTGACGTAGATCACCGACGAGGTTCAAGATGGGAGCAGCTATACGTCCGGGGATTGTCTAATGTATCAGGACTTTGGCCCCATTTGAGTTCAGAGAAAAGAAACTGAAGAACGAACACAGAGATCCCAAAAAGACTGCGAGCTTCGCGTGCCCGTGGTATGTTCGTTGACGGCGATGATGTTGAGTCGATCAAACTGCTTCAAAGCTTTCGATGATGCGGTAACTCCGAGTCGATGAGGTTGCAGCGGTAGCTTGCCCAATGACAGGTGTTGTTGCCGTTTTAGCGCGCCGCTAAGCGAAAACAAGCGAAGCGTGACTCCCGTAAATCCATCGCCTTGAGAAACATAACCTGCCCCTCTCTGCTACTTGGCCTGAACATCTTGTATTTTCGAAAAAACCACGGTCTAGCGGATTCTACTTGCATATGCATTCGTCGCATTTCTCTCACTCTTTCTTTCCTTCGTCCTGGCCACCTTTCGCCTACTCAGCCAGACACGTTATCGTTGTTTGAGCGAAGCACAACCGTCTCAGAGCACAACAGAGTTCAAAGAAATCAGGACGTCGTAGCATGTGTCTTTTGATAGCTGCTAGAGAGAGGTTGTAATCAAGGGTCAGTATTTGTTTTTCTTCTTTTCTCACATTCTGTATTTATTCCGCGTCTTTCTAACTATACAGTAACTCCAGAGCAACAACAAACCTGGTAGAATTACTATACGGACATGCCGAATCGCAATAAGCGCAATTTTCAAGACTTCGATCCCAACAAATCCGATTCGGACGATTCTACCTACGACCAGTCAGCAGCTCGACCTGCAAGATCAAAACCATCGAAAGTCAATCCGAGAAAGCCGCCACGGAAGAAGCAACGCCGATCATATGACGGCAATGAATCGGACGATATGAGCGAGGAAGATGTGAGTAGCAATGAGTCTCCCGCAGAGGTAATCGAGGATGAGGTCGAGGTCGATGAACGCACCGGGCGCCCAAAGCGAAAGAGCACCAAAAAGGCTGTGAATTATGACGAGAGCGACGAGGATAGCGCGGCTTTGTTTGAAGCACCGGACTCTGCAGCAGAACGAGAGGGGGATGAAGAAAATCCACTGCCGAAGCCGAAGGGGCCGGTAACGAAAGGAAAGAAACCAGGATCACTCGTGTTGAAGCTCCGCGTTTCCGCCCCCAAATCAACGCCTGGGCCAACTACAAGGAACACACGGACTCGTAGCGCGAGTCATGGCGCAAAGCGTCGACCGACTCCAGAGACGCAGATTGTCGGGACACGCAGGAGCGGTCGCATAGCTCACGATGACCAAGAGACAATGGTGGCGTTGACTGGCTCCGGACATCATGCGGAGATCGTTCGACCTGGCACGCGTAGCCCGGAGGGTATACCAGCCAGGGCGTTTAAGGGTGGTAAGGGCCTCAAAACTCTGCCGCAGAGTGCTATCGTCGAAGAGGACGAGGAAAGCTCTGTGCCCACCAAAGATGGGCATGCAGAAGACGCTCCGATTGACCCAAGCGCCACTGATGTTCGCGAGATTGCGGCCTCCGTGCACGACGATGTCGGTGATGACGCAGATGCCTCATTTGGTCGAGTTAAATTGCAGCAGAAGTCCGACACTCAAATTGCTACGCAAGGCGACACGCCGCTGAAAAACAATCTCGATGTGGGTGAAGAAATCATCGTCCCAGAATCGGACGGCGAAGTTGCGCCGGATGACGAAGAGGATGAAGAACCTGTTTCCCAGAGACGAAGTACAAGGCACAGTGGGAGCAGTCCCCGTGGTAGTAGAGTTGAAGAACACGGAGGTCGTGCAAGTGGTCGGTCTTCGCGTCGTACAGCTCAGTCAAGTGGAAATCAGCGGGCAACACAAAGCTCTCAGCAATCCAAGAAAGCTGGTCACGAAGAGAGTAGTGACTTCGAACCTGGTGTCGAAGAGGGTGGCGAGGATGAGATGTCCAGCTCTGGAGCGTCGGAGAGTTCCCCGCGCAAAGGCAGCCTAAGGGCCGATGAAGACAACAGCAGCAATGGTCGGAGGAGTAATCGTATGGCGAAGGGGAAGTCGAAGACTGTACCGGGTCCGACCTCGGATGAGCACGACAGTGAGGTTGCCGAGGACTTGGCAGAAGAACTAGAAGACCTCAGGAGAGATCGACCGCGACGTGCTCCACCGGCGGCAATCATCTATGATGACAAGCCAAAAAGACGTAGCCGGAAGTCTGTTGACTATAGGATCCTACGCCCAGACCTCTCCTTACCCATCGAAGACCCGGAACCCGCATCCAATACGACCCCATCTCGGAAAGGGCGCGGAGGTGGTGGTAGTGCTTGGCAGCGAAGCCTCTTCTCCACTTATGGGCCATTTGGAGGCGCAGGCGGCCCGCCCCCAGTCTTCGGTGGGCCGGGTGGTATTGGTGCCGCAGGAGGAGTGGACTCTGACAGCAGCGAAGACGAGATCATGCAACGTCCGCGAGGAGTTGGTGGGGCTGTTGGGATGACCCCAACAACAGCTGCGCCTGCCGGCTTCGGCCTCTTCCCACCAGCTCAGGCGCACAGCGCCGACGCTATGCAAGGGCCTTCCGGCACCCCTGCCAACCTTGGAAGGATCAAGGATAAGCAGGCATTGGCCGATGCAGATCCTCTAGGAGTCGATCAAAATGTCAATTTTGATAGCGTTGGTGGATTACAAGATCATATCGATCAACTCAAGGAAATGGTGGCTTTACCGCTCCTATACCCTGAAATCTTTCAGCGTTTCCACGTTACACCTCCACGTGGTGTTCTGTTTCACGGTCCGCCTGGTACCGGAAAAACCCTTCTGGCTCGAGCCCTCGCATCTAGCGTCAGCTCGCAGGGTCGCAAGGTGACCTTCTATATGCGTAAAGGAGCTGACGCGCTCAGCAAGTGGGTCGGCGAAGCAGAGCGCCAACTCAGGCTTTTGTTCGAGGAGGCGCGGAAGAATCAACCGAGCATTATCTTCTTCGATGAGATCGATGGTAAGTAGTCAGATATCGTTCTCTCACAGTAGTCGATTAACCTTGTCCTAGGACTCGCTCCCGTCAGATCCAGCAAGCAAGAGCAGATCCACGCGTCCATCGTATCCACCTTGCTTGCTCTGATGGACGGCATGGATGGCCGTGGCCAGGTCATCGTGATTGGCGCTACCAATCGCCCCGACTCGATCGACCCCGCCCTTCGCCGACCCGGTCGTTTTGACCGAGAATTCTACTTTCCCTTACCGAATACAGAAGCCCGAAAAAGTATCTTGGACATCCACACCAAGGGGTGGGAACCGCCACTACCTAGTGGATTTAAGGACGAGCTCGCACAGTTGACAAAAGGCTACGGCGGCGCTGATCTCCGTGCATTATGCACTGAAGCTGCTCTAAATGCCGTTCAGCGGCGGTATCCGCAAATCTACCGATCTGACAAGAAGCTCGAAATTGATCCAAGTAAGATCAACATTACGGCGAAAGACTTTATGATATCCATCAAGAAAATGGTACCATCTTCAGAGCGATCAGCGTCTTCTGGTGCAACGCCATTGCCAACGCACATTGAACCTCTACTACGTCACCCCTTGGGAGAGATCAAGAATGTCATTTCCGAAGTCCTGCCTCAGAAAAGGAAGTTGACAGCACTGGAAGAAGCACAGTTCGAAGACCCTGATGACGACAAAGGTTTCGCGCGCGAGCGAATGCAGCAGGGTACTTTCTTCCAGTAGACTTTTCTTCGCTACTAGCAGACTGATTGCATCTGTAGAAATTGAAAAATCTCGTATTTTCCGACCCCGATTGCTTATTCGTGGCCTCCCGGGAATGGGCCAGCAGTATTTGGCCGGAGCTGTCCTCAGTCATTTCGAGGGTGTGCACGTCCAATCCTTTGATCTATCGACCCTATTGAGTGACTCGACACGGGTACGTAATGTTCTGGGTATCTCACGTGCGGCGTATTGCTAATGATGGTTACCCATAGTCCCCCGAAGCGGCTGTTGTTCAATTGTTCACGGAAGCTCGGAGACACAAGCCCAGTGTAATCTACATACCTAACGTTGATAGCTGGTATAACACTGTCGGCAGCACCGTGATCTCAACCTTCACCGGCCTTCTTCGAAGCCTGCCCCCAACTGAGCCTATCCTACTTCTGGGAGTGCTGGAGAGCGAACCAGAACATGTCGACAAGAGCATGCTACGTGATCTATTTGGTTTCTCGAAGAAAAGTCAATTTGAACTGACGCTGCCTAGAGATGTCAGTCTGCTTTGGTCGTTTTCGCTGCTTTAGTCGTTCCGACAAGCTGACTTCTGTGTAGGAATGGCGACGTGAATTCTTTGCGCCTGTCGTTGAGTATCTCGGACTGACACCTCCGGAATTCCCTGATCCAGTCAGTCGCAAGAAGCGAAAATTAGAGCACCTGAAAGAAGCCCCCGCGGAACCAGCAAAGGAACCTGAACCACCATCGAAGGAAGAACTTAAGGCTCAGAAAAAGAAGGATAGACAAACACTTAATCTTCTCAAACTCAGGATCCAGCCAATCATGGACCAAATTAGACAGAAATTCAAGAAGTTTCGCACCGGTGTTATCGACGAGAGTCAGATCAGATATCTATATGACGAAGATGATCCTACCACTTTGAGTACGGACCTACCACACGAGCTACGGCAGCAAGCACACTTCCGGCCGTTTGAGAAAGGAAACGACGATCACGGTTCTCCTGGTCTAGTAGAGGTTGCATCGGGCAAGTTTTATTACAACCTAGAGATCGTGACAATCGAAAAACGGCTCTCGAATGGATACTACAAGCGACCCAAAGACTTCTTGGCCGATATCAAGAAGTTAACAAAGGATGCGAAGACGATCGATGATCAAGAGAGACTCCTGAGAGCCAATGAGTTGCAAGCTAATGTCGAAGTAGACATGGGCTTCATTGAGACAACGGAGCCGGCTTTGGCGGCAGAGTGCGAGCATGTCTATGTCAGGGAGGCAAAGCGCGAGAAAGAGAAAATAGAGAAGGCAAGGCAAGCCGCGGAAGCCGAAGGGCGGGTAGTACCACCCCTCATATCAAACGTGCCTCCGCATGATTCAGGTACTACGGTATCGACTGGTCCAATCGTTCTGGGCCAGCCGCTTGTGAATGGGCAACCCAGCAAGGGACTCGTACATCCACTGACTCCATCACGCCCATCCGAACATAGCACCCTGACCAACGGATATGCCGGAGAGATCTCCGACCTTGCTGACACTGGCGGGCACGGAGGACAGAGTAACGGATCATCCATGCCATCACGGGGCGATGCAGATGCGCATATGGTCAACAGTGACGATGGTCCCTCTACGGAGCGTGAAACCCAGCAAAGTTCCTTCGGCCAATCTGCTCAATACCGGCCGGCTCATTCTTACACAGGCCCACCCTCCTTGCAGCAGCGGGAGCGGTCGGCATTCGGGACTTTGTCACAAAAGGGTGCCATCACACCCATGATCAGCGGCTCCCAGCCGCAAGACTACGCCAACGACGCCTCCACCACGACCTCCGACAAGAGGACCTCCGACCGTTCCTCCGCAGCCTACTTCAACACGCAGAGCACCAACGGCCCTCTGCAACACGGTCCAGGCGGGCCGGACCTCGACTTGCTCGGAGACCGAGCGCCGGCCAACTCCCAACTGCCCGACACTCAAGGTATGAACCACAGCCAGCCCTCCGCCCCTCCCAACGGCAATCACAACCACGGTCTGACGCGAAGCGCACCAGAAGTCGCGTACTCGCAAAGCAGCGGCTTCAGCAGCAGCCAATCGCAGCCGCCATCCCAATCCCAACCGGGCTCGCAGCCGCCCGTGCCGCCCTTCCACGCGCCCCCGCCCCCGCCCCCGCCGTCTTCGCGACCGCAGAACGCAAGCATCCACGCCCTGCTGAACGACGAGGCGCCGCCGATTTTGATCTTGGACGGTAGTCTCTTGACCGACATGTTGCCGTTGATGGTCGAGCGCACGGGTCGGTGTTCGGTCGAGCAGCTCGAGCAGGTCAATAGCGCCCTCATGGATTACGTCTGGCGGACGAGAGGCGATTGGAATCGTACCAAGGTCGCGGCGGCGGCGCTTAAGCTGTTTAATGAGACGCTGGCCGAGGTGCAGCGGGAGGCGGCGCTGGAGTTGGTTCCCGTGGGTGGGGAGTAGGGGCGATGGGGGACTGAGACATTCTTTTCGCACTTGGAGAGGGGGGGCGGGGGGGGGATGGGTCGCGCGCAAGCGAGCGAGCGTTGGATACATGATGTTTTTTGCGCACGGCTTCTGTGGTGGTTTGGAGTTTTGCGGCTAGGTGTACTGTATGTACGATGCTTTCGGCCCTTGTACAAAGTGTTGTATAAATTGGCGAGTTGACAGTAATGAAGAGATGGTGTTTAGAACCTGGGAAGGAAGAGATGCAATGTCAGCGCGGGTTGCTGATCCCTTGAAAGTTGGTCGGTCAGGGACGGCAGTTGCCTGGGCGTGCGTCTGTTAGATGCGCGCGGTGGTGGTGGAGCATGCGTTTACCCTACATGAGGTTCCTCTCTTATAGGCGCGGTCGCTTCGGTCGTACCGTAATATCCAACGATGGAGTCTCGAATGGCGTAGCCTGATACGGAACTGTCTACGAAGTAGCTAAGGTACTGTAGGCTTGATGCTTGATGGCTGGGTGGAGGGAAGAAGCTTGCTTGTAAGTCGAGGACAGGCGACAAGTAGGATTGATCGGTGTTATTGTTATTGTCACAGTCGATGGGCTGAAGGTATTCCCCTACAGTGCGGGATATGGGATACGGGATAACCTTTACCACTACAAATTGAGTTCTTGCGGCATGGGCCGTATAGATGGGAATAAGGGTATGGGAATAGAGGAAGGACATGGGTGGATTGAGACATGCAAGAGTGATGCTGCTTCCGTGCATACCTGACCTTAGGCATAGGAAAGGTGAGGAAGTGGGAGGATCTGTTCAGGAGAGATGACAGAGAAGTAGGTGGGGTGGGTTAATGTTGTTAAGTGTGTCTTGCCTACCATATCCTCTCACGTGATATCCGGCATTTCTCGCTGTGATTTCAGCGCCTTTAGTCGCCTAAAACCCACTGTACCACAAAAGGTCATTAGATGAATTGCTGCCAATTCATCTACTAAAGGCATATATAAGTGCCCAATATCACATCCTCCCCTACTTAGAGCCTTGCGTCCACACAAGCTAATAAGGTCTCTGGGTCTCCCCAAGATAGAACTATCTAACTTGATGTGTAATATTGCAACTCTCCCTTATATACTAACCCCCAAGAGCTAACCTTGACGAGAATAGAAAGTCTGACTGCCCCCTACAGGGCTCAAACTCCAGATCTTTCATTCTCATTTAGCAATTCATCTACTGTGATTTCAGCGCCTTTAGTCGCCTAAAACCCACTGTACCACAAAAGGTCATTAGATGAATTGCTGCCAATTCATCTACTAAAGGCATATATAAGTGCCCAATATCACATCGCATCACCTGTACTCAGTACCATATCCTCTCACGTGATATCCAGCATTTCTCGCATCACCTGTAAGGTACTCCATCCTTACCTTACAAGCCTCATAGTTCTAGCCTAGAAGTGGAAGTAAGGTAGAAGCTTAAAGACGCTGCAAAAGCGCCTTCCTTCCTTCCTCGTTCCTTTCATTTGCTTGCTCCGCATCCCTGGAACCTTCCGAAGCCACGAAGCCAATCAGATAACGTCAATCCGAAGTACCTGGTACCTTACTGTACTGTACCGTACTGCACCTAACGCCGGCACGCACGCATCCGCACCAATGCTCCACGTCAGATCTGTGACCTGTCGATGGATGGAAGGAAGGATGGAAGCTTCTTCTCTTCTCTCTTCTCTCGACCTGAACCTGACTCGCGCCTTGTTCCGCTTTCCGCTTTCCGCTTTCTGCTCTCTGCTTCCCACTTACTGTACCAGGGCAGTTATCAGAGTGTAATGCACATATCTTATGTACTGTACTTTACTTCTCTTCTCATTGATTCTCTGGTGTGAGCACTTGTACTTCGACCCCTTCCCTGCTCGAGTACTTTTGTACTCGGTCCGGTAGCCTTACCTTAATCAAATACAACCTACAGTACATATAGTCGACTACCTTACCAGTCAGTTTTCTGTCTGAGGGTGCCTAAGGTACCTTACCTATCAGGTCCAATTCTTAGCAGCCATCGCTTCGACCGAACCCCAATCTTTGACTACTTTCAGCCGCTGTGCCTGGATGCTGATTGTCGATGATGGTGATGATGGCGACGAGGACGCTGGAGTAGACGACAACAGCCACCACCCACACTATCTCTCGCGCCCATACAACCCCTCCTCCATTGTATGTGCGACGCTGGCGCCGCTCTGTGCACACATCATCCACGAGCTCCTCGAGATTGTCGTCAGCAGCTTGCTCTCAGCACCGTTCCGGTGCAGCTACATAAGACAACAGGAAGGCGGAAGAGAAGTTGGGATCGTATGCAGCGCAATTGCTTAGTCGTCGATGACATCGTCCACTTGAGTTTGCAGTTTGGGAGTTTTGCGGTCAATCCTCGAGGATCGCCGCGACAACAAGCTTCACATAGCGACCCCAGCACCCAACGTGCCCCTCACCTGGCCCATACCACGCCTCTCCGTCAAACTCTCATTACGTGTCTATCAACTCTGAGCAAAGACAACCTCACACGCACTTGTTACTACAATCACGTCTGGTGGTGAGGTGTTGCGCGCAAGCCTTCTGTCAGCCAAACAATTCATCCGCCAGCGCATACCACAGCATACCACCTTCAATCTACTTCTACCTTACACAGCTAGACTACTTAAACCGTCCTACAACACGCTTCGGAGGTTTCTCTTACCTACCTCATGACGCCCCTCGCCATGGATTATGCGTCTTGCTACGTTATCTATGTGGATAAAACGGCGCGAGGGGATCGATTGGTGAAGAAGGACACAACACCCTCGGCGGCGGTCAGCACGTCCAGCAATGCTTCGAGCTACTTCGACACGGTTGGAGAGACGGATGAAATCCAAGCCAATCTTCAGGCGATCTTTGCCGTCTTCAACGAAGGTAGGCTGGCTTTGATTTGGTTCTTTCGAGGCCATCCGGCAGAGACAGCTCGACTCGAGTGAATTGTCTATGCTGTCAGGAACTCGAAGGCTAATGTATGACATAGTCTTCATTTGCACTACCGGCTCTGTATGTTCGACCAAGCTTGCTGAGCTTAGCGAGTCGACAAGCCCTGACTTGATACCGATCATTGTGCTCGTGACCATGTCTGGCGATGATCGATTGGATGCTCGACTTGATCGAACTTCTCAGGACTTCCGTACACCATCTCCGTCTGGCCCTCGCCTAGACCCAATCGAAACCTTCATGACGGAGGATATCTATGGCATACGTCTGCTTCACCACATAGCTCTTGACATCCAGAATGATACCTCCACCAAGTTGATCGTCCCGATCGCACTATTCAAGCCAGCAGAGGGAGGAAATCGAGCCTCTTTGTCTAGTATCCAGAGAGACTCTACATCTGGAGCTTGGTTTGCGTCTTCAGAGTCAACGGCATCCGGCAGTCACGAGCCGCCTACTGCGCGTCAGCTTGCCATCGATCCAAGTCAGATGCTACGTTGCCTCGACGCCGGAGCAGCCGACGTCCTGATAACTCCTTTACAACAGGACCGTGTGTTCGCTCTGACCACCCATGCATACCGCGCGCGGAAAGAGGCTAAAAAAGAGCGATCGGCATTTCTGACCACGAAGCGGATGAGGAAGCGCTCTTGGGTTGGCATTGACGAGGAGAAACCATACGCTTATCTAAGGGAGTCCATGTAGGTCTTATTTCTCTGCTTCTTCTCAGTGCAGGCATGTGAAGACTTGTCATGGCTATTCAGGATTCCTACCCTTGTTGGACCGATGCTGACCTTGACAAAGGGTCTCGGGGCTTATGCATGGCATCTGTAAGCCGGAGAGTGTCCTGGAAAACTTTGGTAACGGGTGCGAAGCTGCAGCTCTTTAAGACACGATGAAGCTTGACTGACTGTGTTCTTCAAGGGAAATCTACATCATCGAAGGGCGGGAGGTGGTCGTGGCGGAAGCAGTTGGTTCATGGGAATTCTCTGCACATGACCTCTCGGACGACGAGCTTCAATACGCTGCATTCCTGATGTTAGAGCATACACTGGGAATGCCACAACTCGAGAAATGGCGCCTATCCACAGGTGAGGTGACCCAACGCCAGTCCATGCAAGGACCCGAAGACTTACACGCACATCGTGCAGACGATCTCAAAAGCTTCCTAGCAGCCAGCCGAGCTGCGTATAACGATTTTGTTGTTTACCACAACTTCCGCCACGTCGTCGATGTCCTTCAGGCTGTCTTTACCTTTCTTGTCCAAATCGGCACACTGCCCCCTTATCCAGCTGATCAACGACCCACCCAACCCGCTACTGCGCCATCCGCAATCGCTACCCTCCTCACACCCTTTGATGCGTTGACTCTGCTGATCTCCGCCATCGGCCATGATGTCGGACATCCGGGTGTCAACAACGCTTTCCTTGTATCGCTAAATTCACCTCTGGCGCAGTTGTACAACGACCGATCGGTTCTCGAAGCCTTCCATTGCGCCGCATATTCGCAAATCCTTCGACGGTATTGGAAAGCAGCTTTCGAAGACAGTGGGATGCGGAAACTTCTGATCAACTCGATCCTGGCTACTGACATGGGTGTGCATTTCAAGTACATGTCCGATCTCGGAAACCTGCAGCAAAAGCTTCACGATAACGGCAACACTACAGATGGTTGGAGCCCGCAAATGCTCGACGAGTATCGGACACTTGCTTGCGGTTTGCTCATCAAGTGTGCCGATATCAGCAACGTGGTGAGTAATATTGAACGTCAACGGGCAAGTCAGGCTGACGGTCGTTAGGCTCGCAAGTACGACGTCGCTGCGCAATGGGCCGACATTCTCACTCTCGAGTTTGCAAAGCAGGGGGAAATGGAAAAGGACGTCGGAATCCCAACGACGCTTTTCGGAGGACCGCCTGAGCTAGGTTCGGTCGTCAAGTTGGCCAACTCGCAGATTGGTTTCATGAACATCTTTGCACGGCCCCTTTTCGAGGCGGTGACGGATATACTCCCGGCCATGCAATTCACTGTCGATGAGATACTAGCCAACAAGGCAGTCTGGGAGACTAAGATCCAGCAAGAGAAGCAGAAGGAGAGGAGATCTTACCGAAGCTCGCTGAGGCTAGCTCCGGCTGATCGTGTTCATTCGCCGAGATCCCGTAGTCCTCTTAGCCGGTCACAGGAACGAGAATCCTCACACGAAAGCGCACCAATAACCACTCAGTCACCCACATCTTCGACGGCTGTCCCCACCAGTCAGGAACCAGCGATAATTCCGTCGGGTTCTCAAGCTACCTCCCAGGATGTCTCTCAAGCTACCTCTCAAGATGTAGCGACCCGCCCACCACTCGACACTCCTCAATCCTCTAATCAATCCCGCCGTTCTTCTCTCGGCGCTCCTTTCAACTACGCTGCGACGGGCCAGTCTCCCGACATGACATCAAGACGATCATCAGGTGCGTTCCCGAGCGCTAACATCATACCGGCTTCGCAGACGCGGCGGTCAAGTAACACCGTGCCCAGTCAGCTGCAGCTAGGCATCGATCCGTCTTTCACTGCCACTTCAGCTGAAAATACTCAACCGACGCCACAGCCAGGCGACAACCACCCATCACGAACCCTGGACGTCGGCGCTGCCGCCGTACACTCCAACGGAAACGGCCGCGCGCGGGCCGGTGGCGGCGGCAGAGGTAGTAACGCGAGATCGAGTTCTGTCGACACGAGCCCGACGAAGCGGGACTCACATCGGCGCCAATCAACCCGCCACTCCAACCACCCTTCCTCCGGCCGCTTCTCCGTCCCCTCGAGCCACGACCGGCACTCGCTCGCGCCCTCCGCCGCAAACACCAGCCTCAGCACGATCACCACCCCGTGCTCGCCCTCCACCCAGGCCACCTCCTTCCTCACCGTCGACAGCGACGACAAGAGCTACGACGACAGCGACCTCGACACCGACACCGGCCGTCCGCTGTCGTCTGGCATCCCGACATTGGTTGATATGGAGCGAGGGGGGCGGCACGGCGAGGACGTCAAGAATAGCGGCGTCATGACGACCGTCCTCGCGGGCGATTGGGGGAGGACGGTGTCGAAAAGGCCGAGTCGTTTTCGTCTTGGGTTTTGGAAGAAGAGGGGGAAGGCGCAGGAGGCGAGTCCGTGATGGCGGAATTGACGGGCTGTGATTTCGATTGCTGTTGGCTGTCTGGCTGTCTGTCTGTTCTGTTCGACTGGCAGAATTTTCTTCCCTTTCCGGTTCAGTGCAACAAAAACGGATTACTAAAAACGGTTCGGGGGGATGGGGATTGTAAGTAGGTAGGACTCGGAGCGCGTGCACGCGTGGCTTTCTGGCGTTTTTTTGTCGGTTCCGGATCAAGGGGGGTGGGGGTTAGCGATGGCGATACCAAAGCTTGCTTGTTGTGCTGTTTTTTCGGGGCGTTGGCCGTCGCTTTTGCTTTGCTCACCTGGTTTTCTTTTCCGAAATGGTTGGCGATGGCGATGGCTTGAAAGATGCTTGTCTGTCGGTTTGTCTGTCTGTCTTCTATGGTAGGCTAGGCTAGGGTCTGTCCATGGGGACTTTCTACGGGCCTTAAGTATCGGACACAATGACTGAACGAGATGGGATGGGAGGCTTTCGAGAGCAGTGGGAGGTCGGTGAAGGAAAGGGGACGTGTACAATCGAAGATTGAGGACGACAAGGTTGTTGCCGTTCGCTCTCGTCCGTGCTGGGCCCTGTGAGGGTGTTGCTCTTGCATGGGAGGCAGGGAAGTGACTAAGGTAGAAGGATGATCGGCAAGTGAGTGGTTAGGTAGCTTGAGGTAGCTGGATCATTCTTGTGTGTATGAGCCTCGCTTGTCTACATGGTTAGGGCAGGATGGGACAGGGACTGGCTTGGGACTGGCTTCAGTATGTACCTAGGTAGCTCAATGGACACGATACGATCAGTATGTAGGTGGTTCCCACTGAGTCCGGTTTTGGGAACAGGCAGTGCGTGCTGGGATGGAGGAGATGGAGTAGAGAGTCGCCAGGTACAGTTTTTGTTACTACTCTGACCCTAACGGTCACAGGACCAGCACCAGCGCCGTTCACCCTTAGCCTGAAGATCTCTCACTCATCTATTCCATCAGAAGTTCCAACGCATAAACTAAGCTCAACTCAGCTTTGTATTGTCGTTCAGACCTACCTACACTGCATTCCAAGGCCCTTTCAGAATGCTCGACTACCTACTCTTCCACCAGCTGGCCCCATCATCTCCATCGTACTCATCATCCTCGCCGTGTTCCGGATCAATCACCCATCCCTCTCCCTCCCTCCTACCCACCCCGTACACTACAGTACGGAAATCCGCTCCACACCCTCAACGTCAACGGATCTAGATCCAGTCCGTCCCTTGACCCTCACACATAGCCGGACCGTTCCGGACCTTCCAGCTCCCAAGACAGACTCTCCGTGCACCCCTGCTGAAACTGCTCACACCTAGACGTACATCGAATCCCATGCAGGCCATGTATCTCTGCAGGTACAGAGACGCAGAGCCTTTGCATGAGGAACTGACTGCATGTGTCAGAGAGAGTTGGGCAAGGTAACGTTGAGGAGTCTGTGGCTCATGACGGTCTAAACGGCTAAGATGCCGGGAGTTGAATTGATGATGGGATGGGGGAGGGGAAGATAGGGACATGTGAAGGCGTGCTGGGAGAGGGGGTGGGGGGGGGGGTGGGGGGGGGATGTGAGAGGGGTGGAGGTGGAGGGATTGTGGGTAAGAGCGGTGTTGGTGCGGCGGGGTGGAAGGGTGTTGGCTGCTGCGGTTTGGTAGCTGGGGTCTGCTGGGGTGATGGTTGGCTGGTGATGACTGGTTGGTGAGAGGCAAGCAGGCGGATGTGGGATGATCTCAACCGGTCGTGTCCTGTCCCGTTATGTGATGCCGGAGGTTTTGATCTGGTGTCCAAACGGACCGACAGAGGGGTTGAGTTCTTTAATGCAATGAAGGGCGTTCATTTAGTGAAGAAGAAGTACAGAGCGGTAGGTGTGGGAGTCAGGGTGGCTTGAACGATCCGTGTACCTTGCGGGACTGACCTGCCTGCTGGTGTAGTAGGCGTCTCTCGATTAATATCACCACAAAGCAGATCTGCCTACTCTGAGTGTTGAAAATGATATCTCCGCTGTACCCACGGCGCTGAACCCGTGAAGGTTGATGCATTCCCATCTCAGCGTTGTAACCTGACCTCAGTCCAGCGTGCCGAGAACCTCATATTCTTATATCGAACGCCATGTCGCCCAGCTATGTCTGTTGTCAAACTCTCTCGGTCCGCTTATGCTAGGGCGGGTGATTCTCACACCGTCTCCATCGAAAACCCCATTAATAAGTCCAGAACGCTTGGTGTTGTCCAGCTGCAACAAGAGAAGAAAAGCGTAAAGACGAAAATAATGCCGGGCGTGTCTGGGTAGAGACAGTAAGAATTTTTTGGAGCATCGTTAAGAGAGGATCAGTATATATAGAATAGAAGCACAAATGTAGTCGAGCTTGCTGGATATGCTGGGCTGAGGAAGGAAAAAGGACTCTAATTGGAAGCCTGGTTGAAGGAAATGCTGCTTGTACTGTATAAATACAGTGTCTGATCGCATGTGATGTATGCGAAGAATAGCGGAATATATTTATTCACCCTATCAAAAATGAGCTTCAATGTTGTAGACAATGCGGGAGATGTGTACATCAGTGATTGAAACGGAAAGAAGCCTGACTGGAAGGGTCCAATGCTCAGACTCACAGCTGAGAATATGTTGAAATCGTATCAGCAACATAACGCCTTGGTCAGAAGCTTATATGGTGAAGAGATACGGCATATAACGACGCCGGTCCAAGATATCCGGGAAGGAGTGTGGTAGTGCTATCTGGGCGGCTTGAAAAATCGTACGCTTCATCAGTCTGCTGCCGCTCTTACACCTAAAGTGACAGCGATGAAGTGTTTTGCAGACATCTCTTTGTAGTTCGAGGCCATCTCTAGCTTCTATTAGGTCGGACCACAAGGTCATCGCCATGACCTATATCCGCGACTCCATGTAGAGACTTTCCCTCTCGAGGCGGTGCGATAATGCTTCGCTCATGACTCATTGCTCAGGAAACCGCTCCTGCCAATCGCGAAGATCTTGCAAGATAGTTCAATGGTCAGGCCAAATGAACGAGCAGGTCTTGTAGGCCCTTTAACACAGTCATTGCCTCTATGGTCTGCTTTTGCACACCCTATATCGCCGTTTCGGAACTGTTCTTTAGTATCCCATGCGCATATGCATAGATAGGGGTGTGGACATATTCAGCCAAGTCGATGGTAAGTCTCAGTCTTGAGATATCAGTAGAATGAGCTCTAAAGTTGACGGTATCCAGCCAAATCTTGGAATTGATTATCGCCAGTAAAGAAGAAAGTACCGTAGTGAGCCGGAAACAGCCACCGAACAGAGCATAGGTGTCTGCACACAAGCTGTGGAAAGGAGAGCCTTGAAGTAGGAATCCTGTGTTCGTGTGTCGACTCAAAGGAATAGTGAAGCGTAAATTGCCTCATCTTGTCTAGGATGTGTACTAGAAGGATTCGTATATGGTAGTTGGATCGGTGATGGGATGAGGCAAGTCTGCGCTTTGCTGGAACGCCAGATGACCATGCGGACTGTACGTGAGGAAGGAAGAGTAGAATACATGAGTTCAGGACACTCTAACATAAATTGATAGTAGGTACGGATGTAGAATAGCTGCTATGGAGAAAGATGGTTGGAGTTGGCCCGCTAACCCCCAACATCAGGCTTACTAATCATACTGAGGGTGTCTTGCTGGTATCACAGTAGTAGCCTGTACACCTATCCAGCCTCGCAAGGCCTGACTGGCCGAAGCGATCAGATGCTAGCCTTACGTCGCTGCCTTGATGGCACGCCTTCTTCTGTCTTTTCATCCGCCGTCTTCTGTTCATTTCATCAGCAGAACGCCAGACTCATTCATACGAAAAAGTCACGATACTGCCTGCTCACGCTTCTCAAATATGCGTCTACTTCATACCGAATTGTTCCAATTCGAAGAGTTCTTTGACAGCGACATCCCAACTTATGCAATCTTATCGCACCGGTGGGAGGGGAAAGAGATCTCCTTCCAAGAGCTCCAGGACAGCAAGGACAAGAGCGGAGCCGGCTTTTCGAAAATCAGGAACTTCTGTTCCCTAGCGAGAAGCGAAGGCTTCAAATGATGCTGGATCGATACCTGTTGTATCGACAAGAAGAGCAGTGCTGAGCTCTCTGAGGCGATCAACTCGATGTTTCGTTGGTACGCGAATGCGCAGGCATGCTACGCTTATCTGCCCGATGTGGTATGGATCAAGGACAAGACTGGCGTTTTAAGATGGTCCCGTGACAGGTTCGAGCAGAGCGCGTGGTTTACCCGTGGATGGACGCTTCAAGAGCTTCTGGCTCCTGAGACTGTGATCTTCTACGACAGTCGTTGGCAGTATATCGGGACTAAGGGATTATTAATGGAGGAAATATCGGCTGTGACAGGGATTCCGGGCATGTGCTTGTATGAGCCGAGCGATGCGAGGAGAGCGAGTGTGGCAATGAAAATGAGCTGGGCCTCCTCAAGGGAGACTAGTAGACAAGAGGATATTGCTTACTGCCTGATGGGTCTATTCAACATCAATATGCCGCTACTATACGGCGAAGGGGGAAAGGCCTTTCTCAGACTCCAGCTGGAGATTATAAAACAGTCGGACGATGAGTCAATCTTCGCCTGGACTTCCCCAAGCAACATAACCGGGCTATTAAGTGGGCTACTTGCTACCCAGCCGAGCTCATTTGCAGAGTCAGGGGACATTCGCCCTAAGGTGTACAGCGATAGACCACCCTACTCAATGACTCAAAAAGGTCTTGCAATTCACGTACCAGTTACGGCAAATCGAGATCAGCTTAAATTCACACTCAATTGTTGTACAGGTTCTGACCTCCCGATCACGGTCGACTTGAGAAAATCACGTGACACGTGGTACAGATATGATTACATGAGCATATGGTTCGGACAGGCCGACTCTGAGCGTAAAAAACAAGTCCAAACACTTGTGTATGTACCACAGCTTGACGATGATTGAGAACTCAAGTGTTGCCTGATCTCGGCAACGTGCATATCAGCATCATGAAACAGCCTACATATCTTAGCTTTCTTTTCTCAAACAATTTGAGCCATTCCGCATCGGACCGCTCCTCAACTTTTACGCGTCCCATCCCATTGCACGTCCCACCGGTTCCTGGAAGCCAACAGACGCCGCCACAGTTGCTGGACAGCTCCCTCCAAGGCCTGTACTCTCTTAAAAATCTCACCCGCAACTCACACGCCCGCCACAGCGGACGCACGGCCGTGTCAAGACTGGAATGCCCAGACCACAATTCCCTCAGGAACCATACCTGTCAGCAGAAGGCAGCTTTGTATGTCTTGGATGATGGCAAGCGTCCATACACAGCATTCATCTTCAGAAAGAGCAGGCAACACGGCGAATAGAGCTCTGAGCAATCCGCACATTTCGCCACGCTCACGATTGTCCAAGCAAGTGGTTCTTGATCACATTCTGCTTCTATCTTTGGACTGGACAAATAGAGAGACACAACAGACAAACGCCTTGCCCAGATCTGCAGAACTGCATTGAATGTCGGAATTGTGAAAAGCACGCACGACCGAGCCGCAACCACGTATTCCATACACGGAGATCCAGACATGCAACACGCTGATTCCCTCGGCATGCATGCCACGCCCGTCCTTCTGCCACGCTTCTACCCCCAAACCCAACCCCAACGCACGCCCCGACGTAGCCCTACACATACTGCGAAATCCACCTGAACCCCTCGCCGTACCCTGCGCCACACATCAGCCAACGCCCCCCTCCGATTAGGCCCCTACCCCCCTTTCCCCCTCCTCCAGAGGAACAAACTCGGAAGCACTCACCCTGCCGCATAACAACACTGCACATAAAGATCTCAATCGGCCTAATCCCCTCCAACGGGACCTTCCCCTTGCCCGTGGTCTGATACAGGCCCAACTGATGCCTCAACTCGTCCTCACTGACCGCATCCGGATGGTCGATTTTGTTGCCTAGGATCAGGAACGGCACTTTGGCGAGGTCTTCCATGCTCAGGAGGGCGTCGAGCTCGGCCTTGGCTTCGGGGAGCCGCTCGTGGTCTTTGGCGTCGACGAGGAAGACGATGCCGGATACTTCGGGGAAGTAGTCTTTCCAGAGACGGCGGGCTGCGTGGGTGGGAGGTTTGGTGTCAGTTTGAGCGGGCGTGGAGGGTGAGGAGGGGGGTGTAGAGGCTAGAAGGAGGATGGAGGATGGGGGTGGGAAGAGGGGAGGGGAGGGGGAACAGTACCTTGCTGATGCCCCCCCAGGTCGAATGTCGTGAATCGGCAGTTGCCAATCGCTAGCTCTTCCGATGCTGTATTGCTCACTGACATCAGCCTCCTGCACCAGTCTCAACACACACACCCTACCTCCCCTAGTCTAGCCCCAAAAGGAAGAAGGAGAAGGAAAACCCACTCGGATGCAGCGTCGGCTGCATCAGCGCGACACGATCGTTCTATCCCTCACGCACACACTCATCAGCCGCGCATCCCCTTAACTCCTCTTCACCCAACTCCCCTCCACCCAACTCCCACCCCCACCCCATCCATCCATCCACCCCAGCACAACCCTTCAAACACTTAAACAACGCCTCCCACAACCCTCCATATCCATATCCATACCCCCATCCCCATCCCCCCACACACCTACCCCAACCCCGCACCAAAAGGGCCCACGTACCTTCAACATATGCAGCAGCGTCGTCTTGCCCGCGTTATCGAGGCCGAGGAACAGCAGCTTGGCGTGCTTGTTCAGCAGGCCGAGCGAGGCTAGCACATCGTAGACTATTTTGTCCCAGAGGAAAGCGCCCGTTAGAAGGTTTCTCCGTCAGAGGGTTTTCTCCGTTAGAGGGTTTTCTCCGTCAGAAGGTTTTTTCCCTCAGACAACCGGACACGTGCGCTGGGGAGAGCGGCAGGATTCCATGTATGTGTGCGTGCGTGCGTGTGCGCGAGTGACAGGAGGGAGGGTGAGAGAGAGGGCGAGAGGGCGGGGGAGCGTATGGGCGAGAAAGCGAAGGGGGAGGGGGAGCGGAGGTGGCGGCTTACACCAGTTGATGATCCACATGGCTGGTTTTTTCTTCGGGGGTGTGCGTGTGGTGTGGTTTGGTTGGGAGTGGAGTGAAGTGGAGTGGAGTGGAGTTATGTATCTGAGTGCGGAGAGGTTGTTTGTTGATGGTTATGGAAATCGGGGTATCTGGAGGTTGGCCTGGCTTGGGGGATGTTTTGGTGGATGTAGAAAGTTGGTTGCGGCTCTGCGGTGGCGTGTCGAGGAAGCTTGGACGGCGGTTCGCGTTGAGATTCGTCACGATGGCATAGGTGGTCATTCTACGATTTTATCTTTAATATCTGGGGCACAGTATAGATTGCAAGTCATTCCCTTCTACGGCAGATCTTTTGTTAGAAAGTCATAGAAGACTATTTTCCGAGTTTGAAGCGGTCGAGTATTCGTTACATGTCAAAATATTAAATATCAATATGTCTATTCACATGAAGTATAGAATTGAGCTGTCGTAACATAGTCCGTCAGAAAATGCCACCGGTCGTAAGTCATTAGCTCCCTGCTATGCATTGACCAACGAAAAGAGAAAAGAAGCATGAATATGCCCAGAGCATGCTGGGCAAATGTAAGTAATTACCAGAAGAGGTAAGAGATAACGACAACGTCCGTCTTGCGCCCACTACGTGACAGCCAATCCATGAGTGCAATGTGCGACGTGATGCTAATGCGATGTCACTGGTGGCGGGACCATGTGTAGCAAACACCTTCTAGATGCTGAGGACCAGGTCCGACTGCTTCATATATCCTTGGCCCTTTCCTTTGCCGGCCATCTCCAACCCAAGCTCCCTCATCCTCTCGGCACCCTTACCGGGCTGCGGTTTGCGCTCTCTTTCCTTTCCCGGTTGGCGACAATGTTGCCTCCAGAACTTCTCCTTGCGCCGTTGCCTTTTCTTCTCCAATCCAGTAACAATGTCAATGGGTCCGCGCCGATGAGAATCCCGGCTAAGTGGGCTGTTCGTCTGGACAGAATTACCGGCAGAGGTCTGCGCACTTAGGTCAATGCGGCCATCATGCCATCTCGGGTTTGGACTTCGTGGTAAAGATTTGGTATGGGTGAGATGAGGACGCTGAGCAAGATGGATTCTAATGCCACGGTCTCTTCCTTTGGGCGATGTGGCAAATGACGGACGACGAGTAGAAGGGGGAGAGTGCATGTTACGAACCGGTTGAGGTGACCGCATGCGCGTGGGCGAATGGCCGAAGAGACGACGAGGTGGAGGGGAGCGGTGAAGAACAGCACGCTTCGGTGGCGGTGGCGAGTGCATACGCTTGGGAGAATGTTTAGGAGTCAGGTGACGCCCAGTGGGATTCTTCGTACGCCCACGCAAGGCAGCGTCGTCATAGTCGTCTAGCTGCCCTGTGATCCAGATCTGTTCATCACTAACCTCGGCGACCGCTTCAAGCTCGTTTCCGTCTTCGTCTTCGTCTTCCGGATCGGAGACAGGGAAGCTAGGGTCAATATCCTGAGGAATGATCGTATGTTTGGAGCGCTTTCGCTCCTCCAGACATGACATGTACGCTTCTTCAAGCGGACGATCCTCGTCGAGCGTACCGCAAACGAAATCCGTACTGTCAGGGAGATCGGGTGTTCCTGGACGAGCTTTCAGGGTCGACTTCGAAGTGCGAGAAGACTTCCTAGGCCTGTCTGGAGAGTCGCCTTTGCTGTGGGAGAGCCGAGCACTCGGAACCATAGACTCGATGGATGATGCGGATACATGCCTTCGAAGACTTGGCCGGATATGCTCAAGATGATCGGCGGAGGTGGCCGCTGTCGTTAATGCAGGCGTCCAGAACTGATAGTCAGATCCAGCGTCGCTCTCCTCATCGGACTGAGCAAAGCCCCCTTCATCATCCGTTTCATTGCCTCCGTCCGAATAATCTTCCTCTGCGTCGTCTTGGTCCTCGTTGTCATCGCCGATATCGTTCACCATCAGTTCTTCATCTTCTTCCTGTAGCGCCTCCTCATCAGCCTCTTCACCGAGATGTCTGATGGCATGTTCTTTCTTCAAGGTATCATGCACAGTAATCCTGTGCCTGTGCACCGTCTGTTCATTGATCCATTCGTCCTCTTCACCCACAGAGCTAGCAAATTCGTGAAACCTGGTTGCCTCCGACCGTTCCAGATCCGAGTCATCTAGTAGTGCGGGTTTTCGCGAGCGGACAGCGAGCGGACTGTTGGGGACGCTTCTCGGTGTGGCAGTGATGGTACTCTCGGAGTCACGATGAGCTCGGACTCTCGGTGTTGCTGGCGAGCGACTCTCCTCCGGCGGTGGAGGGCTCTGAAACCGAGTGGTCCGTCTGTTCTCCGCCTTGGACGGTTCTGGTCGGGCGGGTTTTGAGGGGCACACGAACCGAAGCATACAAGGTCGCTTTGCAGTTTGCGGAGGCTTGTCGTCAATTGCGGGCGGTGGATCTGATACGATTGTGTTACTTTCAGTCTGCTGTGCCGATTTCCGTCCACAAGCAAACGTGATGCACCGTTTTCGACCCAGACCACCCTCGAGTGTACTCTCTACACGATCGACCGCAATTGAAGGCGATTTTGAAGCCACTTGGTGTTTGCCCTCTTGCCCAACGACGACATTGGTCTGCATGCCTTTCTTGCCATGAAAGTCGTGGAGACCGGTACCGGTGGCGGGAGGTAACGGCGGACTTGGCGTGCTTGTCCTGGCCGGACTAGTGAGTCCGCCATCGCTGGTGAGGTCGGCCGTGGACGCAGCACTAGCGTTACTGTAGGTCGAGGCATTTGACATGCCTCGATATAGATTCGAAGCAGGTGGGTTGGCTTCTTGACGAGAAGCCGGCTCCGGACGGGTTAGGAGAGCTTGAGTTAGAAGCGAGGCTCTTCGATCGAGGTTGGGAGGGATGGTTTTTTGATATTCGCTTTCTGACGTGTGCCGTTGGGTATGAGGTGTGGGCATCTTCCTATATTGAATTCTATCGTCCGGTGGCTCGTCCACGTCTGCCGCGGCTTCCTCCTCTCCTGTTGAAGAGGTGTTGACAGTAGTGGGTAGGTTCTGTATCGTAAGGAGAGACTGCGCGCCATGCACTCCATCGTGATTGCGTTCCTGGTGGCGTGCCATGTATGCTGAGTGACGGTGATGTTGGACTCTGGCAACTCAATACTGTATTCAGAAAGCGGATATGTCGGATCGAAGGTAGGTCTTGTCGACCCGTGAAGACCGCTTCTTTATTTCGCGGTCAAGAGTGGACAGGAGAGCCTGCTGATAGCTCAGAGCCAAGGAAGACCCGGACACAATGGCGAAACGAGGTGGTAGAACGAGTTATCTGTAACGCAATTGCGCGATTGGAAGACTCCTCCTCTAAACAAGCGAGGATTTGGGTATTTGGTTGTCCCTAAGGGACCGTGATGCTATAATAACGAGTTCACCATGATGAGGATTCGGGTCGAGAACCCTACGAACAAGTTGCTTGGTATAGGAGGACGATAAATATAGTGTGCGACGAGGCAAAGCGTGCGCAGCGATCTGACCAGGACTGATCAGATGCTGTGTTGCGTGGGTGTTGGTGTGGTGTGCGTGTAAGTGGCTGTGTGATGGTTGTCGCGGGGCAATTGTCTCACGATTATATCAGCAGCAATTTCTGATGAATCCCGTAAGGTATCGGTCACTGGTTGAGTCGTTTGTAAAAGAGGGTAGAGCGCGAGACAGTGAGAGAGATGGGGTCTAGGTTATAAGCAGTTGTAAGCAGTTGGAAGAATAGGTAAGTGAATTACTGTAGGTAAGACAAGGTAAGAGGTGGGGGAGGCAATAATCGATAAATGTTGGTGTGTGTGTGCGTTAGTTGCGACTAGGTACGACCGGAGGCGGTCCTCGCGCTTAATCTCGAATTCTTCGTTCGCTCCATTCTCTCCGTCCCCGTCTCGTGACTTCGGGCGCGGCAATTTCGGCTGACAAAGGAAACCAGAACAACAACAAAGCAGCAACATTCCTTTCACTTTAACTGTTTAAGGCAGTGAACAGTGCATTATTAGTGTTCGGGATCTTTCAATAGCTACCGGATAAAGGGTCATCGGAATCACGGATCTGTTTAAGACTTGAATCGTGAGATGAGAGTAACATCAAGATACCTATCGGCAAGGAAGCATTAAACAGGGACCCTCTGCGTCTTACCGTACAGTTCCAGCGCCAGTGACCACATTGGCTACCTAGTACCTATCGTACCCATAGAAGAACTTACAGTACTCCCGTACTTCGTATGCGTTTGCGATATCTCACATCCGTCAAAAGCGGAGAAACGGAAGCTATCCTGTCATCGGTGCATTATAAATGTTTTTACCCTCCACGAGTACGTGGGTCGAATCGTGGAGCGGAAAGGCAGCAAAGCAGATAAAACAGTCACAGTATGAAATAACAGATCCACTCGGGCAGCAATGGCAGACTCAATGGCCACGCTTTCGCTGCTTCTGTAACCAAGGATGACGGCGGGCTCAAGCTTTGTTGCTGTCTAATTAAATCAGATACAATTGCTAATGATGAATTATAATAGACCTTTGTCTGGTATTCATCCTGACCGCTTTCAAGTCCTCCGTAGACACGAGCTGGAGGGAAATGCTGATGCCAGCTCACCGCCAGCTCTTCTCCATCCGTCGCTTGCACTACGGAGTAACTTAAGTTGCTTCACTAGCATGTGCGCCAGCCGGCTTATGCGCATCATCAAGAATCAAGACAGCCAGCAAGTCATGCGGGGAAAGGCTGCAAGAGAAGCTCCATGTAGATAGAAGCAATCCTCTTTCCTGCTCTCTTTCCCCCGGCTCTTTTCTCGGCTCCCTTCTCCCTTTTCACTTTTCACTTTTCTCTTTCAAAAGATCCACGAGACCCTTCTTTCATCGAACATCTTATATGCACGGCAAACTAAGGTAGGTATGGTTAAGGTACAGTACATGCTGGGCGTCGTTCCAAGTTCAAGGTACTGATGTCTTTTGCAGCGCACTGCTGTCTGCAAAGCCTGAGTACCTAAGAGACAGACTGATGCAGGGCCACCGTACAAATAACCTGCTCGCTGTGAGGGATTTATGTGCATCCAACCAGATCGGTGATACCTGGGAGCAGGCAATAAATCCGAAGTATTAACATTTCAAACCATTATTGAAACGCATGTAATACTATCATAAGACATATGACAGTATACTGAGATTAATATTCAGTCCAAAGGCCCGCGTAAGAATATTGTTGTTGTTATAGGGCAAGGTGTAACAGGGAGGCGTTGTTGACGCAGATACAGACCTTGGGGGCTAACAATACTGACAGGTAATAAGGACGGATCATATAATGAGCAACAGTCAACAGGATTGCTGACAGGTAAGCGGCACATTTGATTCATGATGGCAGATGGGCCTGTAGGATCTCCTCACGTGACATGGATCACGTGAGCTGGTCTAGCTTGATGCTCAACCGACATCACCCATTTGCGACCCGCTAGTCCCTGAGATGATCGAGGCTCTTCCAATTGAACCGTCGCTGCTCTCTAGATCATCATGAACTCCTTACGTGTAGCTCGGACTGCTCTGCGAGCTCGCCCTGCAGCCATACGGACACCGTTGCAGCGGAGAAGCTACGCTGACGCCGTATCGGACAAAATAAAGCTCTCCTTGGCCCTCCCGCATCAGGTATGCCTCTGCTAGTACGAGTCGCCTCTCTCTGCTCTCGACCCCAATCGGTGCAGAGAGCAACAGCCGAGGTCCTGTCGAGCGGGCAATCTGAGGTCTTGCTAATCTCGAGCGCTTGCTTTAGGCCATCTACAAATCTACCGATGTGTATGTCAAAGCTCCGCTCCCCGCTCGCCCACAGAGAATAGGATACAGTCTGGGTGATACGCGGTGTTGACGAGGTGAATTTTCAGTGTCCAGGTCAACATTCCCGCAGAGTCCGGAGACATGGGTATTCTCGCGAATCACGTCCCTTCGATCGAACAATTGAAACCCGGTCTGATCGAGGTCATCGAAGAGAGTGGTGGCAGCAAACAATTCTTCTGTATGTGGGAATTTTTACGCAGCGCCCGCTGAGTTCTACTGCGATTGCCTAATACCTCGATGTGTGATTGGCAATGCCAGCACGAGAGTATAAGTAATGACGGGCTAATACGAATACACCTGTACAGTATCCGGGGGCTTTGCTATTGTTCAACCCGGATCGGTATTGAGCATAAACGCGGTGGAGGGTTTTCCACTTGAAGATTTCAGTGCAGAGGTATGAAATAATTTTGGACTTACTAAGGGGGGCTGAGCTGACCACAACCGTCATCACAGGCTGTCCGATCGCAGATCACGGAGGCACAGAAGATAGCCGGTGGCGGAGGGAGTGAGCAAGATATCGCTGAGGCCAAGATTGAGCTCGAGGTAGTTCTCTCGTACATAGCCGATACCGAGCTCAAGACGCTAACATGGCCCTACAGGTGTTGGAGAGCCTGCAAGCTTCACTGAAGTAGGCCTCAAAATCGTGGAGTACCTTCCATGCGTGTAATGTAGTCCTATCCGAGTCTGTACAGAAGCATCCTCAATCCAGAAAGTGTTTGCCATGTCCAAAAGAAGAGCAAGCGCAAAACATGTCTTCCGTACCGAGTACTTGCTTCTTCGGGTGCCGATTGCTCTTTACACATCCACGTCAGAAAGTGCCTCCGACGTTGTTTGTTTACAAACTTGGTAATTGCATTGGCCTCTAGCGCCTTTTCCCTCGCCCATAAAACACCCATCTTCCTCTTTGTTTTTCTCTTCTCTTTCATCATCCTCTCACGGCCATCTTCCAGCCATCACCGCTCCAAGTCCCTCAAAATCCAACCCAGAGTACTCCAGTCCCATACCCTCAGCACACAACCCACAATCATCCTCCAACCCCCACTTCCTCTCCTCCAGCACACGCACCCCACCCCTTCACCAAAGCAACCACAATGGCCGAGCGCTGGCCTCCCGCCCACCCCGCAGCGCCCCCCTCTCGCCCCCGAGACGCGCAATGGCGCACACCCCCACCAGGAACCGTCTCAGCGCGCATCGACGCCGTCGAAACCACCACCCCGCCGCAACAAAACACCACCACCACACCCACCCCCCTCGCCACGACCAACACCCAGGGAACCGTAACGGCGCGCGTCCTCGCCCTCAACCGACCCGGGCCCCCCACGGAAGCCTGGGGGCGAGCCGCGCGTGCTGCGCTGGACGCTGTCGATGGCGCAGACGGAAGGGGGGTCCAAACGAGGTTGGTGGAGTGTGCTACGCGTGATGATGAGCAACGTGCTACGGCGCCCGAGGTGAGAGACATCAACAACAGCGAACGGCGGAGGTCGGGAATGGGGTTTTGATGGTGGCGGTTTGTTTGTTACTGTGCCCTCTCTGCGTGGTTTGGGGGAGGTCGGTCGGTGCTACGGGTTTTGTTTCGTTGGGTTCTTTGTTGTTGGCTTGGGTTGGGTGTTTGTTAGGTGGGGCGCTTGTGCTTTTGGTTCGTGGTTCGTTGGGGGGTTGTCTGTAGAGTCTGGCTTGCTTCCGTTGAGCTTCGTCACTGTGGGTTGGTTGGTTTTGGCGTTGCGGGTGGAGTTTTCATGGATTGGTCGTTGGATCTTTTGGTGTTATTCTTGGGGTTTGGTCTTTGGTGATGGCATGTGCGTGGTGCACCCGGCATGGCTACTATATCACTGTTGCTGGAGGGAAGCTGGAGTTGTTACGGGTGAAAGATTGTATGGTCATGGAGCATGTCTCATGCGCAGGAGGGGCCCCGCTATGGGTCTGAATTTGGAATCCCCAAATTCAGATCACCGGAGGGCGAGCCTCCGTCTTCGACGCCGGGAGACTGTTCTCATCAAAATCACCCAAAGTCAACGCGCTATCGACTGATGCGCCTTGAAGAGGATCTTATGCGAGGCTGCCGTGGGTCCCTCCTCGAACCACAACATCACCGTTTCGGTCTATGTCTGCAGCCACAGCAACGACTAAAATGTGCGGGGTCATGGCGCTGACTCGACCACGACGACGACGTGAACTCTGAGGATATTAGGATGACCTCAGGCTATCCACCACGGATACCTTGAGGGTCTTCAGGGTAGCAATCCACATCGGCACCCAGCAAGCTTCTGGAGTACGTTACAACGAGCGTCACTTTTTAATTCCCAGTCCGGAACTGGTGGTGACGGTTGGTGTGGACGACCTTGCGTCAGCACCAATATCGCTATACTCGCCATGGAAGCGAAACCGAAGCTCGCGTTCACCGTGCGGTTAGGGTCGGTAGATCTTGGCCAGAGACTTTGGTGAAGGGGATCACCGACACACTGTGGCCTTGTCAATGGGCAGTCGTTGCTGTTTTATCCCACGATAAGGAGGTGCTTCCAATTGTTTTGAGCTCTTGTCGCTTGGGCTAAACTGGGCAAGCTCTGTTTTTGACGCCCTCCAAAAACGGGTTCCGGTTGCTTGAATATTCATGAGCCTAATGAGTACGATCCTCGTTGTATTTACTTTCCTGAGGTCCCCGGCATGATCAACATCGGCATCCAGGATCTCCTGGAGCACTCCGGGTGAGACTCTCACCCCCTGATAACTCGTGTAAAGCATTCGAATACCGACACTCCAAATACTAACACTCCAAATATCGACATTCTTGATCTGCACTCTTATAAGTTGCGGAGGCTCTCCACAACAAACATTTTACTTCTGAGTTCTCTTCGAACAATGGCTACCAACCGAATCATCAACATCAACAAAGTACTCCATGCGATCATTCAGCACCACTGCAACAAGTCTCGTCGATGCCCGGACCCGGAGGACCACGGTTGCTATGCAACGACAAGAACACCTCCTCGAGGCCCGGACCCGGAGGACCACGGTTGGTATGCGACGACAAGAATATACCCCATCAAATCCAGTGATGACATAGTCAAGGCCGCCATGGACTGTGATACTTGGTCTCACGCAGCGAGGATCGCCCATTGACTTCTTTACGACCTACGTTGACTCAACCGGGGGATCTACCATGCATGTCTTGAAGACCCCCAGGCCCAGAATCGGCATCTGGAAGCCTCGCAAAGCTTTCTATTAATAACAGAGCTGAAGCAACAGTCTTTAACAGCATCGCCACAATGACGGCGTCCAGCCAGTTACACAAAGCCTTGTCGAACTATCCACGGAGGGCCGCCGAAGAGGTACGCTCATGGTGTCATCGGTAGCAAGCAAGCCAAGCCAGACACCAAGATTGGAAGGCGAGAAGTTGTTGGGTCACGCCTCGCTGTGTGAAGAGAGTCGAAGCTCACATGGACACTTGGTGGATAGCCTATCGGAAAGAATGATTTGTTGGAGTCCTTTTCAGGAACCGCGGGTTGATGAGAGCTTTACAGCGTCTTTTGTCCGTGAAGAAGCGGAAGAGATCGAGATTCCTGCAGACCTTCAAAGCCTGGGGGCCGCGGGGGAACCCTCGAGAAGGTCCCACACGGGAACACTATGCCTCCCAGTGGTAGCAGCAAGGGCCAATGGCCAGAGCTGGACCAATGTCGCCAGGAGGATGGCAGTTTGGGTGCAAAGAGAAATGAGGGCAGACTGGGACAAGCAAGAGTGTTGCATGTCTCAAAGCACCCAGCTTCAAATCACCCGGAGTGTTGGAGAAAGCACTGTCGTGTTGAAGAGAAGAATGACCTGAGATTACCTCACAGAAGCCAACCGGCATGGGGCCATGAACACCCCTTTCTTACACCTGCAATAGAGGACTACTCAGAGACCCCGAGCAGAAAGCTACCTGCATCAATGGTATCACCCATGGGAGGTTTGCTACCCGAGAGGAGAACGAGGGTCACAAGTTCTGCACCTTTGGTGCCAAACCTCTCTGTCCTGGCCACGGCAACCCCTTGACAAAGTGCATTTTCACCCACCCTGAAGATGGGACACTAAAGCCATGTCTGAACCATGAGGACCATGTGCCAAGATGCAGACGTGAGAAAAAGTGCTTCAATATGTTGGTCTGGGGAGACTTATGGAAGGGAGCATGGACTGTTGGGGTTCCCCAGAGAACCTCTAAGAATTGTACACAGCACGGATTCGCTCCTCAAGGCCTCTCGCCATCTGCCCCATCGAGTGCCAGCAGTGATGGGTGTGGCCGAGACAGACTCACAATCGACTGGTTCTAGACCCCGTATGACCCTCTTATGGGGAGAACCTACTGACCCTGTCAAGCACTGGTTTTGACAAATCTTCTAGTCAACAATGGGGTCCCCCAGGAAGCTCTGCCGCCGTATTGGCGCGTTACTGCAAGATAAGCTTATGTCTGTGTCCGGGGTTCTCCAAGCCTACCACTCTCACTGCAAGATGAGACAAAAGCACGTCGTCGCTGCCAGACGGTTTACCGCGATCTCTCAGTATAGTGGCACCCGCTGTGGGAAGGCCACCGTGATACTCAAGCGATAAATCTTCCTGCCACCGTACGTCGGTGGTTTCTCACCACCACCACAACACCATGTTGGCGTGCCCTAGGTGAGGTGACATGCTTATGGGAAGCACACGAATTCGGGTAAACAGACAAGATCTTCTACGGATCTCTGCTCTGGAGGAAAAATCAACACAGTCTGGAGGCCTCGCGGTAATACTATTACAGGGCCAGGCCACGACTACACACCCCAGGCTATCGCGACACAACATGACAAGACCGACCCCGCTATACCGGCATCGCCCCACAGCAGGCCTACAGTGCATCGAGTACTAAGTCAACCCAGAACTCATCTGGAGAGGACTCCAACTGGGGGGATCTGGTCTGGACATAGAGGAAGCCGAGGGACGTACGAGAAGACGTCTTTGGAACGCGCATAAAACGGGCATTTGAGGAGCATTGTCAGATGCGGTGAGGTCGCGTCAACTCCTGCAGAAGAGGGAGATTGGAGGCATTTTCCACCATTCAGAGAGTAGTGCCGCCCAGGCCAATCAGCGACATAAGGCTAGACCGCAGTGCCACCCAAGACGAGGTAGATAAATGGGAGTCGGCTCACCCAGAGGCGCCACATGTTTTGATGGCAGCGATCATCACAATTGACAGCACCATCACCACACCTTCACCGTGGTGCTTCAACAATTGTGCCCTCCGTCATGTTGGCGTGCCACTCGACTCCCTCATGCCACTACTTGGTCTATATCGACAAGCTGGAGCGTGATGGTGAATTGTCCAACAAGGTTTGAGTGAAGCCGGTGGCTACAAAGAATGATCTGGACATATTGATTGCTGTTCTGTTTTTGGATGCCTTTGCCCTCATGTTGCATGGCATCCAGTATGTGCTCAACCTGGCACTTGTCCCGCGTGCCCCCCAGGGGTCCCGCATGCCCTCCCTGTCACCCAGGCACCCCCTGCAACGCCCCCAACCTCCTCGAAAGATTAGGCTGATCTGGCCTTCTACGCCGTTGGTCTGTTGGCCACCCTTATCGCGCTCGTGCTCGCCTATTTTAACTACAAGCTTAGCACCAAGAAAGAGAAACGGGAGGTCGCCGCAGAGGAGCGGACAAAGGAGGATTCGGGCCTCAAAGAATGAGTGGAGGCCCTCGTCCAGAACGAGAAGGATTTCATCGCCTGTCAGAGGACCGTCCTCGAAGGAATGGCCTGATCAGGCGTTCTTCGCCGTTGTTCTAGTGGCCACCCTTATCACACTGGTGGTCGCCCTCAATTACAAGCTAAGCGCCAAGAAAGAGAAACGGGAGGTCGCCGCAGAGGAGCGGACAAAGGACGATTTAGGCCTCAAAGAACGAGCGGAGGCCCTCACCTAGAAGGAGAAGGACTTGATTGTCCGCCAGAGGACCGCCGCCGGCGACCAGGGGTCCCCCAAGGAACCAGAGCGACCAAGAGAAACGCTTGAGACAGATAAAAAACAAGAGAGAAATTGGATGTATGAGTGCGGCCCGGGAGCGAGGCTTAAAGCTTCTAATCCAAAGAGTACGAGTCGCATCTGAGGGACTCCGCGAACTTGAAGGCTTTGAGACGGAACTGGGCTACATTCTGGCTAGCTCAGGGTTCAGAGGGGGCAGGACCCCTAGAGGGGCCTCGGAAAGTGGGAGAAGGGAAGACGCTGAGGCGGCATCCGTTGCTCCCTGTCTCAGTGCGTGCGAGCACGTTGAGGCATGAAGAGATGAGAAGCCAGGACCACAAGAAGGTCAACAAAATCCCGTTTCTGGCGTCCACAACATACCATCTTTGGCTGCTTCCAAAGCCGACAGCGTTGACCCAAAGAACATTCACCCGTTTCACGATGAGGGCAAGTCCTAAATCGCTTGTCGGCAAGGCTATGACCACCTGGATATGATTCTTCATTTAAAGAAAACCAAGCATGAGAACTGCACGACATTTCAAGGTCAGGAAAGGGACAACCTTGTGTGAGAGATAAAGGTATTAGAAGATATGTGGGAACCACACAGACAGAAAGTGTACGAGCCCAAAGACTTGTCAGCAAGGATATTGCCACCTAGATGTCATTCTTCAGCGACGAGACATCTCAGGACGGACGAAGGAGTTCCTTTGATTAATCCAAACCAAATACAAGCATGGGACTTGCACCACTGTCCAAGGTCGGGAGAGAGACGACCTTGCTTGAGAGGTCAAGGTGTCAGACAACATGTGGGAGTCGCACTGGGAAAAGGTGTACGGGCCCAACAGTGACAGGACAAGATTCAAAGGCCTGAGTGAAGAGCTCAAAGATTTCCATTTTATTATGATTACACCGCAATCTTTTGTAGAAAGATCAAGAGTCTTGCTTTCACTCACCCAATCAATCAGTTCAAGCAGTGGAGAGACGCAGAGGAGAACCTCAAAACGGAAGACAGGGCCTTGGAGGACTGGCGGGCAGACAGACCGAAGGACTTCCCAGAGATCCCACTACACAAGAGCATCGAAGAAGTCGCCGCTCGATTCATTGCTTGACCTCACTTGGACGGAGGACTTCCCCCTTCGCGGGAAGGATGATGGCGAAAAGAGCGTCGAAGGAGACAGGTCCATTGGAGGACTGATGACTACCTGCCCAGGTAATGAGAGCATGTTGACTGCCCTCAGTGGCTGGGCGGGGAGAGATCTTCTCGTACATGAGAACAGATTGCTTAGCCTCCCTTGAATGGCGGACTTCTCGTCGGCTGGGGTGGCGATGGTGCAGAGATGTCTAAGGAGGCAGGACACTGGTCGCTGCTGTGGTGGTCACCATCGTCGCACTGGTGCTCGGCCTAGCCAATTACTTGCTGAGCGCCAGAAAGTAAACGCGAGAGGCTGAAGCCGAGAAGCGGAAACTGGGCCTCGAGCTCAGTGCCTTCTGGCTAGTTGAGTCATTCTCCAAGATTAGTGACGAAGTCAGCTCCGAGTTGCGGCTCGAATGGAAGTGTCCGTCCAGATGCCTCGTGCCGCTTCTTATCTTCAATAGCACGGAGTGAGAAAGGCAGTATCATATATTCCGACGGGAACTCTGGTACTGATGGTGGGCCAATGCTGCTCGAACCCATAGATGTGGACTCATTTCATTTACTAACACTCAAGGACGAGTTCTGGGATTTGATGTGTCAGCGGTGGCGTGTGACAGCAATGGTGAGGACACTGCATCTGTTCGGTGGGGCATGTGAGCTGTATGTATCCACAACTGGTATTTTCAGTATGGAGAATGTGCCGTCATGGCAGGACATTCAAAGAGCATAGGAGATTACGCATCGTTGTGTTGTGATGGTGATAAGAGTATGAGCAGTCGAACAAGCTGTTTGTTTAGAGAATCCAAGGCTCTTCCATACCGAATTCGACCGTGCTGTGCACAATCTGACCTCATAATTGTAAATCTGGCAATATCTCAGAGAAGTCCCCCATCATCAGAAAACATCCTCCGGCCCAACCCTGTGCTCCTCTCCATTCTCCCGAATCCACTTCAAATCCTTATCCCGATCCAACGGCTTCCGCATATCAAACGCATCCTCTGTATCCTTCGCCCCCGTCATATTATCACTATAATAATCCACGACTCGGCGATACACAGAATACCTATAATTCAAAACACCCCGAACATCAGCAATCACCAAGCCAGCGACCTCCACGCGGGTCCCAGCCCATCACCCACTGTGGACAAAAGAGCAAACGTACCCCATGCCTCGGTATAGCCCACCAGCAACCTCATTGCTCTCCCGCACATAGAGATCCACGAACCAGGCATTCTGCTCGTTACTGGCGCGCTCCAGACTCTCGGTCAGGAGTTTCGCGAGCCCCAACCGTCGATACTGCGGCGCGACCGTCAGGGCGGTGATGTGTCCGTGCCAGGGGGTGTATTCGGGCGTGTGGCGGAGATAGGGGGTTTGTTCTTCGACTTTGCCCATTACTGATCATACAAGCACCCTACGGTCAGTTGTAGTCTGGGCAATTTCGACTGTAGGGCTGACCGGGGGAAGGCGATGAGGTAGAAGGGATGTGTACTGTAGGCGGCAATCTCGCCATTTTGACCTTCCACCAGGTTGAACAGAGAGGGCCATTTGGCCAGGTATTCGAGGTAAAAGCGGAGTTCGTAGTTCTCGGTCAGGGTGTCGAGGTTGGTGAGGTTGGTTTTGAACAGGTCGGTTGGGTGGAATGGTCGGAGAGCTGTCATGATTTTACGACGCCGCAAAGGAGACTCGGTCCTTCAGCGTCTGCGTCTCATTCTTCGTCCAAATCGTCAACCCCGGTAACACTTGAATTACCCAAGTGTTGATGCAATGCGGCATCTTCCGGAACAGGGTACCAGGGATGGGCAGCCCCTCGACGCGGGTGTGGCGTCAGCAGCTTGTTTTACTCCTGATCGGCTTGTGATTGACGGTTCTTTGTCTCCGACCAAGTCTGGTCCGAGTGCTTGCTCATCACTCAAGTTGCTGCAAAAGCATTGTCATTTATGTCCTGATACGTGCTTTAGTACGCGTCATTTTTTGCTTCCTTTGAATGACAGTTCAAACGACGGTGTGATCCTGCTTCATTCATCAGAGGAAGGAGGACTGGAAGCCTAACATCAGGACCAGTCTGAAACATTTCACCAGCCTCGCTGCACCGAGTCCGCACCATTTAAATCCACCCCTTATAAGTCAATACTCTGGCTTACCACTGGCTCTTGTACATCCTCGAGACTACGGAGAGTCTCCTGAGGAGCAGCATGCCCTCCTCGCCGCGCACACCCACTAGGGCGGAGAACCGTATCAACATCGGCTCATCCCCATACGCACACAGTAACGGCTATGCCAGGTCATCGCATAGCCGCAAATCCTCCCTGTACTCGCCTTCGACGCCCAGACCACCTTCCGCACACGGAACGAACGGCATACCTAGTATGTTGAGCGACTTTCCAGGGGCGATGGATGGTGGAAATGACCTTGGTAGTCTTGCGGACGAACTAGCGGAAGCGTGGGACGAGGATGCTGAGGGCGAGGAAGAGGTCGTAGGGCAAGACATGGATGAGCAACTTGATCATACGCCTTTCGGGGCGTCAGAGGCACACTGTCAAGCAAACGGAAGTGGATTATCACCGGCGTTTGGACGAGCAATGAATGGCGTTTTAAGCCCAAAGAAAATCACGGACCAATCCAGAGCTCCGGGGAGACGAAGAGGTTATAATGGGTCTGATTACAGTGATGATTCAGAACCTGAACAGGATTTTGGCGTCTCGCACACATTAGAGGCTCGGATAGCCACAATTGAAGGGCTAGCACAACAAGGAACGGAAGGGAATGACAGCTGCACCGGTGATGTGATCGAGAGGGTGGTGGACGGTCTGAGAGATCTTGGCGCACAGTCCAGTGTGGAAAACGGCACTACGAGGTCAGTCTTACCACTCCATGACAGGATGACCCCATGAAATCATTCTCTAATACGTGTCCAGACTCATAACCGCTCACACGGCCCTTGCAACCCACGTCGCCCACCAAACCCGCATGCTACAAACGCTTTCCTTCCCACTGCTCTCCCCGCTCGCCACACCACTGGACCGGGAAGTCATCGACAACCTCTTACCCCTCCTCGTCGAGACTTCGTCCACTCTCCCGCAACCCACCACCTCCGCCCTATCCTCCCTCCTCCAGCTCTCAACCTACACCATGGACCTAATAACCACTCTCAACCAGCTCTCTGACACCATCCACATGTCACGACAAACCATGACCCTTGCCAGCCGACGCTTGCGCAGTGCGAGAGATCTCGTCACAGACATGCAAAGGGAGACAATCGCATGGGACGAGGGCGTAAGCTGGATAGAGAAGGGTGATTGGCAAGCTCGCTTGACGGGCAGAGAGTGTGCGGGCGTTTGCAAAGACGTCGTTGGTGGCTTTGAGGAAGTTTGTCAAGGCTGGAGGGACAGGTTGTTGGCTTCAGCTTCGGCATCAGCATCGGCGGAAGTTGGCGCGGCTTAGTTGCATTCATTGTCTGGTGCATGATACCCATTGGAGCGATGGCGTTGTATTGTTGTAGTATCTGGGTTTATATGTAGGAGAAGCGGTGGTGATAGGGCTAGTTGTATGATATACTCCTGCATCAATACAACCTGCATTTGTCTATATGTCCAAGAGGCCTATTGCGCTTCAATGACAGAGTGCAGAGAGACAATTGAAGATAGTCAGTAAATAGGAGGGTGGTTTTGAGCTGCTTGATATACTGATTCTTCTCCAACACCCATCGAAGATCAAAGACCAAGATTTGTATCCCTGATCCCTGTCAAGCCAGGAACGCGAACGCGTCTTTCTTCCGCGACGGATCACTAACCTTCCACACGCGACGCAACAACCTAGGGCAATCATACAACACCACAATGATCCGGCAAGATATAAATCGTATCGACCCGAAAAGGCGGACTACGATTGACCACAAGAAGAAGCAATTCGCAACCCCCACATACAAGCAGCAGGAATACCAGCATCGCTTGAACTTCTACGAAATCCCGCCCACCGCAGAAATCACCTTGGAAGAATTCGAGCAATGGGCCATCGACCGACTGAAAAGTAGAGCCTCATAATCCTCATCTACTCCCAGAAGCCCACTGACACGAATCAACTAGTCCTCGCCGAGCTCGAAGCCTGCGCCTTCCGCAACAAGACCCCTGCCGAAACCACCGCGCACATCACACCCCTCCTAGCCAAATACCTGCCCCTCTCCTCCAACACCTCATCCTCAACCGGATGGGCCGACGAACGGCTCAAACTTGAGCGACAAAAAGACCACTACTCGCACTTCATCCTTCGCCTCGCCTTTTCCGCAACCGAAGACCTGCGGCGCCGCTTCGCGCGCGTCGAGACGGCGCTGTTCAAATTGCGCTTTCAGTCCGACCACATGAGCGAGCGGGATGCGTTCGTGAAGAGCCTGCAGTTGGACTGGGATGTGGTGGGCGATGAGGAGAAGAGGGATTTAGCGGCCGAGCTGGTGGCTGCGACGCCGGGGTTGCGGCGTGTGGATGAGGAGTCGTGGTTCAAGGTCGACTTCGAGAAGGTGCCGGAGCTGATAGAAGGGAGGAGGGTGCTGGTGAAGCGGGGAAGGGCGTATGTCCCCGTGCGCGAGCAGTCGAGCATGATTACGGCGGAGTTTGTAGCGCGATTGGAGAAAGGCCTCGAGGTTCGCAATCCCCCTACACAATCAAACCCTCCCTATCTGAAGAAGCTGAAGACGACTAACACCGTCCCCCCGGACCCAGCTCACCAGCCGCGCCCTCCCCCGCCTCGACGAAGACGACCGGCTCAGCCCGATCCTCGCGCACCTCTCCAAATCCTTCCTCACGCCCGACGCCACCCTCACCGACGCCGACACCGCCCTCCCCGGCGGCCCCATCACCGCCCCCGCCATCGACGCCCTCACCACCCACTTCCCCCTCTGCATGCACAACCTCCACCTCACCCTGCGCGCCAACTCCCACCTCAAGCACTTTGGCCGCCTGCAATACACCCTCTTCCTCAAGGGCATCGGCCTCCCGCTCGACGAGTGCCTCCGCTTCTGGCGCGCCTCCTTCCGCCTCATCACCGACGACACCTTCAACAAGGAGTACCGCTACAACGTCCGCCACGCCTACGGCGACGTCGGCGGCGACTCCAACCGGCGCGGACGGGGGTACTCCCCCTACTCGTGCCAGAAGATCCTGACGGAACATCCGCCGGGGCCGGGCGAGGCGCATGGCTGTCCGTATCGCCATTTTAGTGGGGAGAATCTGACGGCGCTGTTGCAGCGGACGGGGGTCGGTGATCGGGAGGTGTTGCGGGGGGTGAGGGAGGATGTGGAGAGGAAGAGGTTTCATATCGCTTGTAATCGGGTGTTT
>JAABUJ010000720.1_pt1 | contig 59926 bp, 67 predicted proteins | sample 5559131 | NCBI WGS metagenome assembly JAABUJ01 (sample SAMN10711875, study PRJNA513366) | rock metagenome | isolation source: Antarctica rocks | place: Antarctica: Victoria Land, Mt New Zealand nord | collected 2016-01-07 | reverse complement strand
GCGCGCGCGCGCGCGGTCCTGCGCTGTACGACTTGTGTGTCACAAGCTTGGCAGCTCCGGCATTGAACAAAGTCTTGGTCCGCCGTTGACAATTGTGTCCACGTATCTGTGATCAGAATCACGCGTCTTTCATCATGCGGTCGTGCAGCTGCTGACAGTTCGCCCGGAACTCAGAGTGACGTGACTGAGGTCGGGTGCATGCGCTTGTGTCGCCATGCGGGTGCGCGGCTGCATACTTACAGCCTGCTACCCGCGTCGCTCCGGGGGTCTGGCAGTGCAAAGAATGCACTTGCCCGGGCCACAGGCGGCATGATGAACGGCATCTACAGCAGCGCGGCGCCGCCGGCCGCGCGCAGCCTGCAGCCGGCGGACCGGCTGCGGCTGGAGCACGCGGCGGCGGGCGCGGGTGCGGCTGGCGCCGACGTGGAGGGCCCCTTCGATGTGTGCATCGCCGACATCGCCTTCTCGCGCCTGCTGCACGCGCTGCTGCAGGCGCGCGTCCGCGCGGCAGCCCTGCACATGGCGGCCCTGCGCACGCGGCGCGGCGCGCGCATCCTGCGTGCCACGGCTGCTGCGGCACGTGTGCTGTCCAGAGCCAATTTCTGCTGCGCTACATTTGCCACCAAGTGCCTGTGCACGCTGGGGCATATGACCCGTGTTTGTATGACCCGTGTTTGTGGACTACAAACCCTACCACAAACCCTACATCTAATTTGCTTTTGGCGCAGGGCGACGACGCCGAGGCCGCGCGCGTTGTGTTCTTCGGCTGGCCGGGGCACCTCGAGACCAGCGAGCCGCCCGGGCCGCCCATGTATGGCGGCGCGGCTGAGTTGAGCGGCTGCGGCGGCGGCGCCGGCAACGGCGGCCTCAATGGCAGCTGCGGCAGCAGCGCCGGCACGCCGCGGCTGGGCGGCGCACCAAGCCAGGCGCAGGCGCCGCGCGAGCTGCGGGAGCGGCGGCGAGCGCCGGGCAGCCGGCAGCTCGCGTGCGCTGGCCTCCCCACGCTCCCTTTCTGCCCAGCATCCAGCAGCCGCCAACAGGACTTGCAGTCACTGCAGCAATCGCATGTCACGTTTACTCGCTGTGGCGTCATGTCGCCGGGCACGTCGCAGGCGCAACGCCCCGCCTGTTGGGTGGACACGCCGCGGCATGGCGGCCGTCAGTTTGCACACGCTGCCGCGCCCGCGCTCCCTCACGTATCTGATTTCACACCTTGCGCTCCCAGCGCTCTCACGAACTGGCGAGCAACCCGCGGTGTCAACGCGCTCACGCGTTGGCGGGCCGCGCGCGCAGGTACGTCGTAGTGACGCGCCCGATCCGCCAGGGCCGCCTGAAGCTGGCGCTGGAGGAGGTGCTGTGCGCGCCGCTGCCGGCGCTTGCGCCGGGCGCGGGCGCGGGCGCGCCAGATCAGGCGCCGGGTGCGGCGTGCGCCGGCGGGGACTGCGGCGGCGGACGGCTCCACGGCTCGCATGAGAATGGGGGCAGCAAGAGCGGCAGCGCCGCGGAGGCGCGCTTCGAGCGAGAGGTGCGCGGAGTGGCGCTGGCTGTGGTATGTCTGACGATTGCTCCACAGACGCAATGTGTTGCAGCTGCTCGTGTCCTGTGACCGTGCCTCGCGCATTCCTGCCCTGTGATGGTGTCCTGTGCGATCGGGGCGCCTAGTGCACCCCCACTGATCGACAGCCAGGTCAGCGGCAATGAGCAGGGGCAGACCTACGCAAGCCTAGGAGGGTGTCTCTTGCGCGGGAGGGCGCATGTCAACGGCATAATTGCCTCTTGGTGGCCATGTTGCGAGGGGCTTGCGGCAGGGTCGTTGACCCTCGGAGACCCTCTTCGACCCTCCCTGACCCTGGCATACCCTGGCCCGCCCGCCTTCCCAACCCGCAGCAGCCCGCATGTGAGGCGCGCGCGCGGCGTGTCCAGGTCGTGGAGGAGCTGCGCGGCTCGTCACCCCTTGGTGAACCTAGCTGACCCTGGCATACCCTGCCATGCCCGCCCTCCCGTAACCGGTAGCCGGCACGTGAGGCGCGCGCGCGGCGTGTCCAGGTCGCGGAGGAGCTGCGCGGCAGCCTGCCGCCGCCGGGGCCGGACGCGGGCGCCGCCGAGTGCTGCGCGCAGCAGCACCGGCGCAGCATCGACCTCTCCAGCGACGGCGTGCAGAGGTGCGCATGAACCCTGCTCGTCCGATGCGCGCTCGGCTGCATGCGAGAGGCTGCGCTGACGCGCCGGGCATGGCTTGCCAGGGCCAGGTGGCAAGCTGACCCTTTGAACAGAACAGAAGACGTCATGTCTGCTCCACCAAGTGTAAGCTGCTGACAGTCACAATCGGTCACTGCCGCCTGCATGCCACGGGCGTATCGGGCGGCGCAGCCGGCGCGGCCGGGCGAGCAGAGAATGCGCGGTCGTTGCGCGGCGGCCGGCCGCGGCGGCTGGCTGCGCACTGACCCTGATGAAATCCCTACTCAAACCTCAATCTTAGAGGCTCGCCCTTGCGTGCGCAGGGTGGCGTCCGGCGGGCAGCTGGTGCAGGCGGGCGGGAAGAAGACGGCTGCCGCGCGCCGGCCGGCCGCGGAGGCGGGCGAGGCGCGCGCGGCCGCGCTGCGCGTGCTCATCGCCGAGGACAACGCGATTAACATGAAGGCGCGCCGCGGCGCCGCGCAGCAGCGCAGGGAGCGGGCAGGCTGCTGCGGTCGGGCGCGGCGCGCGCCCGCGCGTTTTATGCTGGTCAGCAGCACAGAGGCATGGCTGTATGATGCGCGCTCGTGGCTCTAGCCGCGCACGCCGGCCGGAGCGCCACGCCAGAGCAATGCGCGGGGAACGCCTGCTGCGATGCCTCTGCCACGCATTGGCTTGCTTTTTTCGCTCTTTTTTCTAGTCTTTTATTTTTTGCTTTTTTCGGCGTGCGGCGATGCGCACGCGCGCCGCCGCAGGTGGCCAGCAGCATCCTGGCGCGCATGGGCTACGCGCGCGTGACGCAGGCGCGCGACGGCCAGGAGGCGCTCGACCACATCGCCGCACGCGGCGGCCCGGACGCCTTCGACTTCATCCTCATGGACCTGCACATGCCGCGCAAGGCGCGCCCCGCGCGGGGGCGTGCCTCAGCGGGCCGCCGATGGCGCTCCAGCTGCGTCCGCTGGCTCAGCGCTCCGCATCGTGTCAGGCGCACGATGTGCAGGTTTTGCCTGCTGCAGCGCGCACTGCATCAATGCACTGATTTTGAGTGGACCAGCGAAGCGAGCGAAACCTTGTACGTAAAAGTGCGCTGGCAGCGCGCACGCCCTGGCCACCACCACAGCGCGAAACAGGCAAGGCAAGAAGCACGCTCCCGACAAGCGCCAAGGTCCTAGCTGTCGCTGCGCGGGGCTAGGTCAAGGGTTATTGTAAAGGTTATTACTAGTTATAATTGTGTCGTCTTCGCGCAGGGCGGCATGGAGGTGGTCACGGAGCTGCGCGCGCGCTGGCCGGCCAGCACCGTGCGCATCGTGGCCGTCACAGCCGACGCTTTTGAGGACACGCGCGACCAGGCACGCACCGCCGCGCCCCCGCGCAGCCGCTGACGCGGCGCCTGGTGCCCAGCGCAGCTTTCCCTCTTCATTTGGCATAGGATACAACACAACCTAGCTCATGCGCTAGGGCATTTCTCTCTAAGTGCAAGTGGGCCAGCCGTGCAGGCAGGTCAGCATCTGCTTGTGGGCGCCAGTTGCACTGCGGCATGCGACACGCATTCCTTTGTCAGTCGACCTGAAGTTGACTTGGTGCTGCCCCTGCGCAGTGCCTGGCGTCCGGCTTTGACGGCTGGCTGACCAAGCCGTTCCGCATCGAGGACCTGGCCGGCATCATGGACGCCATCCTGGCGTGAGGGCATGCAGAGTACATTCGTCGCCCTCATTACCTTGTATTGCCCTATCCAGCGTATGTTGCCAAACAGCATGAGGTCTCGGGGGTATCGGGGGCGCCAGGCCGCAGTTTGCCTGACCAAAGATGCGGCCCAACGCCCGTATCGGGGGCGCCCGGCCGCAATGTGCCTCCTGACCCAAGCTGCGGCCTGGCGCTCCGCTCAGGAGATGACTGAATATTGTTAGGTTTGCTTGGAATGGTAGTCGCCGCATGGAAGGGACGGTGGGCTGCCACGTCTTCTGCTCTGAAGTCTTGAACGCTCTGTCCTAAGTGCACTGTCTGCGCTCTGCGCTCTGGTGACATTGCTCTTGGCATGTGCTTGCGCTGCTTGTCCCGCACCGCCCCAGGCAGACACTGCCACCTGGGTGCGCAGTGCGTGTTCCTCTGTCCAGTATGGGCCAGCGAGCCTGGCGCCCTGCTGCCCTCTGCTCCTGAGCACTGCCTGCTTCTGCTTGTTGCCAGGCAGGCGCCGTCTTCTTCTCAACAGATGTTTGAGCGTGAGCATCGAAGGCATGACCCGCATGGTCGAGTCATGGGCAGTGTATTTCAGTTTGTGACAGCATTTTGCACGAAGAAATGAGCAACCCAGGCTGTATGCAGGAGGGTGGGTGTTGCAAGCGGGGAAGTTGTGAAGCGGGGTCCAGCATGCGAACCCTCGTGCATACCACATTGTGAAATGAAACAAGTGATGACGTTGTTGACAAAGAGGTTCACGTTCCTGGAGGCAGCAAGCCCAACTCGCTGCCAGCAAAGACAAGCCTGCAAGTCCCAGCCGCAGAGCGCGCGCCCGCGGACACGCCGCAGCCAGAATGCTCACCCATTGACCCTGTCCAGCGCCAGGGACAGGTTTGACATGTCTTCCGTGCCCTTGCCCTGCGCGCGCGCGGCCGCGCGTCACAGGCGCGTCGGAAAGCGCACGCAGGGAGGCCTGAGCGGGCCCGGGAGAGGGGCGGGCGGGCGCGCCGGCGGCGGCGCGCCCTGCCGGCGTGGTTACTTTTAAGGAGCGGCCATTGCACGGCCATTGCGCGCTTGCAGGAACGACGCGGACGCGGCTAGGGTAGGGTGGGGGAGGGCAGGGCCGGCGCGCCTTGCCGGCGTAGTCGTGGATGCGGTTGAAGCGCCAGAACTTGCCCGTGCCGGCCAGCGCCTTGTCGAAGCCGGCGTACTCGGCCGCGAACTCCGGGAAGAACTGCTCCACGTCCGAGATGCTGAAGTAGTTGACCGGGAACTGGCTGCTCAGCAGCAGGCCTGCGCGCGCGCGCGGCGGGCAGGCCATAACCTCGCGCGCGTCCATGACCTCGGACTCACACGCAGGATCCGTGAGCCTGGCCACATCTGTTCGTGGCGTACACGCAGGCGCCCTGCTCGACGCGATGCTGGCCGCAAGTACGACCGCCGGCTTTTTGCGTCCATCAAGCACTCGATCTTGGCCCGCATGCGCGCGGCAACCTGGGGCGCTATGCAACATGCATCCAGCTGCTGCATGCGGCTGACAAGCACCTTGTCGCACAGGTGCCACAAAGGAGCAGCTCCTCACTCGTCAACCAAGCGCGTGGCTGCTCCGCCCGCCCTAAATTGAACCAGGGCAGCGGCCGGGGGTGGCTGCGCCCATGTCGCGACCCGCCGCCGGGCCGCGTAGACCGCCGTGAGGCATCTAGGGTTAGGGCCCGGGCGGCGCCGGCGCGCCCTCGGTCTGCCGCGGCACCCGGCGCGCGAGCAGGAAGCGGAAGACCATCGCGACCACCTCCTGCGCCTCCAGGCCAAAGTCCTCGTAGTACTCGCGGCCGATGATCACGCGGTGCGTCGTCTCGCGGTCCTCGAACGTGACCGCCGCGTCGATCATGTAGCCGCCGTTGGTCTTGTACGTGTTGCGGAAGCGCAGCTCGAACTGCGCGCGCGCCGCGCGCGCGCCGCGCGTCAGCGGGCGCGGCGCCAGCCCGCCGGCCGCGCGCCCCGCGCCTGTGCTCCTGTCTTGGACATTCGGGAGCAGGCGCGGCGCAGGGGCAGAGCTTGTCAAGCGGCCGCGCGAGCAGGCGGCCCTCCCAGGGCCTGACCCCCGTGTTTGCGGAGGCGCAGAGCTGCAGCGGCTGTGCGGCCGCGCGGCATTGTGCCACATGCTGTGATGGGCGCAGGCAAACTCCAGCAAGCCCATGCAGCACGCCCGCCTGCCCGCCCGCCCCAGCGCCGCCTCCGGCGGGATGCCCGCACCGACACGCGCTCGCCGTCGAGGTCGAACTCCACGATGCGCGTGGCCGCCGTAATGGCCTGCAGCCGGCTGCGCTGCGCGGCCAGCTCTGCCGGGCTCAGCGCGCGGCTCGCCAAGAAGTCCACCTGCGGCACGGCCGCGCTCAGTGCCGGGCGCAAGGCCGGAGGCGGGCCCGGCGGCCTCGCCAGCGACCCAGCGCTGTCCACTACAGGCATGCTGAACGGGCGCATGAGCATACCGGGTGACCCTGAACCCTGCCAAACTGTGTGCATCCCGAGCTGTAAACAGCATAGAAGAGTGCAAGAGCCTATCTTCTGCAACATACCCCAAAGGGTTGTGTTGCATGCCGATGCGCTTAGAGACTGCTTGCGCATACAAGCGCACAGGCATCCCTGGCGCTTGTTGCAGCGTCCGGCAGCCCCAGCAGCCCCGGCAGCCTCGGCAGCCCCAACAGCCCCGGCAGCCCCGGCAGCACCGGCGCGCGGGCGCGCATACCTTGCCCTCCGCCAGCAGCTCGGGGCTGGGCACCATCTCCTCCTTGCAGCCGCGCGTGCGCATGGCCGCCAGCAGAACGCCCGCCTCGCCCTCCGCCGCCTGCCGGAGAAGGGCGCGGGTGTGGGCTTTGGGTCTAGGGTTAAGGGTTTACAGTCAAAACTCACTGCGCCCATCGGGAAAACACGGAGGGCTGGCAACGTCACTTCTCAGTCAGCAGCGCGTCAAGTCCCCAAGCGCCCCGGTGGAAATGCAACGGGGTGACTGGGGTCCGAGCCGGCGTCCGCCAGTGCGGCGCGGCGAGCGGGGCCGCTGGGGCGGGCGAGCTGCGGGCGGACGGGCCCCGGCCCAGCAGGAGCGCCGCGCCTGCTGCTTGCCGCGGTCGCTGATGGCCCCGGCGTCGACCGGTTGGGACCACGCCTTGCGCTCCAGCTGCACTGCATGGGCCCCAGCGCACACAATGCATCGCTGCTGTGCCCTCCTTTCGGACACACTATGCTTAAGACGAGGGCTCAGTGATTGTGCCTGGGCGCAGTGCATCAAGGTGGGGGCGCAGAGACCCCTCACACCTCAGCACGCAACAGCAGCGCACACAGCGACCGGCCATGACTGCGACCTCACTACGCAGCGCTGCTGAGAGCCCACAACAGAGGAAGCGCATCGTAGTCGGCACCGGTTGATTGCCCCCGCATCTCATCAGTGTGCATTGCCATTGCTGGCTGCAGCGCTGGATGCACCCGCCGATGCTTTCGTGGCGGCGCGGCGCCCCGCAGGGCAGGAGCACCGATCATGCACACCCCAGCAGCCGCGGACTCCGCCCCAGCATGCAGCCTCGGGTAGCGCGACCCGGCGCGCTGCCCGTCTCGCGAGGCAGCCAGCTGCTGCAGAGCCGGGCGCACGTTTGTTGCCCGGCGGCGGGCCGCCGGCCTCCTCAAACCAGGCCGTGCGCACGGCGATCATCTCGTCCTGGTCCAGCGTGGGCAGGTGCAGCGCCCTGCGCGCAGCAAGAATGAAATTAGGGTAGGCCTAGGCCTACGCTTGCCAAGCCGCACTCCCAAACCCCACACTCCCTCGGATGCCCCTGCGCGGCTGCACGCCTTGCACAGCTTGGCACCGATTGGCCAGACACCCTCCACTGGATCGCCGGCGCCCATTGCGTCATGGTGCTCTGCGCACGCATAGCCCACAGCATCGCATGCTCTTTACTGGCCACGTGTGTCGATGATGCGACACGCTCACCTCTGCGCCTGGCAACACACTTTGGCCCGGGCTCTTGCAAGTGTGGACCCCTGGGTAGGGAGCGCGCGGGGCGGGGGCGCGCTTGTAGAAGAATGCGCGGTCGGGCCGGCGGCTGAACACGGTGCGCAGCGAGTTGCGCACGTCCTTGCTGAAGCCGACAAACTGCAGCTTCTTCTTGTCGTCGAACACCGCGAACACCGACGCCTGCGTGCCCTCCGGCACGGTCGGCTGGATCATGCCCTGCGCGCCCCGGCGGCCGCGCGCGTGAGCGGCGCGCCCGCCGCCGGCCCTGCTGCGCGCCGCGCCTGTCAGCCCGATCGGCCGCCCTGCAGCCAAGGTGGAACAAAGGGTCCACGGTCGCCAGGAGCAGCGCCTGCAGGTCCGGGAGGGGCCCTGGCCAGCCTCCCTGCAGCCTAGGCGCAGCAAACACTTGACGCTTGCCAGGAGCAGCGCCTGCAGGTCCAGGAGGGGCCCTGGCCAGGGGCTATCCCTGAGGACGGGGCGCGGCCCGGGGCGCCACCTGCAGGTTGAGGAATGGCACGAGGTCGAGCTCCGCCAGCTTCCTGGCGGCGGCCGCCTCCGCCGGCGCGGCGGCCGCGGCGGGCCGCGCTGGCCTGCCGGGCGCGCGGCCGGGGCGCCCGGCGCGCTGCGCGCCGCCGGCCTGCGACGCGCCGCCCCGCCAGTGGAGGCCGGGGCCGCGCCGCGGGCGCCGGCAGCTGCCCTGCCAGGGGCCCGGCCCCGGCTGCAGACCGCTCGCGGGGCTGCCCGCCGGCTGCGGCGGGCTGCAGGCCGCCGCGGCGCGGTGGTGTGCGTCAGTGCTCACGGGGTGGCACCTGCGTGTGTCCGCGCTTGGTCAGAAAGCAGGTGCAGCTGGGGCAGGAATGGACTCGGACGGTGCAGCACGGCTTGGCTTGAGCAACAAGAGCAGGTGCATGCAACCGTGCTGCGTTATGACAATGCAACCTCGTGCTGTACGTGCTGCAGGGCTTGAACAAGCTCGGCCAACCTTGCTGCACATACGCTGCCCGGTCGCGCAGCCACCCCCCAGCCTGTCAAGGCCCGCATCTTGCAGAGCTCGCCCCAAGCCACTCAGCAGCTGGTTGGTATCTGCGTGTGTACGCGGGATGAGAATAGTGGGATGGCAAACGCCTTGGCTCACAAGCAGACGCTTTGGCTGCTGTTGCGCTCCAGCACACATAGTAAACGCCCAGATCTGTGCCTGGGGATAAAGCGCTCTCAGGTCCTACCCAAGCACAGCAGGGTCAGCCTTAGGCGCCCACCTCAGGAGAGTGTACGAGTGTACGCCCAGCGCGAGCTGAGCTCTTGCTGGGGGGGGCCTGTGCGCCTGACGACAGCCGGCCTAGCAGAAGGATGCGGGTCAGGAACAGCACAGCGCGGCAGGGCTGCGCCACCAGCCAGCTTGCCAGGAGGCGGGGCGCCAGTGCGCCTACCGCAGCACCCCGGGTGCGTTGGCGGCCGCTGAGATGCCGCCTACCAGTTTGGGAGGCTTCCACCGACCTTACAATGTGTTCAGGTTGCATGTGCTGCCTGTTTGCAAAGCTAGCATGCAACTGCACGCAGAGCAAGTTCATGTGGCGGGCGCCATGCCAAACGCTGTGCTATAGTGGCGTGCGCTCTGGCACGCTGCCCTCTCGCAAGCAGGCCCGAGGGAACGTGTTGCCAGTGAGTCTTCATGGTTCCACTGAAGCGCAGCGAGAGTCATCTGCTGCGAGCGCCCTGCTGACGGGTGTCTCTCGTGCGTGCAGCGCTGCCGCGCGTACAGCCCGGCGGTGGTGGGCCGGCCTGGGAGCGGCGCGGCTCCTCACGCGCAGCTCGACGGCTTCGCTGAGCAAGCGCGCGGCGGCGCCGCGGAGCATGACGACGCGCCTGAAGACGGCGGCTACGAGGCGCTGAGAGAGGACGCGGCGCGCAGCCGGCAGGACTTCTGGGGCCTGGACCAAGCTGGCGACGAGGACGACGATGACGACGAAGACGACGTCGTTGAGCAGGAGGTGCGGGGGCTGGTCGACGGCGCTGTGCACAGCGACCGCGCGTGCACCTCTGTCCTAGCTTGCCCCGTGCGCTCTCGGAGCGCAAGCACCAGCGTGTGATGGCCGCTTGCATCGGCGCCGTGCGTGCAGCGCGCGGCTGCGGCAGCGCTTACCGTAGAGTTCTTTGTAGCGTGTAACACGCTCGGTCAGGCTACGCCCTTAACAAATCACCAGACCAAGCGTCCACGGTAGAGTACCGCGACGGTCATTTGGGGGAGAACCGACCCAGGACGAGCCAGTCCACTGGAGGAGCCGTGGAGCCAGCAGCGCGCGCAAGCGGATGCGGGGCGGATGCTCCCCCCGTCGCTGCGCGCCGACGCCGGGCGCGCGCGCGCCGCGCAGGAGGAGGAGGAGGAGCCGCTCAGCCCGGCGGCGCAGGAGTGGCTGCGCGTGTACGGCGACGCGGCCAAGCAGCCGCTGGCCTTCGCGACTCGCGAGCAGCGCTGGCGCGCGCGGCACCCCAAGCGCGCGCGCATGCCGGCCATGCCCGCGCGGCCGCCTGCGCAGCCCAACCGGCAGCACGTCCCCAACCCTACCCCGCGCGCCGCTGGCGCCGGGGAGGTCGCCGGCGGCGGCCGCGGCGCGGCGGAGCGGGGCGCGCGTCAGGGCCAGGGCCAGGGCGGGGCGGGGGTCATCACGGTGCGCGACCGGCGGCCGCCGCGCCTGGCGCGGCCGCTGCCGGCGGCGGTGGTGGCGCAGCTGCGCGCCGCCAGCGGGGCTGCGCGAGCGGGGTCGGCGCCGGGGCGGGGCCGCGCCGAGGACGGCGCCGGCGCCGGCATCGGCAGCTTTGCGCGGCGCGCGGCGGCGGCCGGGCTATCGGGCCGGACGCTGGACCCGCGCGATGTGACGCCCTGGCACCCCATGGTGCGGTGCCCGCCGGCGGCCGCTCCGTGGACACGGGCTTACGACCTAGCGTTCGTTGTGGTGTGCTTGTTTGCCTCCGGGCCTCACGCTGCTAGGCGCACAAAGCTAGTTGTCTTTGCCACTTGGAGTACGCTCGACCTCGAGGGTGTGCTCGATATGTTGCCAGCTTGGGCCTGGTGCCGCACGTGCGGCAGTGCCGCTCCTGCGCGGCGCCCGAGCGCGCACGGCGCGCCAGGCGGCCATGGAGAAGCGGGAGCAGTTTGGCGACGGCGCGTTCGACGATGTCAAGGACGCCGACATCGTTGAGCTCATCCGCCGCATCGACGCCGAGGCGAGCGGCGAGCGCCTGGCGGCCGAGGAGGCGGAGGCCATGGCCGCGGCGCGGGTGCGCCGGGCGCCCTCCTGGGGTCCTGCAACCCTACCACCTGGGGCACAGGAGCAGCCGCGGGCACAAGTACAGAGTCGCTTGGGGGGGCAGTTGGGGGGGCTCGCTGCACCGCTGCTGCGCGCGGGTGCCTGGCGCTCAGCACGGCCGGCACTGCGCGGCCTGCGGAGGCGCGCGCGCGCGCCGCGACGTGCCTCCGGCTGCGTCGTGCCCGCAGTCGCAGCACCATGTTGGGTCGTCGGCGCGAGCAGCGAGCAGGGCGTGGGTTTTGCTGCACGCGACATGCTGTCGGGCTGGTCAAGACTGCAGGTTGGCGCTCGAACGCATGCCGAATGCGGGCCGCGAGAGCTGATGCTGGCAGCGCGTCCCGCCCCTCGGCGCTGGGCGCCTGACCCGGCAGACGCGTGCGGGGCCAGAACGAGGACTATGACAACGAGGAGGGCTTCGATGACATGGACGACTTTGGCGCCGAGGATGAGGACATGGGCGAGGGCGGGGGCGCGGAGCCGGAGGACACGCCGGCGGCACGCCTGGCGGCCGCGCTGGCCACCGGCGACACCGGCGCCAGCGGGCCGTACAGGCGCGGGCAGCGCCTGTTGCGAGATGAGGCCGGCAAGCGCTGATGCCCTCGTGTGCTAGGGAGCAGGTAGGAGTAGCAGAGGGCGCACCGCTGACCGCGACGGCAGTGCGCACTCGGTGGTCTCGCGCATGCCCTAGGGCCTGCGCGACACCTGATGCTGAGACGAGTCTGCGGTGTCCACTCTGAACAGAGGCTCTCGCCACGCGCTTGACAGTGTCGTGAAGGGGCGTCAGCGTCAGCACCCGCGCTGCGTGCGTGAGGCGACGATGGACTCTTGATGACCCAAGACACTCCTATCACGCACGTGCAAGCCTGTGTGCAAAGCGCGGGGGCTGGTGACGCGCGCGCATGCAGGTCGCGCGCGCGGCGGAGGCAGTGGGAGGCGAATCAGCGAGAGGGCGGCGCGGAGCCGGCCGCAGACCCGACCGGCGGCTGGAGCGCGCAGCCGAGCGAGCTGCTGGCGGACCTGCGAGCGCGGGCCGGCGGCGGCAGCCCCGGCCCTGACTGGCAGGCGCCCGCGCGCCGCCGCGACCCCACCCGAGATGCCCCATCCGCGGACGGACGCCGATACGACGCGCCCGAGGGCGCGCCGGCGGCTCCGGGCTGGGCGGGCATGCGCGGGGCGCCGGAGGGCGGGGCGTCCGAGCCGCGCGGACCGCACGGCGCCTGGGCGCCCGGACCTGCCGGCGGGGCGGGGCGCTTGGAGCGCGCCAGCGATGCCGCGGCGGCAGCCAGCTCGGCGCCCGCGGCCGACTGGGGCGGCCCGAACGCCGCCGCGGCCGGCGACGCGGGCTGGGGGGAGCCCGACCAGGCCACGTGGACCCGCCGCGGCGGCGGCCGGCGCGTCATGGCGACGGCGGTGCTGCCCGCCGGCTGCGACGGCGACGGCGGCGCGATCGGCAGGACGATGGAGGGGCAGCCTCCAGAGCCTGGTCAGGATGCGCAGCCTCGCGCCGGCGGCGGCGCGCGCGGCGGCGGGCGGCGCGTGATGGCGCTGGCGGTGTGCGCCGGTGGCTACGATGACGGGGACGACGGCGAGGACGTCTACGGCGCCTACGAGGACGCTGATGACGAGGAGGACGCCAGCGAGCCCGCGCCGGCCGGGCCGGCGCCGCGCGCGGGCGCGCCGGACCCGCGCACGGCCGCGGCCTGGCGGGACGCACTCGGCGGGCGGCCGGGGCCGGGGGCGGGGCTGCCGGGCCCGGGGCCGGGCTTGGTGCTGCAGGACCCGCGCAGCAGCCTGGCCGGGCGCACCGCCGCGCGCCGGCAGCTGCTGCAGCGCCGCGCGCGGGCCGCGCAGACCTACGACTCCGACACGCGCCTGGTGGAGGCGATTGCGCCGACAATTATCACCGATCCGGCCCAGGCGCGCGCGCTCGTGAACGGCAGGGCGCGCAGCCCCGCGGCCGCACAGGCGCCGGCCGCAGAGCGCCGGCCGGCGAACGGCGCCGCGCCGGCTGCGGCGCCCGCCGGGCGGCAGGGTGCCGCGAACGGCGCCGGCTACCCGGCGGACCACCCTGCGGCGGCCCTCGGGCGGCGGGCGGGCGGGCCGGGCGCGGCGGCGGGCGGCGCCGGGCGGGGGCCGCGCGCGCGCGCGTCCGCGGGCGTGGACATCATCACCGGGCGGCCGCTCAGCCAGGCGCGTCCCCCCGCGCCAGGACGTGGCTGCACCGCGCGCGTGCGCGCTCGCGCAAAACCCACCGGCAGTCTTGGAGACTGCATGTGCGCAGAACAGTCTGCCTTGCAGCTAGATGGGCGCCTGGTGGCCGTACATGGCGGTCAGCAGCACAGCATGTAGAGTGATGACAAGCATTCACGGACGAGGCTGTGGCCCGGCAGGACATCTTCGCCGGGGACGACGAGGACGCGCCGGCGCCCGCGCACCGGCTGCCGGCCGCCGCTGCGGAGCCGGAGGGCGACGTGAAGCCCGCGCAGTTCCAGGCGGCAGCCACGGCGCTGGAGGCGGGCCCGCATGGCCCGCACGGGCTTGCGTGAGCAGGGAGGCGGCGGCTTGCCGACGCGGTAGATGAGAGCGTGCAGCAGGGGGGGGCCGCGCTGCGGAAGGAGCTGCGTGTAGTGCCGGCCGCTGCAGGCGCTCCCTGGCGCAGCACGGCGGTCAGTGTTAGGGTAGGGTAGGATTGGCGCCGTGTCCGGCGGCACAGTCCCGTGCCTGGCCCCGCTCGCATTGTGATGCAGGGAATGACGCAGGATGGGTAGAGGAGAGCCGAGCGCAGCGCGCGAGGCTTCGACGACGGCGGCTGCGGTGCAGAGGAGCAGGCAGAGCTGAGCCCGGCGCTGGGGCCGCGTGCGGCCGTGAATGCGCTGTCGGGGGTGGGGGGCGTCCTGCCTGGGCAGGCTGCCAGTCACTTTACAAGCAGCGGAAGAGCCTTGAACGGCCGCGCACGGACGAGCAGGCCCGGCTGAACTCTACCCGAATGGCCATGTGTCAGTGCTGAACTCTGTCAGTGCTAAGCCTAGCCTAAACCCTAACCCCAAATGGCTGTGTGCGGGCGAGCAGGCGCGGCTGGAGAAGGGCGTGCGCGCCGAGAAGGACGCCGAAATCGAGCGCGTGCGCAACCAGTACAAGAAGTGCGCGCCTGGCCCCTGGGCGCGCACGTTGCTGCGCTGCCTGCTGGCATGTTGCCTGCCGCGTGCGGGCCAGCCTTTACATGGACCGCCTGTGGCGCATTATAGGGCGGCGCTGCAACAGGGCGTCCCCCGAAGGCGCTATCCATGTGCTGCACATCTGCTGAGAGCACAGGCACGCATGGGATGGGCGCTTCAGGCTAGCGCAGCCTCTGCGCTGTCTTTCTGGTCACAGACTGCACCGATGTCTTGAGTGCCTTACATGCTGAGCCCGCTAGGCTCCATGTCCGAACGCGACTGCATGCGGAACGGGCGGGTGCTTCGCGGCGTTCCCATTGAGACCCAGCTGCTCAGCCGGCACCCAGCTGGCTACCCAGACCCAGCGCCATGCAGCAGCCATGTCACCCCCGCAAGACTACATGCGAGGGCCTGACAACGGCACTCACGGCGCGCGCAGGCGCCAGCTGAAGGGGCTGCAGCAGAGCGGGCTGGTGCTCACGTCGCTGTCGGCGACATTCCAGCGCCAGATCGGCTCGGACTTCATCTGGCGCGTCGAGCAGCGGCGGCTGGGCGGCGCGCCCGGCCCCGCGCCGCCGCCGGGCGAGCCCGCGGCGGCGGACGCGGCCGCCGCCGCGGGCGCGGCTGATGCGGAGCGCGGCGCGCCGGAACTCCCGTTCCACACGTTCAAGCGCGGCGAGAGCGTGCTGCTCGCACAGACGCTGGCGTCCGGCGACGTGCCCGTCACGATCCAGGCGCGGCGCGCCGCCCCGGCGCGCCGGACCCTCCTGGGCGGCCCGCTCAGGCCGGCGCAATGCCGTCGGTGCTCAACAGCTCTGTTTGTGCAAGGCAAGCCCTACAAATACAGATGCAGGGGCGCTGCTTACACGTGCGACCCGCGCCGAGGGCGGGCCGCTCGGCGCAGACGTTGGTACCGCCGGCGCGCTCGTCATCACCCAGGCATGCCGTGCCCCCGTGTGACCCTGCTTAGGCGCACGGTGCAGCGCTCGAGGGGGGCCTGAGAGCGCGCGCCGCGGCGCCGCGGCGCAGATCATGCACGACGAGGAGGCCGCCATCCAGGCAGCCAAGCACCGCGCGCGGGTGCTCGCGGGGGGTTGAGGGGGCGGCGCCGCGGCGCGCGCAGATCATGCACGATGACGAGGCGGCGATAGAGGCTGCCAAGCACCGCGCGTTCGACGTCAACGCGATCGAGGCCACCGTGTACGACATGTCGCGCGCCGGCCTGCTCGTCGCGGTCGGCCACAAGCAGAGCCTGGCGCTGGAGGCGGTCGGCGGCCGCGGGCTGTGGCGCATGGACAAGTGCAGCCCGCAGACGACCGTTGAGCGCCAGCTCAAGGCGCGGGCGGCCCCCCGACGCGCACGTCATCTCTGCTTGCGGCCGCCCGGCCTCAATTGTCTGCATGGCGGAGTGCGTGTTAGGAGTGCGCGAGTGCAGGTGACAAACGGGATCCGGCCAGGTTCTCCAGGCAGGCTCGCTGCCAGGCGCGGCACTCTGAGAGAGCCATACCTTTGCAGACCCAGATTTGGAGCGCGCAGCGTGGATTTCGGCCCTAAACGCGTGGCAACTTCCGACCGCATGCTGCAAAGCTGTGCTCAGGGATGCTGCTCAGGAGGCACTGCGCTGCTGTCACGCGCCGTGCTGGCTGTGCGACAGCCTGCGGAGCCTGTTCACTGTCAAGTCGAGTCCTGTTGTCTGCGGCGGGGGGTGAGGGCGCAAGGCGAAGAGACGCCATCGGGCGCAGCATGCAGCAGGGCTGCCGGATCAGCAGGTGCTTAGAATCACGCAAAGGTATCTATCAGCCTGCGTGAGGCGCGGCAGCGCGCGCGTGGCGCGGCAGAGGCCGCCGGCGGCCTGCACAGTGCGAGGCAGCCTCTCAAACGGCAGCCCCTAAACCTAACGCGCGGCGCAGGCAATTGAGCTCCTGAGCTGGCCGTGGCGCTACGAGGAGCGCGAGGTACTGGACGACCCGGACGCTGAGGAGGCGCGGCAGCGCGCGCGCGAGGCCGCCGAGGCCGCTGCGGAGGCCGCGGCGGCCGCCGGCGCCGCGCCCTGGGACCCCAACTGGGAGCCCGGCGAGCTGGACGTGCGCCTGGTGCTGCTCGGCGCGCCGGACACGCCGGGCCTGGCCGCGCAGCCGCCCAGCTGGGCCAGGCGCGGCCGGGCGACCCATCTGGTTCTGTGCCTGCTGCTTGTCTGGGGCTGTCCTGGCCGCGCAGCCGCCCAGCTGGGCCAGGCGCAGCTGGACGACCAGTTACACCTTGCGTGCCGCATTGCTCGTTGCTTGTCTGGGGCTGCGCTGGCATGGTTTTGGATGGACTCAGCTGATGAGCGGGGTGCGGACAGTCGGCGGGAGTTTTGCATCGCAGGCCCTTGCCGGCCGTGGGTGTGGCATGCTCTGTCGGCGTCGCCGGGATGCACGCCGCGCACAGCGGACCCTGCAGCGCGCGGCGCGCCGGGGCGACGCAGGAAGGTGTCGTGGCGCACGGCGGCGGGCAGGCTGCTGCAGGCGGAGCGCGACCTGAACCGCTCGCAGCGCGAGGCCATTGCCAAGGCCATCACGCGCACGTTCACGCTCTGGCAGGCGCGGCGCCCGCACTCCTGGCATCCAGCCAATTGGGGCCACGCGCTGGGAGGCCGCAGGGGGCAGGCAGCTCGCGCGCAGCGGTGGCGCCAGGACACGGGAAGCTGCGCAGTGTCCCTTGGGGCGCCAGGGGGTAGCACCATATTGCCACACAGGCGTGCCCGTGCATGCCCCTCACGGCGCGGGGTCGGCCCCGGCGCCTGCAGCGCAGCGGCGCGGGTGCGCGTGCCTGCGGCGGGGGCCACAGACAGAGCGGCGGAGGCGCACTGCATGCGTGTCGGCCCGCGATTGCGGCGCCGCGCCGCAGGCTGGGCGGCGCCGACGCGCGCGTGCGCCCGCGCAGGGCCCGCCGGGCACCGGAAAGACGAAGACGCTGCTCGCGCTGCTGCACGTGCTGGCAACCGCGGACGGCGCGCGCCGCGCCGAGCACGCGGGCCCCATCCTGGCCTGCGGCGACACCAATGCCGCCACGGACAACCTGGTGGAGGGCCTGCTGCAGCGCGGCGTGCGCGTCATCCGCCTCGGCCAGCCCTCCAAGGCGCGGGGGATAGCCTGGAGTTTGAGTGCTTGCAGTCGGATCTGGTTTACCCTCCAGTGAGTCTGCCCTCCAAGCAAAGAGGGCGCGCCGCCGGCCTGTCGGCCGCATGCTCTGCCACTGCCACCTGCGCACAGCGCGTGACATGCAGTGTGTTTCCTCTGAGGCTGGTGCATCTCACACATGACGTGATTTGCGGTTAAGCTGCATCGTTTCATAGTGGAACACACTGGTCATCTGAAGAGCTCGCATGCCAGACAGCCGGGGATGCTGGCTGGGCACAGCATGCTGCATGGTTAGGGTTGCACAAAGCTGCGCAGCTGTGTACTGGGTCCCGTCTGTTGCGACGGCGGCCGAATGCAGAGCTGCCACGGCGCGCGCAGATCCGCGAGAGCGTGCGCGAGGCCGCGGCACTGGAGTTTCAGAGCTACAACACGCTGTCAGGGAAAGTGGTGCGCGCGCGGCTTGCATACGTGCTAGGTTCAAGTAGCAGCTTGCAGGCGTGAGCGGCTGCTAGCGCGCTGCTGCTGCGGCGCAGACCGCATGTGAGCCCGGCTCACTCGGGTTCCTGTACGGAGATGCTTGTGCTGTCAGCAGTGACCACTGATGAAAAATCGCTCACTTGCCAAAGCACATGCTGCTCTGCATGGCAAATGCAGCCCAGGCTGATGATGCGCCAGCTGGCGCCAGGGCCGCACGGGCAGCGCTGTGCTGGCGGCGGGCTCAGGCACATGCCTGGCCACACTATGAGCTTGCTGACATGCGCCGCGGCGCGCGCGCCCCGCAGGCGCTGGAGATGCGCCGGCTGGTGCCGCTGCTGCACAGGCTGCACCGCGCCGGCGGCGGCCTGCGGCACACGGCCGCGCTGCCGCCGGAGGAGTACACCGCGCTGCTGCCGGAGGTGGCGGGTGTGGCGGCCGAGCTGCTGCAGGCCGCGACCGAGGCGCGCTCGGGCTACGAGGCCGCGCGCAGCATGTCCGCGTTCGCCGCGCGCGGCCTGGACGTGCGGCTGGAGGAGAAGGAGGTAGGCGTGCGGCCGCAGTGTTAAAACAGGCGTGTATACTTGCAGTAGTAGTGTCGTCTTTCATCCATGCTGTGTCCATGCTGTGTCAGCGCTGTGTCAATGCTTGTGTGCGTGTCTTGCAGCCACGCACCGCCATGATGATGTGTTGGACGGTGCTTTCCAGCGACTGTGCCTGCCTGCAGGCGGGGCTGCTGCGTGCATGCCTGCAGGTGCCCTCCAGGCAGTCGTGCAGCTGCTTTTTTTAGCATGCACCTCCGTGCCAGACACGCCTTGCCAGACATGTTTGACGGGGCGCAACGGTTGGCGCGCGCGCGCGCAGGAGCTGGACACCGCCTGGACGCCCGCGCGGCCGCACCTGCGCGCCCTGCGCGACCTCTTCCGCGGCCGCGCCGGCGCGGAGCCGCCGAGCGCGCTGGGCGCGCGCGAGGCGCGCGCCGCGCTGGCCGCGCTGCGCGGCGCCGCCGATGGGCTCTGGTCGGCGTCCTGCCGCGTGCTGGACGACGCTGGGTTCAGCCTCCTGAAGGGCTGCCAGGCGCGCGCGCCCTCATTCGCCGCCGCATGCGTAGCCTGCATTAGCAGCGCATTGGCAGCTGGAGCGGCCTGCTCGCAGTGCTCGCCGCTGATGTTTGCTTTGTGGTGCCTTGTTTGTTTTGGTTCCGTGGCGCAGCTGCTGAGCGGTGCCATACAAGCAGCAGCGCATTGGCACACGACAGCACGCAAGTGCTGCTCTCATTGTATGCGTTCGATGTGTTGTATGTCCGCAAGACGTCTGCCATCGATTTATTGCCACCTAGGCTGCGTCATCGCATCAGCGGTACTGCTGCGCAGCTGATGATGCCGCTCGCTCGGGCGCCCGCCAGGTGGTGTGCTCGACGTGCACGGGCGCCGGCGATGAGCGGCGGTTGCGCGGGCTGCGCTTTAGGCGCGTCATCATCGACGAGGCCACGCAGGCCACCGAGCCCGCCGTGCTTATCCCGCTGGTGCGCGCCCATCGCGCCCTGCCTCAGGCGACCCCCTTCACCGAGACTGCCTCGTGCACGGTTGTGGGCTGGCTGGTGCTTTGTCAAAATGTGACGGACAGTGGAGACTGGTTCCAGCTTGGGTTCCTGGGTGCAGGGTTTGCGCATGTGCTGGTGTCGGTCCACCTGAAGGACTGATTAGCACTCGGTCTGATTTGCCAGGCATGCCCTGCCGGTCCCTGTCACGCACGGCGGTCTGCACGGTGCAACAGGAGCTGAGGACGGGGCGAGGCGCCCGTGCTCGCGTGCCAAACGCGCACCTATCACGCTGAACCCCGTAAACGGCGTGGAGTGCAGTCGAGCGGGGCGTCCTGACCGAATGAACGAATGAACGCTGGCGTCTATTTTGGAAGTCAGGACCCTCGGACTGAAGTAGGGTATCTTGTCGGGCAACGGATCAACACCTTTGGGTATACATGATAGCCAACGCGCGCGCAGGTGCGCGGCGCCGAGTGCGTGGTGCTGGCGGGCGACCCCAAGCAGCTGCCGCCGACGGTGATGTCCGACGTCGCGCTCAAGTGCCTGCTGGACCACACGCTGTTCGACCGCATCTGCGACAGCGGCGCGCCCCGGATCCCACCGCGCCCCTGCCCGCTCCCGTCCTGCTCCTGTTTCAGGCCCCGCTGAGGGCGCGGCTGATTTCTGTGCGCAGTGGGGCCGAGCTCGCACTGGCAAAGGGAAGAAAAAGGAGGGTGTGCGGAGGACAAGGTGAGCTGCTCGAGCGAGGCGTGCGAGCCCGGGGCCGCTGTCCTGCGCCGCCCGCGGCGCGCTGAGCGGCGGGCGCGGCCGCGGCAGGCGTGCGGCCGCAGCTGCTGGACGTGCAGTACCGCATGCACCCGCTCATTGCCGACTTCCCGTCGCGCAACTTCTACGCTGGCCGCCTCATGTCCGGCGTGGACGCCGCCGCCCGGCCGCTGCCGCGCGGTGCGCCGCGCGCCCCGCCGCCGCACAGCATTGCCCTTGCTGGGCCCTGCGAGCGGGCTAGCCAGCTTGTGTGCTCACCTCTTGAGAGCGCAGAGTACCTGGTTCCTGGCTCAGTGACTGGATGCGTGGCGCCACCTAGCATGTGGTTTGTCATATGATAGCCATCCCTGGAGGGATGGCTATGTATCGTCCGGACACCCTGTCAGCGTGTGGTGGCTCTGGAAGTGCTGCGACCCAGCAAGTAGGCCAGACCGACACTAGCCGCCCTGCCAGTGCCAGTACCCGCTCCTCACCTCCGCTCTGCCCAGCCCCAGATTCGCCGCCGCAATGAGGCGAGTCCAGTCTCGGTGGGCGCGCGCGCCGCAGGCATGCCCTGGCCCAACCTGGCGTGCCCGGTGGCGATGGTGGAGTGCGAGGCCGGCAGCGAGCAGACCAGCGCGACGGTCACCAGCGCCAGCCTGGCGCACAGCTCCTACGCGAACCTGGAAGAGGCGAAGCTGGCCGTGCGGTGCGCGCGCCGCTTTCTGAAACGGTCTGCCGCCTCGTGCATTACCGCGCGCGCCAGCGGGCCCCAGCGCGCTCTGCAGGCGCTGCGCGCGCGAGGCGCGGCTGTCGCAACGGGGGGCTGGCGTAGCCAGCGCATGTCTAGCACTCTTTGCGCTGCAGACCTGCACTGCAAAGGCTTGTTTGCGCACATGTGGGACGGGGCGCGTCAGGGGAGCGCGAGCTTGCATGTGCCTGACTTGGATAGCGGGCGCCGAGGGACTGCCTGGCGTCAGCGCTGCAACAGGGGCTGCTTGCGGCAGCCAGCGTCCGCCTTGCTCTGCATCAGCGCAAGCATCTCCCTGTACCTCACAAGATTCATACGCGCACGCCTCGCATGCGCCAGCGCTGCTTCTTGCGACCTGCGGGGCGCGCTGATGCGCGCCGCGCGCGGCAGGGCGCTCGTGGCGCTGCAGGAGGGCGGCGACGTGGAGAGCGCGGCCATCCTGACGCCGTACACGGGGCAGGTCCGGGTGATCGGCAACATGCTGCGGCAGCAGAAGCTGGATGCGCAGGTGTGCACCTAGCCCTAATCTGAGTTTTCTTACAGGCTCACTTGAAGCTCGAGTTGACCCTGGGTCACCTTGGTCGTGCACGGCCTGCACATTGGGCGCGGCCGGCTACCAGGGCCGCGAGGCGGACGAGCGCAGCTGGCAGAGACAGGGCCGGTCGCTCGGAGGGATTGGTTGCGGGCATCCTACCCTGAACCTACCATGGCCGCAGGTGGTTGTGTCCAGCGTGGACGGCTACCAGGGCCGCGAGGCGGACGTGGTCGTCTTCTCCACCGTGCGCTGCAACCCGCAGCGCCGCCTGGGCTTCGTCACCGACCCGCGCCGCATGAACGTGGCCATCACGCGGCCGCGCCGGTGCGGCGGACGCGCCGCCGCCGCCGCTCGGCAACGACGTGCCTCCTGCAATGTGCTCTTGAAGTGCGACGTGGCAGCTTGCTGGACTGGTAAGGCACCGGGAGGCACTGGAAACGGCTGTAGTAGGGTAGGGTTCTTAGGATAGGGTAGGCGGGGCAGCGGGAGCGCTGGGTGCGGGCCGCCTGAGGCTGCGGCGCGCGCCGCGCAGGGGCCTGGTGGTGGTCGGCTCGGCGCGCACGCTGGGCGCGGACCCGAACTGGGCCAAGTGGCTGGACTGGGTGCGCGACCGCGGCGCCTTCCTCACGCCCAACGCGCTGCCGGCCATGCCCTGGGAGGCGGCCGCCGGCGGCGTGGCCGCGGCCGCGGCCGCACTGGAGGAGCGGGCCGCCGCGGCCGCCGAGCTGCGGGAGGACGCGGTGGAGGCGGTGACGTTCGGCGAGGGCGGCGCGGGGGCGGGCGCGCTGGGCGCGGCGCTGGCAGGCGGGCGGGCGGGCGGCGCGCGCGACGCGGCCGGGGCCCCGGGCGAGCGCGAGCCGGACGAGGGCGAGCCAGAAGCGGCACCGGTCGCAGCCACAGCCGACGCGGGGGGCGCCGGCGCGGCGCCCGCTGGGAGTGGGGGCGGGTTCTCGGGGGCGGACCTGAGCGGCTGGATGGAGGGCCTTGGCGGGGGGCGGTAGGCGTGTCAATGCGCGAGGGAAGCGCTCCGTAAGAGGTGACAATTTAGTGGATGGTAGCCAGCTTTGTAGGCGCGCAGGAGTGGGCGTGAGTGTTCAGTGTGTTGGGTTTGCAGGTCAGGGACAAGGCGCCCTGCGTCAGGCTCTGTGTGTCACGAAGGATGAGCCTCTTCGTATTTGGGCCAGTGCTGCGCGCATGTCGGAGGGACCTGTTTACCTTATATAAGTCTGTGAAATAAGCAAGAGCCTGAATTCCATGTGCTGGACTGCCATCGCGCTGGCCCCAACCCCCAAACACGGCCAGTTCAAGTGCAAATTTGTGCTCAAATGGTCCCCGCAGGAATTACTGATTCACTATTGTCCAACGCGCTACGGCTTGAGCACGCGTCTTATGGCAGCGCCACGAGCTCTGGGGGGGTGCAGCAGCAGGGCCACTGTGCCACGGTGGGAGGCACCTTGATGGCTGAGGCCAAGAACCTGGACTATGCGCGTGTCGCAGCTAGGATGAGCCTGGTGCTTCCCTTTGAGGCGCACCAGGTCTGGGACGTGCTGAGGACCTGGAGCAAGCAGGCGCAGTGGATGGGCGAAATCGAGGGCAAATCTATCTTCACCCAGCTGCTGGTGCGCCCCCTGTGGCCGGCCCCTGTATGCACTTTTGCGGGTCTCCGCACGGTACTTCCCGCAAAGCCGTGCACCTGTAGCTTTGCGCAGCAGGTCTGTTTTTCGGTTACATAAGTTCTGGGGCAACATGCGTGGCTGCTGCCGTACGCAGGGCGGCGAGCGGAAGGAGTATGTTGGCGCGTGCCGCGTGTTCGGCATTGGGGACAAGCTCATCTTCGAGCAGCTGACCCGGCAGGACCACGAGGAGATGACCATGTGCGCCGCGCGGTGGCAGGGGCCCCGCCTGCCTTTCAAGAGCACTGACTGAAGCGTGAAGTCGTCTCTTGGTGCAGTGGCAGCCAGGCTGGCACGCATTGCAGTGCAGCATTGCTCGGCGTGTCTGAAACCGCCTGCGCGGCGGTCGTCAGCCAGCCAGCCATCTGCCCCCGGACCGCGCGCGTCAGGCTGCGCTGACTCGAGGCGCCTAGCGTGCGCGCGCGCAGGGGCTGGGGCGTCATAAACCACCCGATGAACAGGAACCCGGTGCGCTCCGCACCCATCCTCTGTTCCCGCACCTGTCCTTGTTCCCGCACCCATCCTCTGTTCCAGCACCCAGCCTTTGTTCTCGGCTCGCGCTGCAGTCGCCGAGGCAGGTGCCTGTCTGTGCATCAGAACAGAGCGGCACACCTGACTGCCGCGCTGCGCCGCAGTTCCCCGCGTCCTTCCTGAACTTCAAGGCGCTGCTCCACGTGGCGCCCGTGCTGCTCCCTGGCGGCCAGGTGTGTGCCCGTTGCAATAGAGCGGCAGACGTGCTTCACTGGCCGTGAGCTTGGGCGTGGTAGGCACCGGCGCGTGTGCGCTGTCTGCACCGGTGACGCTCGCTGCTGTAGCCGACGCTATGTGCGGGTGAGGGTATGTGCGGGTGCGACGAGGGTATGTGCGGGGGCAACGATGATATATCAGCAGCTTGCTGTTGCGCGAAGAGCTAGCAAGTGACACATGCAGTGCCTCTGTGTGTCTTGGGACCGAAGGACGCATGCAGAGCCATGTGTGGCATGTAGGTGTATGCCTGGGGACCATGTTGAGCGAGTGCCTGCGCGCCCGCTGGTGCACCGGACTCGCTCGCGCGTTGAGCTAAGCGCGCGCCGAGCGTGGGGTGCTAGCGCAGGCGTTTGTGGACTGGCGCATGACGCTGCTGACCGAGAAGGGCGCGACGCGGCTCATGGAGGAGTGCATGACCAGCATCATGCGCATGGGCCTACTCAGTGCGCGCCCTCGCGCGCCGCGGCCCATGGCGCGGCTGGCGCTGTCGCGTGTTGCCCGCGGGCGGGCATGCTGCATCATGATTCAGAAGACGAAAAAAAATGAAATTGAACCACCCATGTCCCAGTGACTGTATTTTGAGTGCATGCCGTGGTCAGAGCGGGGCACGGCGCCGCGCCGCGCAGACCTGCAGAAGTTCCTGGCGGCGGGCGCGCGCGTGACGCCCGCGCTGGAGCGCGCGACCGCCGCACCGGCCAACTACGGCATCGCGTCGCTGCCGCAGCCCAGCTCCGCGCCGCAGATGCTGTACCAGAGCCTGCAGGCGCAGCTGCAGAGTGCGCGCCCGCGCGCGCGCGGGCGCCGCTGGTCGGACAGCGCCCCATGTGCTGGGCCAAAGACTGCACTGTGCATGAGTTCTGGTCATCCCGCGAACTTCTGTGTGGGACGGTCGAAAACTGCGCTTTCGCTCATGCGTGCTCATATTTGAACAGCACAGGACTTGAGGGGCAGGGAGCGGCATGGCTGCGCGGAGGCCTCGTGCAAGGCGTGACCGCGACATATCCGCGCTCAGATTATGTGCAGGCCATTGGCGAAGCTGGCATGGTCCAGCAGCACCCGCGCATGGTCTGGGGGTCCCTGAGGCTGGCTCACTGTACGGGCTGGGGTTGGCTTGGGCGCAAGAGCTTAGAGATCCCGCCAGCAGCCATGTGCGTTTCCGCGGCCGTCGTGGCCGCTGCCCGCTGCGTCGCCCGTTTGGCTACAGCCGGCGGCGGCCAGCACGGCCACGCGCGCCCTCGGCGCATGCCCAGCCGGGCGCTGACGGCCCCGCGCTGGCGGCGTGTGCAGGCCCGGACGTGCCGCAGGCCAACACATACGTGCCGCGGCCCTCGCAGCCGATGTCCGCCTTTGCGCCGGGTGGGGTCGCGGCCGGCGGGGGCGGAGGCCGCGGCGGCGGCGGCGGCGGCGCCAGCATCGCCGGTAGCGTGAGCGAGCGCATGTTTGCGGCCCCGCCCAGTAGCCCGACGCCGCCGCCCGGCGGCGGCGGCGCGCCCGCGGGCGCACTGTACCCTGGCGCCGGCGGCGGCGCCGCTGCGGCGGGCGCCAGCATGCTGAAGCCGCCGGTGAGTGCAGCGCCGGGCGCGGGCGGGCAGCCGGTGCGCGCCATTCTGCCCTCCTATGCATTGTTGTTGTTTCAGGACCGCCGGTGTACACTGCCTGCTCCGCCCAGCGCCAGGGCGCTGTTGCCGCAGCGGCGGCCGTGCAGTGCTGCATCGCCAGGGGACGAAGCAGCCGACCTGGTGCAGGTCTGGTCATCGCCGCAGCGCGGCCGCCGTCCGCGCGGGCACAACATGGGGACGGCGCGACTAAATTCAACGCTAACCCTGCAGGTGGCGCCCATCACAGCGGCGCTGCTGCAGCAGCACGAGCTCTGGCTGCAGCAACAGAGCTCGCACGCGGCGACCGCCGCCGCCGCGCGGCACCAGCACTTTGTGGCGCAGCAGATGGCGGCGGCGGCGGCCGCCGCCGCCGCCGCGCAGCAGCACAGCCTGCCGGCGCTGCAGCCGCAGGCGCTGCAGCCGCAGGCGCTGCCGCTGCATGCGCTGCCGCCGGGCATGTCGCAGGGCTTCCAGGGGCAGGGCTTCCAGGGGCAGGGCCTGCAGGGCCTACAGTGCCAGGGCCTGCAGGGCCAGGGCGCGCAGATGCACCAGCTGACCGCGGCCGCGCGGCAGCCCAGCGTAGAGGAGCAGCAGCTTGCGCACGCGGCGAGCGTGCTGCAGCTGCACGACAAGCAACTGGTGCGCGCCCCGGCGCCCCGCCCGTGTCCGTCGCCGCCGCGACGTAGGGCGGCGCGGCTCTGCCCGTCCACCCAGCAGCTGCACGCTGCTTCAGGAGCTCCCCACGCCCCTGCTTGCCGCGGGGCATGCGGGCTGCCTCTGCAGACGGCGTGAGGCATGTTACCGTGCGCGCTGTGCGGGCCGCCGCTGCGCGCGCTCGACCTATGCGGCGGCCGAATCATGCAGGTGCATGCCTTGCAGCCGTGTGCCAATTGTGAGCCAGGAGATAGAGAGACCGGCATGGCCGATTGAGAGGCGTCTGGGCGTTCTTAGCAGCACCGCAGGCGCCAGCGCGTGGCTTGCAAAGCCCGAGCCGGACGGGCGCGCCTGCAGCTGCTGACGCACGAGCGGCGGCGCGCGCGCGCAGGCGGCACAGCAGCTGGGGCCGTACCAGGCGCACTTGGAGGCCGGGCTGCGCGTGAGTCCCCAGGGCCTGGGCGCGCAGGCGCCGCCAGGCGCCTACCCAAGCGGGCCCTCGCGGCAAGGGTCGGTCCAAGGGTCTGTTTGTTAGGCATGCGCCGGCGCGCGCGCGGGCGCGTGGCACAGGGCTGTGTGACACATGGTGGCCGGGGCCGGTCACCGCCCCACGGCGCCCCCCCGCATCGTCCAGTTGCGTGAGGCGAGGGTCGGGCAGCAAAATGCGGGGTGCGGGGTGTGTGGAAGGAGTTTTCGAGGGGCGAGGGCGATGCAGCGTGTGCGGGGATGCCACAAAGAGTACTGCTTGCTTGCCAGCTTTAGATATGCATCTCAGGGTGCAGTCAAGTGTTAAATGGTTGGTGTTGAATGGTCAATGTTGAATAATTGCATCGGCGCGCGGCGCTCGGTGCGGCGCCAGCTCCGGACTGCGGCCTGCGAGGGCGTGTTTGTCCTCGCCCTTGCGGCGCCTGTTTCGCAGCTCCCCCGCTGCGCTGTCGCCTCTCCCGCGGCCTGGTCGGAGGGCTGGTGCTGCAGCGCTCCCAGCTAGGAGGCCGCGCTATGCAAGACCGGCGCTGCGCTGCCTGCGAGCCTGCACGAGTTCAGGGCTCCAGCGCTGCGCTAGGCTCGTTGCCTGGCCCTGCTGTGGGGAGGGGGGCAGAAGGGGGATTTTGTCGCAGTTTGCAATTACTTCCGGCCTGCTGTGTGCCCCCGGCGGCCCTGTGGCGCGGTGTGTGGTGCTTGCTTTAAGCGTGGGCTGGTCTGGCTGCACGGCGGGCGCCGGGCAGTCTGTTGAGGGGCCGGCCGTACGGCTGTGCACCTCATGGGGTGCCTGCACAGCCGCTGCGTCCATGGGCCCCCGCTGTTGGGCAGGGTTTTTAACGGCGAGGCATGCTGCTTGGCCTTGTATGTCCTGAGGATTTGGGGTTGCAAAGGATGTGCGCATGTGCACCTTGGAGCTTTTGGTTGTGGCGCACCGTGTCACCTAGGTCATCTCTACTGAATTGATGTCGAATCTGGGGTGAAATCAGGCACCTGGCTGCGGGGGCCTTTCTTGTAGGTGAAGTGCACTGCTGGGGCACCCATGCGTGGAGTGGCTCATCCTGGCGTTCTTGTTCCATCTCATTGACCTTGCACCACCTCTGGCGCCATTGCAACAAGGTCGCCAGTCGTTGGGTGCTTCACTCTGTTGTGGCAGGCAGACAGTATGACATAATCGTGTATGGGTTGGATGGGCGCCAATAGGAGACTGGTGCCAGGCACGTTCTTGGCATGTTGTAGAGGTGCAGCGTATGACCTGTGCATGCACCAGAAGTGCTTGACTGATACCCAGCTTGCAGTCCTGCTCGCCGATCAGCCTTGTAGCAAGTGCGCATAGTGCAGAACACCGTTGTCGCGACCTGAGCATGGACCTGGGCGTAGAGCGTGCTCATGCATGCGCTTCAGAACTGCGGCAGCATGTTTTACACGATTGTCTCCAACAACCTCCAACAACCTCATCGATGCATTCCCTTGCACGCAGCTTACACATGCTCATGGTACCCCGCCATCCCCCAGGAGCACCGTTCATACCAATGACTGCCTTGGAGCGCCCGTAATACACTGACATGTGCGAGGCCTGTAGGGCATGCACGCAAATGTGCATGCACCACAATGGCCGCTCGACACGCGAACACCACAGGTGCCGGCTCCTAGCGCCAGCCTGCCGTTTGAAGAGGATTGTGGCCCCACCCACACCACACGATCTCTCCTGCCTAGCAAAAATAGTCCTACGAGTGCGGAACGGTGCTGTGCATGTCAGGAAACCTGAGCCCAGCTGCAGACCTGCAAGTGCTGACAATGCGACGACGCGACCACCCAAGCACGCCCTGAGAGCCAGCGCAGAGCTGTGCGCACAGCGCGCAGGGCTTCGGCATGCGAAGCAAGCGCCCGGAGCGCGCAGCGCTATGCGTGCTGGGATGCACACAAGTGCGAGAAACACCTGAGCAGCGCTCCTGCCTGCACAAAAAACAGCGCTGTTCCCTTTGCCTCGACAGCAGTGCGTGCCGTGTGCAGGCACGGAGCAAGCCCAACGGCGGCCCGTCCCGCTCTGACTGACAGTGCGCCAAAAGTAGGCCGCCCATAAAACTGGCCCCGGCGGCTCTACGCTCTTTGAACGGGCAAGCGCCCCAAAACACATCCCCAGTCAAGGCAGCGTGCGCAACACGGCACACATGCATAAGATACAATACCTGTCTCCCGAATCGTCAAAAAATGTCCGGCCTGCCTCGACGCCTATTCAGCAAAGCGGCACCTGATGCAGTAATCCAAAACAGCCCGGGAATGCTGTGCACCTCCCCCGTCCAAAATTCCGCAGCGTCCTCGGCGCTCCACGCCTTGCGCCCGGCCAAAAATGACAACTTTGCCGTCAGCAGGGAACGTATCTTGGCAAGAGGCCCCAGCTGCTGGGGCGAAAGCGGGACACAGCGAGGCGCCGCCGCAGACTGCCGCAAAAAAACTGCCAAAACTTGCACGGCTGCGCGAACGAGGCTCAGCACGCAGCGCCCGCCAATGCGCATCCCGCCGCGCGCGGCCACTGCTGCGGCTGCTGCAGCATGACGCGCGGCGCCTGCTTGGGCTCGGGCAGCGCCGCGGCCGGTGCCGCACTCCAGTCCGGCAGGCCGACCGCGGCCGCAAGCGCAGCCACCGCCGGCTGCGGCAGGCCCGCCAGCGGGCATAGCACGCCCAGCTCCGCCGCGCACGCGGGCGCGGCGCCCAGGTCGTCTGCGCTCACGCCTGTCATCGCACGCGCCCCGCACACCGGTCAGGCTTTGCCGTCTGGGACAGATATCATCTCCTCAAATGCCATAACTTTGATTTCTCCTCGAGGGCTGCGCCAAGGCTCACTCCCTGCCATACGAATCTACCCCAAGGCTCACTCCCTGCCATACAAATCCACCTCCTGACCAGAGCGCGTGGAACAGCCCTGCTAGCAGCAGACGCACTAGCACAGATGCTGCGCAGGCGCGAAACCAAGCGCTCTTCGACAGACTGATGAACCTGTTCCCGCCAGGGCAGCGGCTCGCGCACCTGCAAAGACGGCGGCGGCGGCCACGCCGGCGGCGGCGGCGGCCGCGGCAGCGCCGGCGGCGACCGGGCGCAGCAGCGACGCCAGCGGCTGCTCCGCGAGCGCGCGGTCGCCGCAAGGCGCGCTTGGCGCCGCGCGCAGAGGCGCCAGCGCGCCTAGCGCGTCCAGCTCCCACACCTCGATGCCTGCCGCGCGCCGGGGCGGGTGCATCAGGGGCACACCCTGCCGTCTGCAAGCCAGGCGGCTGGCGTGCAAGCCAGATGGTTGGTCTCACTTACTTTCCAAGGGCAGACAGGGGCATACTGCGCGGTCGAACACGTGGCAGGGCGCGCCGAGAAAAGCCAAGAGCAGGCAGCGGTGACACGGGACACTGGACGGCAGCAGCCGCGTCACCAACTGCACAGCGCTGCCAGCACGGGGTGGCCAGCGCAACCGGCGTGCAAGGTTCCAGGAGAGTGTCATGCGAGCTGGAGAGGGCAGGAGAGAGTAAACAGCTCCTAACAATGCCGCCGCGCACCGAGCAGGTCGGCGACCAGGTGCACGCGCTGCAGGCGCTGCGGGTCCAGGTCGGACGCGCTGCTGATGCACGCGACGGTGTTGTCGTCAAACACCGAGGCCACCAGGAAGAGGGCGAGCGCGGAGCGCGTGCTGCCAGACAGCGCCACCACTGCGAGCGCAGCGCAAACAGCCAGTGACGCCGGTGCCGGTGCGCCGGTGCAATCAGCTGCGCGGCGGCTTCGGCGCACTTGAACGGCAGAGAAGCATAGCCCCCGCACCCCAATACACGGTGGGCATATTCAGCAAAGCAGCAACGAGACACCGGCCTTGACATAAGGCAGCCCCACCGCTGCGGTGCCAGGGTGCAGACGCAGAAATCGATGCGCAAATATCGCGCGCGGAGCGACAACCCTAGAGCGCAGCCTCACCGTTCACGCCGCGCGACGCAGGCACGCCCTGCGCGGCCACCTGGTCCTGCAGCCGCTCCAGGACCGCTAGCACGGTGTCAGGCTGCCAGCAGCCTTGCGCGTCCTGCGGCACGGCGAGCGGCAGCTTTACGGCCGGCAGCGCCGGCGCGAACAGCGCCTCCAGACCCGCGCGCGTGCGCGCTTGCGCAGCGTCCAGCGCGGCGGGCGCGCCCAGCTGCGGCAGGGCCGGGGCGGCCAACACCGCGCCCATGCTCGGCAGCGCAGACGTCAGGCTCGACGCCCTGCGCACGCGGGTATACAGCTCAGGGGAGCTCTCAATGCGAGCCCTGCTTGCGAGCGGCCACCTCGGCAAACGGCGGGAGGGCCACCTCGGCAAACGGCGGGAGGGCCAGATATCGGCCAAGGCAGATATCGGCCGGGACAGGCGACCTCCCCGGCGCCACCCCGTGCAGACAAACGAAGATGCTAAGCTACCAGCATGCGCGAGGCCCCGCGGACCTGGTCACTGCCTGCCGCGGGCGAGACGGACGATCCAAGCTGCCGGAGCCCGTTCGGACCACTCCGGCTGCGAAAGCGGACGCCATCGCGACAGTAGCAGAGCTGGACGAGCAGGCCTACCCACGCCAGCAGCTGTGCACGTCCCCTCCAGTGCAGCGGGCTCGCGTCCTTGCTAGCACCCTTTCAGGGTATTCTTTTCCCATTGGGAAATTCCCAAGCGTAGCCATGGTTGCTCTGTCACAGACTCTGTGCATTTGCTGCTCGGTTGGCTGTTTCCAGCAGGTCACAGGACATAATCATCTGCCGCGGTGAGGTGGCCGGTAGCCATGCCTCTGATGAAAGGCCAGCTGCAAGTATTTTGTAAGATGCGCCAAAAGCCCAGGACGCCCGAACGGGAGGAGGCGCCCCGCAAGGCTGGGGCGCCGGACCAGCAGATATTGGACCAGCCGGAGCCGGAACAGCAGCGCCGAGAGCCGAACGGGTTCGCGTCGCTCCAGCATTCCAGCGGTCTGCGCATGCTTGGCGGGAAAACGCACGTTTCTGCTAGAGCAGTATACCTTGCCTCGCCAAGTGCAGAGCCGGCAGGCGCCTGGCAGGCGGCACCTCCAGACAGGGGGCTCACCGCGGCAGCCCTCCACGCGAGTGCCGCGCGCGCTGGCGTCCCGCGCGCGCAGGCTGTCGCAGCAGCACTGGCACGACAAGCAGGTGGGGGAGGCAGCCTGCTTGCCGGACGCGGCAGCTGAGCAGCCGCAGCCTGCTGCCACCGCGGCCCAGGCGACCAGCAGCGCGCTCACAGCTTTTGTCAGCGCAAGCGCGCGGCGGCCGCGGCGGCGGCGCCGCGCGAGCAGCGGCGGGCGCCCGGCCTTGCCGAGCCCGGCCGCGCACGCGCCCCAGGCCACGCCCGCCCCGGTCGCCGCCGCGCTCGGCACGCCGGGACCGCCGGACGAGCGCGCCGGCTTGGTCGACTCGCTGCTGCAGTACTTTGAGGAGAGGGACCGTGAGGAGGGAGAGGACCGGGTGAAGCTGCGTGTGAAGCTGCGGGAGGCGGTTCTCAAAAGCGTGCCCCCAGGCGACAGAGCGCGAGCACGAGGTGATCCGCGGATGGTCGCGCCAGCTCGAGGCAGGTTACCACGCGCACGTCAAGAGGCGCCAGGGCATCCTCGGGCACCCACTTCCAAGTGCGCCCGAGTCGCGCTCACCGCGGGTGGGACACTCGTTGGGCTGCTGCAGCCGTCGCACACTCTGCCCATGACACAGCCGGAGTCGGCGGGCGACCTGCCCGGGGCACATACTGCTGCACCCCGTCCTGCCCGGCAAGCGGTCCGTGCCCCGGCCTGCGCTCGTGGCTTGGCAGCAAGGTGATGGGGCGCGCTTCCCCGCAGGAGCTTGGGGCCGCCTGGTGCGCTGCAGAGCGTTCGGGGCGCAGAGGTCCTGCACGCGAGGGCGCTCTGCGGACTGCGCGGCGTGCAGGTCTGCCTCTGCCCCCGCCTTGTTCACGGGCAGGCCTGGCAGCGGTGCCCTGTGTGTGCATGCGAGGTCATTCGCCCTGGGCCGCTGCCATGCCCGTGGCACTGTGCTGCGGCCCAGGTGTGCATGCAGAGTGATGTGGGAGCCGAGGCGCAAGCAGTGCCGCCGCGCTCTCCGCACCAGTGACCCCATGCGAGCATGCTGGAGGCCCCTCCGCTCCGGCGGTGGGGCAGGAGGGGACGCGCCTGCACGTCACCGCCCTCTTCTTATGCTACAGGTGTAGGCCGTGAAGGTCAGTTCAGACTGGGACTTGGCCGCTGTGATTACATGGGCTAGGTGTACATGTAGCTCGAAGCCTGAGCACCCCCATACCGGCCCGTTCCAGCACACAAGCGCGACCTGTGCACACGCAGCACAGCACGCCTACTTTGTCGTCGCTGCGCTCTGCTGCGCCGGAGTCCAGCAGCGCTTGATCGCCAGTGCGTGGATCGTCCGCAGCTCCTCGGCCAGCGCCGTGTTGACCTGCGGCCGTGCCTGCTTGCAGCACGCGCCTCGGCTGGGTAGGTTGCTGCAGGGCAGTGGCGGCGCCGCACCATCCTGTGCCTCTCCAGCAGCGCCTTGCCCTCAAACTGGGCTGACACAACTGCCACCTCGAATGCCGACCCGCACCTGCGGGCACTCGTCAGGACAGTGCAGCAATTCTGCTGAAGAGTAGCTTCAAGACGCGTTATGACGCAGTGCTCTGCTCTCTGCCAGAGCGCACCCGCCGCTTGTATCCAGCACGGTCTGGGGCACACGAGGTGCCTTTAGCAGTGCTGTGTGATGTCAGGCCTTGGATGGTGCTTCGAGAACATGCGGTCACACGCACGCACCACATCAGTCGCTTCAAGCTTCGCCTTCAGCTTGTCCTCAATACTTGCCGCGGTCGCGATGATATCCCCTGCAGTAGCCATGCGCTGCCACGAGCAGCACAGGCGCGTAGCTCACCAGAAGTGAAGCGGCGTTCCAACGGTTTGGCTGCAGGCGGATGTTCAAGCTGCTTTATAGACCAGTCAGTGCTGTGGAATGCACAAGCAAGCGACGGCAAGCTTAGGCCGGCAATGCACAAACATCACCTGTCTCCAGAGAAGGCAAACGAGGGAAACTTGAATGGGTGCTCAAAGCCTAGGGTTGCAATGTTTACACTGCATGCATTGCATTACATCAAAGCAAAGCTAGCTCTGTTGAAGACCTTTGCTGCACATGAGTAAGAACATTTGCATGACAGCCAACCACTGGCATGCAAATGCCGAGGTTCCTTCTGAAGCGTCGGGGTGCCGTCTCGGCCAAGATGGCCGCTTGCTGCTGCAGCCGTCTGCTCCTCACGCCCAGGCCGCGCCGGGCTCGTAGTCCAGGTCGTGGGCGATGGCCTGGCCCACGACGTGCCCGCCGGCAGGCTGCAGCTGCGGCGCGGCGGCGTCGGCCTCCAGGCCGCGCGCGGTCACCTGGAACGCCACCGCCGCCTCGGGCGCGGCCGCCGACTTGGCCACCTGCGCTCGCCGTGCCTGGGCCTGCCTCACCGGGCACCCGGTGACATTACAGCGCTACCTAGTGTTGCTGAAAGCATATTTGTAGCGACAGCCACGTACGTGCATAGGGTTCCATGGGGTCTAGGGCAGGGCATGGCCATGCGTCGTGTGCAAGCGGGCGTCATCCGCCGCTGCGGCGTGCACCCGCCACCCATGGTCGAGAAAGCGCGCTCGGTGGGAGGCGCCTGCCAGCAGGCACATGCACAGAGCACCGCGGCAGCCAGGCGGCTTCCACTGGTCGGCAGCAGGGCCCACCCTGGCGTAGCGCGCGGCGCCCGCGGTCTCCAGAACCAGCCGCGTGTTGACCGCGTGCGCCCACAGCGCGCCCAGCGCCGCGACCAGCCCCCCGCCGGCCGCGCCGCTCGAGGTGACCTGGCCGGCGCGCCGCCCGCAAACTCAAAGCGCGTCAGCTGCCGGCCCGCGCAGGCGCGCCGCGCCTCGAGCGCGGGGCTGCCGCCGGCCGAGGGCTGTGCCGCAAGAGCTTGTGGCGGCACACGAGAACGGGCAGAGCGCTTGTCAAACACATGGGAGCCGCGCAGAGGAGGAGCAGGCTCTGTGCCTGCCCACGCCGCATGCATCACCACGCAAGCATTCCTTACCGAAGGCTGGGCGCTCCGCCGCTGCGCACCGCACCCGCGCATGGCAGGTCGCGGTGCTTGTCAGGCCGTTCTCATGGCGCAACATGCATGAGGTGCAGATAGAGTGGGGTACCCGGCGTGCGTGCGGTGCCGAGCAGGTGTAGGGTAGGGTAGGGACGCACCTGGTTGGTCACAACGACCGGGATGCGGAACGTCTCGGCCAGGCGCTTTAGCGCCGCTGCCTGCGCGCCTGCCGCCGCAGTGCCCCAGGGGTAGGGTTAGGGGCCCTACCTTAGGGCGTGATGCTCGCGCGCTCGCCGCGTGATCTCCCCGCGCCTGGCAGTCGTTGCAGGGGGATGCTGCTCTGCAGCCTCGCTGCAGCTTGGCGCCGCCCCCAAAGCATGCCCTGGAACTTGTTGCTGTCTCACGGCTGCGTGTCGCGCTCGCGGAGCGCCGAGCGCAGGCCATGATGCAGAGCACAGGCTGTGTCGGCTCTTGCCTCCCTTGCGGCGGGGCGGCTGGTGAGCAGGGGCGGGCGTCGGCCCGGGGCGGGTTGGGCCGCAGGGCGGCCGCGGCGCACCGAGGGCCTGCTGGCGCTCGGGCAGCTGCGCGGCGCCAAAGCCTGCGCGCGCGAGCGCGGCGATGCTGTCCACGACCACTAGGCGCACGCCGCGCTCGATCACCGCCGCCTCCAGGCCCTGCAGCAGTGCGAGCAGCTCCGGCGCGCCCGCCGGCGAAACGACCAGCACGCGCGCCGCGAGGGCGTCGCCGTCAAACACGACGGCGCCCGCGCGCGTGGCCGCCAGCTCGACCAGGCGCCGCGCGGAGAACTTGCGCTCCGTGTCTATGTACAGCACCTGCACGCAACATCCTACCCTAACCCTAGCATCTATGCATTTCGCCACAGGCAGCGACCGCACCCGGGCCGACCTCTTTGGCTGGCCAGGCGTGGGAGGCTGCGCTGCGGGTGCCGGACGCGCCTGGCCGAGCGCTGCCGCGGCGGCGGCCCGCTAGCGCCTGGGTCCCAGAGCTGGGGGAGGGTCGGCGGGCGCGCCTGGCCTTGCGACGCGCCGCCGGCGTCCAGGAGCGCGGACGCGGCCAGCATGAGGCAAAGCTGCGACTTGCCGACGCCCGCAGGCCCGACCAACTCTGTCACGCTGCCGCAGGGCACGCCGCCGCGCAGCGCTGCGTCCAGCGCCTGCCGCCGGCGCCGCGTCATTGATGCCAGGCCCTCACTCTAAACCTGCATGTGACTGTGATGGTGCTGCCGCAGGGCACGCCGCGGCGCAGCGCCACGTCCAGCGCCTGCAGCTGGCGCCGCGGCGTCGGGGCCGGGCACGACAATACTGACCCTAAACCTGCATGCGGCTGATGGCGCCGCTGGCGGGCGCGCCGGCAGCGCGCGGCGCCGGCGTGCGGCGGCGCGCTGCCGCGGGCGCGCCGCCTGGCCAGCACCCTCTGCACCCCCCCTGGTGCCCTCTGTCCCAACTGATGGGCCAGCACTGTGACTGTCAGGACACAGTGCTTGTCAGGACACAGTCTCGTGCCCTGGCAGGGCATGCTGGCGCATGACGCCTCACACAAGCGCCAGCAGATGTTTTGCTGCTGACATGCACACGCTGCCCGGCGTGGCGCTGCCTCAAAACCAGGACATGCGCAGCGGCAGCAGCCGCTCAGCACGCATGAGCAAGCTGTGCATGCGCCTGGCAGGGCTGCGTAGAAATCGTAGTGGGTGTGACGGGCGCGCAGCGCCGCCCCTTCAGGCCCCCACCTGCAGGCCGGTCGGCAGGTGCGGGCGCTGCGCGCGCGCCTGCTGGTGCAGCTCCAGCGCCTGGCGCGGCGCGTGCGGGGGCCAGGGGTGATGCCAGAGGTTGCGCAGACCTTGCCGGCTTTCAGGTGTTTGTTGCCGTCCACGGCCGCTCGTGACAGTAGTAGAGGCACCAGCACTGTCAACAGGCTGGCGCATCACATACCATACGCTTGAGGCTGCAAGTGCAGAGGTTGCTGCACCGTGAGGCACCGTAAGGTGCACGGGTGGCTAGCTCCAAGAGCCAGCAGACCGACCTCTGCTTCAGGCGGGGCGGGGCAGCCCACCGTGTTCGGTTCCCCCACCACACTGCGGCTCACAGCGAGCAGCAGCGCGCTGGCCGCGGCCGGCGCGACATCGAGCATCTCTGTAAGTTCCAGCTGTGACAGGAGCAGCACATCCCGCGCTGTCTGCCGCACACCGCGCAGCAGCTGAGTGTCTTTGCAGCGGTGTTGAAGAGTGCATTTGGGAGCCGTGAAGCGACAGGGCTTGTCTTATGCTGACCCGCAGGCTCTTGCTGTGCAGACGCTCGAGCAAAGCATATTCCAGTCCCAGGCGCGTCAGTGCGCGTGTGCCCATGCGCGCTGCTCTCGCGTTCAAGATGCTGCCGCTTGTCGAGCTCGCACCCCAGAACAAAGTGCGTAGAAAGCTACAAGCAGGGCGTTGCTTGCACTGGACTGATTCGTCTACTGCTCGCCATGCTACTGCGACCAAGGCTGCAAGGCCGCGCAGGTTCAATCAGCATACGCGCACTCTGAGGGCGCCCCGCACCGGGCATATGTGGCTTGCGATGGCCGATGGCGCGGTGCTCACAGCCCAACCCTGGAGGTAACCGCTGCACCCCACTCATGCAGCTAGGCCTTTCACATGCTCGAACATGGGGCAACATTGGGCGCTGGCTTGGCCGCTGCAAGATCTTGCACGAATGTGCTTCTGCGCTGCTGACGACAACGACTCACATTTATAGGTCAAGTGTGGGCTGACAGTTGCACTGAACTTTCAAGGTCAGACAGGCGGCTGAACTTTCAAGGTCAGACAGGCTGCTTCAGTTGAGTTTGAGCGTCCTGATTTGTGGACGTCAAGTGCCAAATATAGTACGATATCTGAGCACCAGCATGGGTGGCTGACTCAGAGCTTGCGCGCCGGCGCATTGCATGAAGCTTGGGCACTCATTTTTTATATATGTCACGCAATCCTGCCTGAGCACCTTGGCGCTTGGTGGGACAATACAGCGCAGCTCACAACGTGCATTGACAGGCTCCGTCCCGCGCCATTTCCTTGTCGCCGCAAGAAACATGTACGCCGGTGCACCCCGCAGGCTCTGACCAACTTGCCATGCTCAAATACGAGTGCCTGCTGAAAGCTGAACTCTTCATGCCAAGGGACTTCACGTCCGCGTCCTAATCAAAGCCGCCTTGCGCCTCAGCTCCTCAAGTACCGAGCAAGCACAGAGGTCTTGAAAATACAGGGAAGCATGAGCCAGTTTTCAAGCACCCACCGAGCAAGCACAGAGGCCGGTTATGGGCTGCAGCACTGCTGACGCACACAGAGGCGCCTGGCGCGCCAGCGTGCGCCGCTGCAGCGCTGCGCCTGCACTAAGGTATTGCCGGACGCCGTCAGGCGTCTGAGGCCACCATGAGCGAAGCACAGCGCTGCCCGCCGCCCGCCACCTCGCCAAGCAGAGTGAGCCTAGCTGCCCACCAGGCAGACGTAGAGCTCGCCCTCGCCGGTCGCGGCGTTCCCGATGCGCACAAAGGCGCCCTGGCGCGCCAGCGTGCGCTGTTCGGGCGCGGCGCCCACGCCCGAGCTGTTGCCGGACATCGCCAGCAGGCTGAGCACGCCGCTGCCCGTCGCCCACGTGCCCGCCTCTACTGTGGTGTTGGTCAGCGCGCCGCCCGCGCGCACCATGTATGCCCTGCGTGGAGCGAGCCGGGAGCTGGTACGTGGGTGTATGGGCATGCGCCGGCCTTGTTGCAAAGTCATGTTCGACACACTCTGCTGCCCGTGCATGAGCGATGCTGCCGCCAGAAGTGCAATACATGCAGGTCAGCAGAACCCGGCGCGCTGTTGAGCCGCAGTTTTTGTATGCCATGCGCGCAGTGGCCAGCACCTGCTCGAGCATGCATGGCACCTCGCACCCGCGGAAATGCTGCTGGCTGCGCAAGGCCGGGCCCGTGCCTGCTGTATGTGCCGCCGGCAGCGAAGCTGATCGCGTCGGTGTGCAGCCCGTCGGGCTCCTCCTCCTGGCTGACCAGGCGGTGGCCGGTCAGCAGGGTGTCCCAGTCCACCAGCCCGGACGGCAGGGCCTGCAGCTGCGCCGGGTCCAGGCCTGCCGCCGAGCGCTGCTGCTCAGCAGCCCGCCTGGCGGCCAGCCGGCCTACGTCACACTCTGCAGCCGGCTCTTACTGGGGCGCCTTATTCATACACTGAGGTTGAGACAGACAAGCTTCCGCAATGCGTTACCACGGATGTTGAGACAGACAAGCTTCCGCAATGCGTTACCACGGATGTTGTCTGGCACTGAGTGGCGCAGGAGCTTGATAGTCAGGGGCCTCGCTGTGCTTGGTCTGCCGCACAACCTTGCATTTTACTCATCACTTGCAGCGACGTGTAGCTGTCGGCAGCTTATGCTCGGGCGCGACACGAGCAGCACAGGGCGACCGCCGCGCACCCTCCAGCGCGGCGTCCAGGCGCTCAAGCGTCCAGCGCGCGCCGGTGAGCCCGCCGCCGAGCACAGCCAGGAGGAGGGTCTGCACAACGCACAGGGCGACCACCAGCAGCAGCGGCGTGCGCACGCCGCGCTGCCGCGGCGACAGCAGGCCGCTCTGCGTGGAGAGCGCGGCCGGCTTGTGCGGCGTCATGCTCTCTGTCGCTTCGTCCTCCACGCGGCCCCACTGGCTGCGCGGGCTCGGCAGAGGTGCGCAAAAGCGGTGGCGGGCATAAAAGGGAGAGCCCGCATAACATGCAAGGCTCAACAGTGGCAGTATATGAGCGCACCTGAGCATCGCAGCCCCACTGCTGCGGCGTACTCAAGCCTCTACGTGGAGGTTGACAGGGAGCGTTTCACGGCACTTTTTGATCAACGCAGAGTCGGCACCCGAGCTTGCGCTACCGTGCCCTTGATCAGACGCACGAACGTGCTGTACAGCGAGCAGGTACGTGCAGCTGTGTGCTGCGCCTGCAGCGTCAAGCAAAGTGGTCCAGGCTTGGACCGACAACGTTTGACACGCGGTTCGTTACGTGGTGTGAAATGATGTGTGTATCTCCCGAGCGGCAAATGAGCTCTCTTCGCAAGCGCAAGCGGAGCCGCTCCGCTGGGCCGCCCCAGAGCTGCTCCTCACCAACTCAAAACGCTAGGGTCGACCTGAGCAGCTCCTTCAACAACAACTCGACCCCGTCAGATAATTACGATGGAGAGCATGCGCTTGGGCCATTGCTCTGCACGTCCAGCGGCGGGCAGGCAGTCTGCGGCGCCTGGCCCCCTCTCGCAGCTTGAGCACCACGCTCTGCAGCGTGGTGCTCTGCGGCGTACGACGTGCGCAGCGCAGCAGGCCCCGGCGCAGGCAGACCAGGGGTACCAGGTGCAGGAGAGTGAGACATACATTGGGTAAGCAATTTGGGCAAAGCTTCGCGATGGCGGACCTCAACCGCACCCCTGCTCTTGTATACGGTCTGTGCTCTGCAGCTGGTGCATGAGCAAGCCCCGTCAGCAACACGTGCATGTGCGAAGGCCTGAAAGAAGTTAACTCACCTGAGTCGCTTCTTTGCTGCACACATAGGACTTTGCTGCAAGCTCGCAGGTCAAGTCAAGCCCTCTGTTGCTTTCCTGCCACTCCTGGCGTTGCACTACAGGAGCTGGCAGGGCGCTCAAAGGTGCGGCGGGATGTGTGCGCTGGACGTGGCTGCCTTGCGCGCAGGGAGAAGTTCTGGAAGGCCGTGCCGCCAAAGGACAAGGCGGTAGGCGCGCTGTGGACGGACGAGGCAGCGGTGCGCGAGGCGGACGCGGACGCGCCGCCGGTGCCGCTGGTCGCGCTCAACCATGCCGCGCTCGGTGTGGCCGACCTGGACAACATGACTAGGTCTGGCACCACGCCTGCCTTATGCGCAGCCATGGGTGTGAAGGCCGCGAGGCGCTGCTTGGTTGTGCCGTGTGTGCGGTTGGCGACGGCGCCTCAGCAGCCCCTGCCGCTGCCTTGGCCTGGCGCTGGCCCTGTTCGCCGCAGTCAAAGCCACCGTTGTTTGCTTCTTGGTCAGACGCGGAGCGCAGGCACAAGCCTTGTGCGCGCTTGCTTCAGGCACGTGTGCGCCGTGCCAGGCGCTGCACCTGTCCGTGACAGCGAGGGGGTCCTGATGCTGCTAAGCCATTTCTCTGCGTCTCATGAACTCCCTTGCGTCTGATCATTCCCCTGCACTTCATGAAACCATCCCGCAAAGAGTTGGGACGCGCGCGCGCGCAGCTTCTACGTGCGCGTGCTGGGCTTCCAGCGGCAGCCGCGGCCGCCCTTCCCGTTCGACGGCGCGTGGCTGACCGGCGGCGGCCTCACGCTGCACCTCATCGACGACGACCCCACCATCCCGCACGCGCTTGGCAGCTGGCAGGCGTGCTGGCTCTATGTCGTCCCAACATGCCGTGGCTGCTTGGCATGCGCTGCGCCAAAGCCGTGGCACCTCAGTCTTGAGTGCTGAGTCCCCAGGATGCGTCGTGCAGACCACGCTATGCGCTTACCAAGCATGCACTGGCTACTGCAATGCCACAAGTTCCCATATGTATGACGAGGTTTGGGTCTGCGCATGTGCACCTGCCAGTCAGCCAGCGGCTGGCATGCTTGGCGTGGCGGGGCGAGGGAGTTGACGCCGCGTGTGCCCTGTCAGGACCGGTACAGCACGGACAAGCCGGAGCCGTGGTACATCCGCCGGGGCGCGCATAAGGGTGCGCGGCAGAGCCCCTGGGGTCCGCGGCCGCCGCGTCGAAAGCCTGAGCTCTGAAAGCAGGGGGCCTGCCGCGCCATGCGAGGCCTCTAGCACAAGAGCGACCGGTCGCCTGGTTGCGTTGACACCGGGCGGCCCGCGCCTGCTGCAGCAGCGCTCATGCCAGACATGCGCGTGGGTGTCCAGGAGCATGCAATGCACCTGCGCACACACTGTGATGACACGATCTCTCTTCCAGGCGCTGTGAACGCTTGCAGGACGTGGTTTTGAGGCATGCGCAGGGCAGCATGCAGGCGTGCCTGGGCTGTCAAGGATATGCGGGGGGGTGCTGTTGACGGAGGGGGTGCTGTTCGGGCGCCGCAGCCTTCGAGGTGGCCAGCCTGGACGCGATGGAGGCGCGCCTGAAGCGCTTCGGCGTGGAGTTCCACAAGTTCATCGTGCCTGGCACCAACGCCGCCCAGATCTTCCTGTGGGACCCTGAGGGGTGCGCGCCGGATCGCAGCAGCCCGGGCACCAAGCCGCAGCGCCTGAAGCCGCCTTGCGTGCCGAGCCAAGGACCGGCAGGTCCGCCGTCGCGCATGCCGCACAGCAGGGAGCGCGCCTCGCGCCACGTGCCTCAAGATGCGCGCGTCTTGTGCGTGCGCGCGCGCCGGGTGGCCGGCTTTCTGGCGCACACTCTGTGTGGTGTCAGCGTACATGTGCTGCACCTGTACCTCTGTCAGTCTGGCCCCGCAGCAGTAACCAGAGGCTATTGAAGCGCCTGTGTCCGTGGCCCTTGACGTGGCGCGGCGACGCTGCCGTAAGGAAGGGCACTGACAGGTTTTCTGCGAGCTGAACTCTCATTGTTTAATATTGCAGGAACGGCGTCGAGCTGGGCGAGGGCTACAGCGAGATCGCGGCCTCGCTGCAGGATAAGAAGTCGTCCTGAGCGCGCTCACATCTTCGAGTGTGTGCGGGTGAGGCACGGGTTGAATTGACGTGCCTCCATTTCTACTGCGGTGTTGAGGTAGAGAGCGTTGATTGTAAACGCATGCCGCTTGCAACGCTTCTGTATTTGTAGTAGCTCTGGCATGTACTGTGGCCATCATGTAGCTAGGAGACGCATAGGTGCTGTAGTGTGTAATCTCTAGTTGCCAGTCCTGCGCGCTTGGCACACAACGCTGCATACCTACCCAAGCCCTGTCCTACCCCTGGCTCCGCCCTGCGCGCGACCGCCGCCGCCGCCGCCGCGCCGCGCCTTCTTGCGCTTTGTCCTCCCACCGGGCTCTCCGCCTGGTGCGTCTGTCTCCATGGGCGCAGGGTACCCTTTGCTCTCTGCGCCTCTGCTCTCTGCGCCTCCATCCGCAACGGCCCATTGACCGTCTGCACCCGACAGAGCCCCCGCGTCCTCCCCAGCCCCCTCTTCGCCTCCACGAGCCACAGCGGCAGCCGCGCCCACACACGCCGCGCCCTGTCCGCCCACATCAGCGCCGCCTGCTCGGCCCGGCGGCGGAGGCGCAGGCCCTACGGCAGGGCCTGGAGCCGCCGCGGGCGCCGGCGGGACGCGCTGCACAATGCGCACGCCGCAGCGCCCCGCGCGGCGCTGCTGGCCGTGGCGCACCACGTCCGCGCAGCGGCTGGACACGGCCGCCTGCGGACGACAGTGGCAATGCGTCAATGTGCATGTCCTGTGCTGACAAGAGAGATGGCGAAGCGAGGCACTGCCGGCGCATCAATCCGCGCTCGATGGCTCGGATGCTTGATTTCATTTGTTAACTCCACCCAACAGGGCCAGAGACTGGGCCAACCTGTCCTGGCACCGATGTACTTGATGCCTTTGCACACAAGTGCTGAGGTGATCAGGGCTTTGGCGAAGGCATGCCGAAGAGCACACTGCGGCTAGGGCGCTGCGGTGCGCGCCTGGGCCTGGTCGCCGCGGAGCCCCATGAGCATGGCCAGGTTCACGACATCGTACGGGCCGCGCAGCTCGAAGGCCGACCGCGCGCCGCTGCTCACGACGATGTTACTGCCGCGCGCCGCGCGGACCAGCGCTGGCGGCCACCGAGCGCGCGTCACTGTCAGCGCAGGCATGCACATGGCGCGCAATATCTGTTGGGAGGGCGCTGCATGCCCGTGCGCCGCGCGGGCAAACGCTTGGCATGAGTCCACATCATCTGCTATGGAGACCATGTGTGCACTGAAGATGATGTCGGAAAAGGCTGCCACCGCGCAAAGGCACTCACGCAATGCCCTCACAAAGTTGCACGACTTGGGCATTGTGACACGCAACATTTAGCTACAGCGGCCCCCGCACCTGCGGCATTCCCAAACAGGTTGCGCCGGGCGGCCTCGTCGCGCAGCGCGGGCGCGTAGCAGAGCTCAAATGCCACGCCGCGCGCGGCCGCCGCGGCCAGCGCCGCCGGGCGCAGCCGGAACGGCAGCCGGCGCGCCAGGTCGAGCGTGATGAGGTCCACGTCCAGCGACGTGCACGCCTGCCGGAAAGCGTGCAGCAGCGCGGCTTGAAATAGGGTCAGGGTAAGGTTAGGGTAAGCCTATCTAGCGATGTGCACGCCTGCCAGAATCTGGGGTCAAACGAGCTAGATGGGGCCCACCGGCAATACTAGCTTGGCTAGCGCCATCCGGGGTGTCGGTGAAAAGTGCAGCAGCGCGGCCTATATGACGGCAGTGACGGCAATTTGCCAGCGGAGGTGGCGGTGCGCCGTGCAGAGCAGACTGTGTTGAAGCGCACGCGTGATGGCGAGGCGCTTGTCGCACTGCTGCTGAGCCAGTCTTGCACCTCCTCGTTGGCGCAAGCCGGCAGGAGACATAGAGGGAGGCATCGTGCAGGCCGCGTGCCTGCTGTAGCACGCGCTCGGACAGCGGCTGCACCGCGACGATGTCGTACCCCGCTGGCAGTGGCGAGCCTGGGGCGAGCGCCGCGGCAGCCGCTGCGGCCTCGTCCACCACCAGCGTGAGCCGCGACAGCTGCTGCACCTGCCGCAGGTGAGACGCCTGTGAGCACGGCTGCAGGGGCGTGCTTTGCAGGGCAGCCGTGCTGCAGCACCTGGCCACCCAGGTGCTTATAAGTCCAGCAACTTTGAGCGTCGTTGTTGGCTGGGCAGAGGCAGTCACCGTGGCCGAGCGGGTGGTGACAAACAGGCTCGCTGAGCGCAAGAGTGTGCAGTGTTGTCCACAAACAGCTGGCAGGCGCACTAGCGAGGCCAGAGGGCCTGGGCGGCACCTGGCGCGGGGCCGCGTGCGCGCGCACCAGCCCCTGCTGGCAGCGCAGGGCCTCCCGCACGCCGGCGCCCCCCGCCGCGACCAGCTGCGCGGTGTCCAAGGCCGCCTGCGAGCACCTGCAAGCTGTCACGCGCGCGTCAGGCTGTCACCAGGGCTAGGAGCAGCTGGTGCTCCAAACAGTACAACCGTGTATCAGCCAATGGCTGGACATAAACGCAGCCTTTGTCTGTGGAACAGTGTGGGGCTCCAAAACGGCTGAGCTCGGGGAGGCATGGCGCGCCTGTCGCGTTCGGTCAGGCGGTCCGCGGCCTGGTGGCTGGTGGCCAGGCAGTCATAGCCCAGGCGCACGGCCATGGCGGCGCGCTCGCGCTGCACCAACGCGTCCTGCTTGTCACCAGCTAGGTTCAGGTCGTAGTACATAGCAGCGCCTGAAGACCGATCACTAGCAGGGCGCAATTAATCCAGGCCCATGCTGGAGCTCTCTAGTAAAACCAACCACGGTCCCTGTTTTCGGTGACTCAAATAGATGGACCTATGCCTCTATGGATGTTCTTGTTTGTGAAAAGAGGGGAACAGTTTTGAGCAGTGGTCCCAGGAGTTGTGCGGGTGGACCCGAGGCAGCCTCGGGGCAGCCGAGAGTCTTCCCCCACGCGTGAGTCGACTTCACAGTGCCTGGAGCGCATGCACGCTCTACTGTGCTCCTGTAGCTTTATTCCAAATCATAGTGCACTGTAGCCCAAAATCGACCGTGCAGCTCGACAAATAATTGTGACAGTGAATGCAAATGAAGCGCATCTGCTGTTAGCTGCAAGGTCCTGCTCACTTGCAGTGATGTAAGTGGCGGTAAAATTTCTGTTACGAGTGGAAAGGCATGTAAGAGCTGCGCAGCCCGCATTGAAAAACACCGCTTGCTCCCCTGGCTGTGGCGCGATGGGCAAGCCAGCCGTAGCGTGCGCAGCAGTGGTGGGTGTCCTGGCACTGTGCGCTGCTGCGTTGGCCAGCGTGCAGATGCAGACCGCGCTGCCGCTCTGGGACTTGTCGCCCGGCGAGCTCGCGGTGTTGACCCGTGCGCGCTGGGTCGCCGCACGCGCCAGCGCGCACGGCGTTTTCAGCGATGGTGCTGCGCCGGTGCCGGGCCGTCTGGTTGCCGTCCTGCTGCAGGCGCGGCCCTGTGCCCCTTCCTTCCAGCTCAAGCGAGGCCTCCCTGCTTGCGACTTGCTGTTATTTGTGCTTCTTACAGGTAAAGGAGCGCTTGTGAGTCTGGGCCGTACAAGCAGGTGGCCAGGGACATGTACGAGACGTTCAAGCCGGGGGGCCGGCTGCACCCAACGTACTTCCTGGAGCACAAGGGCCACCTGGTCATCGAGGCCGTCTGCCTGCTCGTCATCGCCTACCTCTCACTGCACCCGCGCGCGCCGCACCGCTCGCGCAAGCAGGAGGCGCCGCTCTCCGAGCAGGCGCGCCTGGCGCGCGCCGGCGCACACCCGGGCGCTCTGGCGAGCGTGAGCTTGCTCTCCAGGCACGGGAGGGAGCGTCACCGCATGCGTGCATGCACAGCGGCGCTCAGGAGCATGCCGCAGGTGTGCCGTGTGTCTGCATGAAGAAGCCAGATGGGTGCAAATGAACATGACAGGAGATCGACGACCTGTGCGAGGAGTGGCAGCCCGAGCCTCTGCACACGCCCCTGCTCAACGGGAAAGCGCCGCCCGAGCCCCCGGTCATCTCCAGGTGCTCCACCACCCGGCGGTGCCTGCGGGCCTGCATAGCCGTGCAGGGCTGCAGGTGCCACAGGCACTGTTAGTCTAATATATTGAGAGGCAAGGCTAGACTTCAAATAGAGATGCGGTAGTCGACGGCAAGAAGCGAGCCACAATGCCAGTGCATCTCTGTGATTTGCACATGCACTGCGCAAACTAAAGCACCCAGATAAAAGCTTCGGCAATGTCCCTTGCTGCTCTTTGTCGCTGGCGGCTTGCTGGTAGCTCGGCAGTACAGTTGCATGGCGGTAATCTGTGGCATGAACTGCAGCAGGGACCTCCAAGTGTGCACGCTTGGGTGTCTGGGCTTCATCGGCACGGCGTGCCGCGCACAGGACATGCATGCATGCGCACTGCACGGCAAACACGCCTGGATTCGGGGGGCGCGCAGTGCGGCGGGCGCATGGGTGGTGGCCAACGGGCGCCGCGTGCTGAACATGGTGTCGCTCAACTTCCTGGGCGTGGCCGGCGACCCCGTCGTGAACGTGCGCCCGTCCTGCCCCCGTGCCCTGTTGGTACGGCATGGCTCTGACGGCCTGCGGAGGCTGTGAACGCTCGAGCCAGCGCACGTCGGCCGATGAAGCACGCTGCGGCGCTGGATTGATGAGCACAGTGCGGTGCTCGACAGTGCGCGTGTGTTGCAGGAGGAGTGCGCGGCGACGGTGGGCAAGTACGGCGTGGGGTCGTGCGGGCCGCGCGGCTTCTACGGTACCATCGACGTCCATTTGGAGTTGGAGGTGTGTGTCGATTTCAGGCTGCAACACATCATCGCTTGGACAAGAGATAGGGACCGTGGGTCTGTTCTCACTCCTCATGCAGGCATGTGATGCCTGGGGTAGCAGGTTTAGAGTCAGTAGACGCACATGTTGAGCTGGTACTGCATGCACTGCCGGCTCGTCAATGGGTGTATGATTTGCGGTGCAATATCAGAAGATGCAGGCTCAACCCACATGCGTGGCTCTGCGCTGCAAGCCTGTGCCACAGGTCCTCAGACGCACCTGTCTCTGCACACATAGCCACTATTGACTCCTGCTGTGTTCAGGTTATGCATGAGCATGTCGTGTTCACACTGGAATGGTTGCTGGCGTGACAGCATGCATGGCGCGTACATCTGGCTGGTTTGAGAAGGACTAGAGTTTGAGAGGAATTGAGAGGATGTGAGCGGGTGCGCTGCAGGCGCGCCTAGCAGAGTTCATGGGCACCGAGGAGAGCATCATCTACGCGTACGACCTCGCGACCATCCCGAGCGTGCTGCCGGCGTTCGCCAACGCCAAGGACCTCATCGTCTGCGACGAGGCGCGCGCGCCGCGCGCCTCGGCCCTCGCGCAGCCTCCCGGCGCAGCGGCAAGCCTGCGGCGCGCAGCCGTGCCAGCAATGGGCTCTGCCGCAGCGAATCCGGCCCGGCGCTGCACGGACCGCATGCGGAGCGCTGACCCCGCCCGGCCTGTCGTGCGCAGGGCGTGTGCTACCCGCTCCAGAACGGCTGCCACTTGTCGCGCGCCAAGGCGCGGGGCGCTTCCAAGCCCTGCCCACTGCATGTCATGTGCGTCACCACAGTGCTGGCCTGCGTCGCCTTTGTTCCGGCATGGCTTGCCTTCCTGCGTGACGCCTCCGGCGCAGCTCTGGCAGGGACCTGGGCACGCCACCATGTGCGCACGCAAACTTAATTCGAAGTCGCTCACACATGCCTGTCTTTTTAGGGAACCCTCCCCCCGTGCGTGGGCACAGCAGTCTTGGTCTGAGCGGCGCACTGTTGTCGTTGTGCAGAGCAGGCTGCGCAGTGCTGCCCCGCGCGCAGGTACGCTACTTCAAGCACAACGACACGGGCGACCTGGAGCGCGTGCTGCTGGAGGTGGCCGCCGAGGACCGGCGCCTGCGGTGCGCCGGCCCGGTCTCAGCCCCTGCTAGACCCCATGGGCACAGGATTGGGGCCGCTATGGCCATCGCATGCGGTGTGCCGGGTCTGGTGGTGCTTCAAGGCTTTGTTGTGCGAGGGTGGTGTGCAGCAGCATGCAGATGCGGCGGTGCTGCATGGCGGATTCTGACATTGCTCAGCAGAACGAGGTACAGTGCTCACAGCTGCAGGTCGCCAGCGCCTTGCTGGACAGCCCCGCATGGACAGCTCTGCAATGTGCCACGGTCTGCTTATGACTGTGAGCGCTGGGCATCATTGTGTGCCACTCTCAAAGGTCCCTGCAGGCACCACCAATGCCATGCCGCCAACCGAATGCCAGACCACCACCTGAACCTCTCCAGCCGGTCCAGGAAGCCGCTCAATCGCCGCTTCATTGTGGTGGAGGGCATCTATGCGCAGTACGGCGACCTGGCGCCGCTGGCAGCCATCCACGCGCTGAAGTGCAAGTACAGGCGCGCACCGGTCGCCCCGCTGCCCCGCGGCCGCATGCGGTCCCGGCCCAAGCAAGCGTGAGCATACTTACAAGCTGTGAAGGTTTCAAAAGGCAGGCCAGCAAAGCCGGGCTGCAAGGCGCTACGAAGCGCTGCCGGCGGGTCCCGGGTGCGTCGCTGACGCCCGGGTGGCTGCGCGCTCGCTGCAGCGCTGTCATCAAGCAGCACCCACGCATGCCGTGCCAGACATTTCGTTTCAGACTGGGAGCATGCAGAGCGCGGTGGGCTGCCTGCCCAATGGGTAGGGCTAGGGTCAGGGCTGACAGCTGGGAGCGCGCCCGACCCACAGGTACAGGCTGGTGGTGGACGAGTCGCTGGCGCTGGGCGTGCTGGGCGCGCACGGCCGCGGCGCGTGCGAGCACTGGGGCCTGGCGCCCGGCGCGGTGGAGATTGTGGCCGCGTCCATGGGTGCGCGCGCGCGCCACTGGATGGGTCGCCAGCGGAAGCCTGTGACGGTGGCGCTATGCGCCACCGCGCGCCGGTGGCGAGGACGAGTGTTACGGCGTCACGGTGGGAAGGACGGCCATGCGCGCCAAGCGAGCGCGGCGTGGACGTGAGCTTGGCGAGGACGGGTTCTCACATCTGTGAGGCTGGCCTCAGCAGCGCAGCATGGCGCTTGGCTGAACGGGTCTCCTTCCAGCTGCAATGTGGGCATTCAGGCTCCCAGCACATTTTGCTGCCAGTGGGCTGATCCGGCCTCCTTCCAGCCCCACTCTGGCCATGCAGGCTCTCAGCGCACGCTGCTGCCAGCGCCGGCCAGGCCCGGGCGGCGGGAGGCCGCGCGGCCCTGCGGCAGGCCGCGCGCAGGCGCCAGCGCGCAGCCCCGGCGTGAGCGGGCGGCCGGCGCATGCGCGCGGCGCCTGCCGCGCCGCATGCTGCCTGTGCAGGCGCGCGGCGGGCGCGCGCAGGCAATGCGCTGGCGTCGGTGGGCGGCTTCTGCGCGGGCGAACGCGAGATCGTGGACCACCAGCGGCTGTCCGGCCTGGGCTACTGCTTCAGCGCGTCGCTGCCGCCGCTGCTGGCGACCGCCGCGCTGGGCGCGCTGCGCGCGCTGCGCGGCCCCGACGCGGCGGCCCGCCTGGCCGCCACGGCGCGCAACGCGCGGCTGGCGCGCCGGCTGCTCGCCGACATACCGGGCGCGCCCTGGGTCCGCTGCTGTACCTGCCATGCTGACCCTGCGCCCCCGTGTGAACGCTGTGACGGCACGTCGGCTGCGCAGCTCCATGTAGCCCGCTGGTGGAGCTGCTGTGCTGGCGCCGTGCGTGCATGTTAGCGTAACGCTGCATGCGAGGCAAAGGCATGTGCTCGGTGCCACGGCGCGCCTGGCCGCGCTCGTGCGTCAGCCGTGGGCGGCTGCAGGTGCCCTTGGGAAGTCAGGCAGCGCGCATGGCGCCGCCTTTGCGTTCGAGCGTGTGCCGGCGTGCGTGTTGGGCAGCAGGGGCTTGCGGTGCCGCCATGGCATGTGCGTTACCGCGAGCCCGCGCGTGCGCGCGGCCGCTGACCGGGCGCGCCCCGCTCAGGCCTGTGCGTGTGGGGCGGCGAGGCGGACGAGGTGTCGCCCGTGGTGCACGTGCGGCTGGCAGCGCCGCAGGGCGACGCGGAGGCGGCCGAGGCGGCGCTGCAGGTGCGGCGGCGCAGGCGGTGTCGCGGGGGTGACTGCTAGGACGAGCGCCTGTGGTGTGATGCCGCTTGAGAGTAGTTCATGAGAGCGATTGCTGCGCGGCTGCCTGGTGGCACACGCTGCCCACATCACCCCTATTTGGCATCACCTGGCCAGCGCTGGCCTGGGGCAGTACATCTGCGAACTGGCCGGCAGCCCGGCGGCCTGCGATGGGCGGGCTGGCAGCTTGGCTGAAGTCAAACGATCGCCATCACATAAGGTTTACACCCAAAATGCAAGCTGGTGGGAAGGCTTTTCTGCGCCCTTGAAGTTGGATCACACAATCAGCTTCGCCTTGACTTCGGCATAGACAAAGAGCAGGCCTTGCCCATGAGCCGGGCGGCGCTGATCGCAGGCGCTGGTGGACGCGGCGCTGGCGGACGGCGGCGTGCTCTTTGCCGTCAACCGCCTCTCGCCGCTGGACCGCGCGCGCGTCGAGCCCAGCATCCGGTGCGGCGCTGGCGTGAGTGAGCCTGTCACTTTACGCAAGGCAGTGCTAACAATACTAAGCGGCTCTGAGCCTGTGGTCTTGCGAGGGACGTCAGGGCAGTGCTCTTAAGGAGCACTACCAGTTTAGATCATATGCGGAAGCTTGAACCTGAAGGCTTTTGCATGCTCAAATTTGATGATATCAGGTAGAATCATGGATGCGCAAAGTAACCAGCTAAATAGTACATGTGTTTCATGCCGTGGCTGTCCACCGGTTTGCATTGCGTGGACATGTACTGCAGTGCATTACGCTATATATGGTAGGCGAGGACGCCTGAGGTTGCTGGCGGTGCTAAGTTCTCGTGCCAGCTGCGGCAGGGTGGCAGTGACGGCCGCGCACAGTGCAGCAGATGTGCAAACGGCTGCAGCCGCACTGGCGGACGCGGTGGCACGAGCGGGGCCTGCGCCTGAGCCGGAGCGCGCGCGGTGAGCAAAGGTTGTGTGAACGCACCATGTAGGCAGCGGTGCTGCTGGTGGAAGGGCTGGTAGGGCCGGCACGGGTGTTGTCTGCATAGTGTGCTGCATGTTCACTGTGCGTCTTTCAGGAATGCTTGACACTACAAATGACATTGCGGCATGCACCACTCTGTGAGAGCAGCTGCTCGTGACTGAACTACAGCAGAGATGTCCATGTAAAGAACTGATAAGGGACAGCAGGATAACAGGTTGCAAGATAGAGTGTGCAGGAGTGGACAGGCCATGTGCTGCTCGCGCCCTCTGGCTGCCTCTCCATACGCTTGTGCAATGCGTACAGCTGGGTGCAATTTGCCACAGCAGCACGCACGAAGCCAGAGTTCTGTCCTTTGTGTCACAGCCAAGGATTAGAGTTGCATATGGTGGCTGAACAGCTAGCATCCTCACTCACACGCCTCTACGCACGCCTCCTGCTAACCAACACTGCGACAGCCACTAGCACAACACCACCAATTAACAAGACAGGCGGTCCAGCCGCTGCCACCTCTGGTGGCGGATTGACAAAGTCTGTTACCACAGAGCTTGCTGCTGCTGCCGTCTGCGGCGCAGTCTGTATCTGTACCTGCGCCAGCACCGCCCCGTGCCCTGCCGCGCGGCGTTGCATTAGCTGACCAGCATTGGCGCTCGTTTGCAACCAAGCAAACTATGCAACCGCACAGTGCACACAAAGTTTAAGGCACACTCCCTCGCTCACATGTGTTTGTCTCTGTGTGCGTACGGCAATTCGCGTGCACTGCTGTGCAGGGTCGGGACAGGCATCAGGACAGCAAACCATCAGGCATCGCACCGCTGCGGAGCAGGTCCGCTGCCATATGCCAGGGCGCAGACGACGCAGCGACAGACACTGAGCGCCTGGGCCTTGCACGGGGCAACTGCCTGACGCCGAGCAGGCGCGGCTGGTGCCGCGCCAGGCTCAGCCCGCTGGTAGACGCCATGTGCAGGAGCACGTGCGCAGTTGGTTGTGGCAGGAGGCGCGCAGGACGTTTTCTGCCAAGAAGATGCCTGTGGTCTTGATGTTGTAATCGAGCACGAGCGCTTCAAATGAATGCCCTGTGCATTTCTAGTCTTGACCTTTTTATAATCCTAAGGCCATTTCTTCTCAGACTGAGGCATTTGGCCCCGCAGCCCTCCACTCATGCTAAACACAGGCACGTATTGCGCCAGCAAATACAGGGGACGCGGTGTCTGCAGCTCACACGGTTGACCTTGAGTAAGCACTGCCTGTCTCAACAGGCCGCACAGTGCTGGCATGCAATACGTGCATGGGTTACACAGCTCTTCCCGCACCCGCATGCTTCCACCATCATACTTTACACGCTGACACCCCGACAAAGCGCTGACACAGATGTTGTGCACACAAGCTGGGTCACAGGACACTTGGATGCAGCAAAGCATTGGCCGAAAGTGGAGCACCAGGGAAGCCGGCGCCCACGCGGTAGGCACTCGCACAATAACAGCCGGCGCTGCAATCTACAGCAACAGACAGCGCGGCCCGCGCACGACACAGTGCTCGCGTCGCCGCCAAATCCTAAACCCAGCTGGGACAGCAGCGGCACGGGGACCCGCTGCAGCATCTACCACAGGGCGGCTCGCCACCTGCAAGCGCCTGGGAGCGCCGCGCAGCGCTGGCACAGGCACCCCAGGACACAACAGCACCCGCAAATCAAGGACGCTCTGACCACAGGCCCGATGCATGGACAAGAACCCCATGTGACATTGCTCATCAAGAACCTGTTTCCCATCCCTGCACAGGTTCTGCAAAGTCCCCCATGATGACACTGGGACATATGGGGTCCCGGACGTGGGACGCCCTACACCAAATTCATAGCCCGTGCCCCCGGCCGCGGCAGGGGAGTGGTCACACACGCTCCGCAGCAGAGCACGCAGGCTCGGGCGCCCTGCGAGCGAGGCGCCGGCGGCAGACTGGCACCCTACAGCAGACTCCCCGCCGCCCTCTCGCTGCGTGACAATACTGGCACCAATCATCCACTCGGGCGATGCTCCGCGCAGCATGCCGGCCCTAGGGTTCTCAGGGCTGCATGCACGTAAGCAGCGCCCAGCGCGAGGTCTGCACCAAGGGCGGCACGTGCATCGCAAGCGTGCTGAAGCCGCAGGACCACGCCCACAGTTGGGATCAGGCCTGGCATGAATTGCATGCTCACATCGCCTCGCCTGGACCGGCAACTGACAGATGCCCTGCAGCCTGGCGGCCCTGGCCACGCAAGCGGGCGCACGTCGTGGCCCAACCCCTGCTGGCTGCCCCACCCCCCGCCCCGCCCCTGCAGCGAGCACTGCACAGGTTGCAGCTCGGATCTGTTTTGTAGGCGCCCACCCCCTTCCCCGCTGCAGCCCATGGGTGCACGGTACTTCCGCATTTGCATGAACCCAAGCTGCCGAAACTCGTGAACGAGTGTACTCCCCCAGAGGACATCCCTAAGGCAGGTTGCACTAGAGCAGCGCACAGCAAATGCGCGACCTGGACAAAGGATTCGCACGTGCTTCCTCGCCGGCTCCTTCCCACTGGCTCCGCCCAGCCTCGGAGTGCACATGCGCTGAATTCTCGCAAATACATTCACCCATGAAAGCAAACACTCCAGCCTTACTCAGGCGCCCATGCGGCTCCCGGTCACACCAACAGGACACTCCAGCCGCCCGCCATCCTGGACGTGTTTCAGTCCAGCGCACGCCTGTGCTTCGCGCGACTGCCCCATGCTATGCTTACTACAGCCGATGATGCTGGCCGGCCGCCCCAGGCATGCTTGGCGCTCGCCACGCGCGCCTGGGGGGCGCCTGCAGCGCAAAATGAGTCGCAAGGGCGAGCTTCGCAAAGCTAAACGACGGCACACGTGGGCGACCCCAATAAGCCTGACTCGTCGTGCTTATTATTACGTCTCATGTGGTTTTCAGAGGGGTGGCAGGCAGCATGGCTCCCCATCCAGCCCCCTCTCCGCCCCGTCGCGTCTCAGGCTCCGCGCAGCGCAGGCGCTCTATGCACACCCCTGCAACCATCTGCAGTCGAGTGCGCCCCGCCTTTCCAGCCCCGTCGCGCCCGGGAAGGCGACACGGCTGGCAGCGCTCGCCGCTGCGGGCCCGAGTGCACTGCATGCCCCGCGCGCGGCAGCGCTCTGTCACATCACGGCCCGGCGCGCTCAGCGCGGCACGACATGCCCCGCCTGCTCCGCGCACAGCAGCATGTCGAAGACGTCCGCGTCGACGAGCCCGACGTCGTCGTCCAGCCCGTCCACGCTGCCGGGGAAGAAGTCCATGGGCTCCACCGCGGACGCCAGCAGGCCGGCGCGGTGCGGCGGCGCGCTACCGCCGAGCCCTGCGCGCGCGAGTGTTGCGCTCTCGCACGCGCTCGTCGACGCCGTCGGGCGTCTGCTGAGAAGAGGGGGCGGCTGAGAGGCTGCGCCTGGCTGCGCGCGGCGCCGCGGGGCTGCGGCCCGGTGGTGAGGCGGCGTCCAACGCGTGCGCAGCGGCGGGTGAACACGGCAGGGCGCAGCACTTCAGCATGATCCAGCACTCCGAGCGGAGTTGTTTCAAGCCGCGTTGTCACAGGCCACTAGGTTTAGGGTAAGGTTGCTGTCTCCGCAAGACCCTAGTGTACACTAGACAAGCAGACGTGCGCAGCCAGGCTGGGGGTTGCGAGGCCGCCGCTGCGGGTCCGCACGGCGTCAGGGCATGGCGGCGCCATTACAAGGCGCACCGGCCCGCATCGCAGCCCCGCTGGGCGGACGCGGGAGCGGCGCGCCCGCGCGGGTGCGGGGCAGCGCATCCGCCGCAGGGCACAAAGGCAGGTCAGGTCGCAGCGCACTCCATGGGCAGGGTGTTGGGGAGCGGCGCACCCATCGCAGGGTGCACATGGCCATGCGCGGGCAGGCTGTAGCTCATCGCGCCCGCGCCCCCGCCCGGCGTCGCAGCGCCGTCATAGCCGCCCTTGCCCTGCGCGTATCACAGACCGCGCATTTGAGTTGCTTTAGTTGCTGGCAGGTGCCAACCCAGCCGCTTCAAGCCCCGCTGAACAGCTCGCCGAGCCGCGCACGCTCAAACCTGTGAGAGACCACGCGCACACAATCACGCCATGGGTGGCCTGCGGGCCAGCAGCAGGCGCACCAGTGGCGACTCAGGCACACGGCATACAGACATAGTAAAATTAAAGCTGTATCGGCATTGCAATCCAGTGCAAGCTTTGAAGAGTGCACATGGTGTCCTGGTGCATACGCACCATGTGGCCGGCGTGCCAGTCCGACGGCAGCGCTGGCGGCTGCAGCAGGCCGCCGTACGCGGCGCCGCCCGGCTCGGGCGCCATCGCGTGACCGCTCGAGCCGCGCTGCTCCAGCCCGCCGGCCAGGTAGGCTCTGGGGTAGGCCAGGCCGCCCGGGTGGGCCAGCCCTGCAGGGTTCCCGAACCCCGCGCCGCCGGGCGCCAGCAGGTCGCCAAACGCGGGCGAGGACTGGCTGCGGTGGCGCGCCGCGTAGGGCAGCGCCGGCAGGCCCTCCGACGCGTGGCCGCCGTTCGCGCCCGGCGCGTGCGCAGCGCCCACGTCGTGCGGCGCCTCCACGGGCGCCTCGGCCGCGAGGTACTCCGGCGCCGGCCTCCTCAGGCCGTCGCCAAAGGACGCCTCCGACTGCGCGCGCGCGCGCCCAGGTCAGCGGCGCGCCCGCGCTGGACAGCGTCCGGCAGAGACCCTCGCAGGCGCCGCTGCGCAGCGCCTCGAGCACGAGCGGGGCGCTGTCGGGCGATGCTCATGCACAGTGCCCTGAAGGACAGCTATTCACCAGAGAGTGCACGACATGCGCTCTCTACAACGTCCAAGCAGCTCTGATGTGCTCACACAAACATGCACCGCCAGTTCACCCCCTGGCGTCTGCGGTTAATGTCTGCCCGTATGGGATATGCCTCTCTCGCGCACGGCCCACAGTGCGGGCTGCGCAGAGCGGGCCGCAAAAGGCTCAGCCTGTGCGCACCGGCGGTGGCGCCAGCGGGCTGCTCCGCGCATCCGCGTACGGACCCCGCCGGTACGACGGCGCCTCTGCGCTGCTGAGCGTGGCGGTGGAGCCGGGGCTGCCGCGCGCGCCGGACGTGGCGCCGGCGCCCGGCCGCGCCCGCGGCATCGGCAGCGCCCCCGATGCAGATGCCTGCACACAGCAGCGTGGTCAGAGCGATGTCTGGCACATCGCTGTTTGACAAAAGACGCGAAAGGGGCTGTCTACGGATGTTTGTGTAGCGTGCCAGCTGGCGGCAGGATGTAGGTGCAGGGCGAGCTGCAGGCGGCAGGAGTGAAGGCACAGCACAAAATCTCCTGCCCCTAAAACGAGACGCGCATTCCTCCAGTATGCAGGCGTACACCTGCAGCTGCAGGCAGCCGGACCTGCGACGCGCCCCGGACAGCGCACTCATGCTGCTCAAGCGCCAACCCTGGCTCTGCACCCCCCGGAGGCACGCGCCTCCATCGGCGCGGGCTCGGCGCCCGGCAGCGCCAGGCTGCCGGAGCCGGCGCGCGCCATGGCAGCGCTGGTCTGCGCGATGCCCGGGATGAGCTGCGCGAGCGTCGTCCAGCGCGTGTCCGGCCCCGGCGGCGCCTGCGGGGTCGCTGCGCCTGCGCGCCGCCGCTCGCCTGGTCGGCACCAGCACCCGGTGTGTATGCGCGCGTGTGTCTAGTGTCGCTCACATTACAGAATTACCCATACGCTTGGCTCCAACGAGTGCATGACATGCGGGAAGTCCGCAACGGTGTCCGAGGTGGCGCGCTGCAATGGCTGCGGCGCAAGCGCGCCCGTATGCGCGCGACCGCCCATCTGGTCGCGCCTATTTGCACCACAACTCCCGCACGATGTGCTTGTTGAGCCTGCTCGCACCACAGATCCCGCATGTGTGCTGCTGCTGTAGTGCCGCAAGCAGTGCTGAAACTCATGAAGACTGAGCAGCTGCAGGGGCCAGGACGTCGGCGAAAGCAGCAACAGTGCCCCCAAGTGGGCGGGCAGCACGCGCAGGCCCCGCAAAGCCAAAGCACCTCAGAGCGGCGCGGACGCCTGCCTGAATCTGCCCTAGGGGCCCGCACCCACGGCGCAGCCGTTGGCCGCCGGCTCGGCCGCGATGCCGGCGAGCGCGGGCGCGCCGCTCGCGTTGATCTGGTCGATCGCGCGGCTCAGCTTGACCAGCTGCCGCCGCGGCCAGCGCTGGATGCCGTGCCGCCGGCAGGCGCGCTGCGCACACACGCGCGTGGCTCAGGCTCGCCCATAGCCGCGCAGGGTGGTGCTTTCGCGCATGACAGTCGCAAGCGTCGTGCCGGTCGGGGACAGACACGAAAGCAAGGCTTGAGCTTCACGACTTGCTTCTCTGCCATATGCAGGATTGCAGCCAACACAACAGTCCTAAACCGCAGCACAGACCTTGGCTCACACTCAAGGCCTCTCGACACTTGCAGCCGGGTCCGCCGCCCTGACTCACTGGCGAGCGACGTCCGCATCGGCAAGCAGTTCATATCCCGCACGCAGGCACCAACGCCTTGATGTTGCGCAGACCCACCGGACAGGCGCCCAGGGCCGGGCCCGCGCGACCCGGCGCGCGCCTTGAGCGTGGTGGGGCAGATGCCCAGCCGGTTGGCGGCCTCCTTGAGCCCCACGCCGAACTGGCTCTGCAGGTCCTCCAGCCGCAGCCGCTTGCCCGGCTTGCCAGGGTTGCCCGTCCCGCGCCCGCGCCGCCGCCCTGCGCGTGGCCCGGCGCAGCTCAGCTCGTGAACGCTGCCCCACTCTTTGTACATCGCTGACAGTTAATGGTGGCAAGAGTGCGAAGCACAGCTGCTTGTGTCGGCAGCAAAGCGATGCTGTTCATGTATAAATGTCAAGTTGTGCGAGGCTCACATGCCCTGGATATGTCCCAGTGACGGAGCACACCACCCAACGCCCTGACCACACCACTGCGCATGCGCAGCATTGTGGTAGTGCTCCTTGCCTTCACCCTCGACTGCCGGCACAGAGCAACTTGTTAGACAGCCTAGCCTCTGGCGCGACCGACGTGCCGAGCAGCTCTTTAGATGAACCCAGCCTCTCGCCTGACATACATGTCGAGCAGCGCATTAAAGAACCTAGCCCCTGGCGCGACCAATTTTTGTAGGGTAGGGTATACGTGCGCACCCTTGTCATCGTCCTCCTCATCCTCATCCTCGTCCTCGTCGGCGGCGGCGTCCTCCTCGTCGGAGCCGGCGTCCGATTCCGCCGACGCTGAGGCGGGCCGCAGCGTCTGCTGCTCCAACGTCGCCGCAACGTCGGCCGCCATGCTCGCCGCGCGCGCGCGCCGCAGCACCGCGCTCCTACAAGCAGGGCTAAAAACCCGTCAGGGAACACCGTATGCCTCCCTGGCCAGCGCGAGTGACCGGGCATCTACGTAGCTGTGCTGCAACCGCCCGGCCCTCCCGGCCCAGCCACCGTCCGCGCGCAGCGCACAGCGCAGTGCCGAGCTTCTTGGGCCGCTCCTTAGGAGGCGCGGGGGCGGCACCTGTCGCGGCGGCGCAGCGCGATCGGCTCCTGCTCGCCGGGCGCCTCCGCGGTCGCGTCCGCGCCGCTCCCGCCGCTCGCGGCGCCGCCCACGCCGCCGCCGTCGCAGGCCGCGGCGCCGCGCTTCAGCGGGCGCTTGATGCGCACGCGCACGTCCACCGCACCGCTGCGCGGGCCGGCAGCGGGCGCCGCGCCCGTGCCCATGCCCGCATTTCCCTCCGACCCTGTGCGGCCCTCGGGCGCGGCGGCCGCCACGGGCGACGGCGGCGCCGCGCTGGCCTGGCCCGACTCGTCGCCGCGGCGCCGCGGCGGCGTCGGCGCGGTGGGCGTGGGCTCGAGCAGCGCGGCGGCGGCGGCCGCGAGCGCGCCGGCGCTGCCGTGGCAGCTGCCGCTGCAGACGTCGTCGGCGTCGGGCAGCGGCGCGGCGGCCGGCGGCGCCGCGCGGCGCTCGCTGCCGTTACTGGTGCCTGAGTCCTCCCCCGCCTGCAGGCGTGCGTCAGTCAGCGTTCAGCATTGCGCCGGTGCAGACCGAGTGCACGGTGCGCCGCGCTGGCCACCAGATGACCACAAGGGCCTGACCGCTGCCCTGATCACGGGCCAGTCGACGGGACGTGAGCCTCCCACTTGTGCGCAACCTGCGCTGCTCCCTGAAAGAGGCGAGCGCATGTGCCTGCAAGCCGGTGCGCCGGCCGCCGCAGCCACGTCAACCCAACACACGCGCGCACTCTGCGCCTGCCGTCCTCTTGCGCGCAATGACGCCGGTCCCGCATGGGGGTGGGCGCGCCTGCGAGCCGGCGCGCGCGCCGTCGGCCGCCATTGCGCGCACGGTGACCGATTGCGCGCTCATCTCCTTGGTCTGCGCGCTGTCCAGGCGGCAGGTGTACAACTGGCAGCCCTGCGCCGCGCACAGCTGCGCCTCACGCTTCCGCCAGGCGCTCCCACTCTGCGGGGTGGCGAAAAGCGCTCGGGTCACTGGAGCGCAAAGGGT
>JAABUJ010000718.1_pt1 | contig 60008 bp, 57 predicted proteins | sample 5559131 | NCBI WGS metagenome assembly JAABUJ01 (sample SAMN10711875, study PRJNA513366) | rock metagenome | isolation source: Antarctica rocks | place: Antarctica: Victoria Land, Mt New Zealand nord | collected 2016-01-07 | reverse complement strand
TTGCTACGGATAAAAGTTTTTCCTTTCGCCGATTGGAGGCCTTCTTATAGGGCCACATTTCCATAGAGTAGCTAGACACTTATGATTACACGTTCATTCCACTAGCCACTCCTCCTATGTTTGACACATACCACCACTCACTTACCAATCTCAACGACGTGTGTTCAGCGAACCCTTAATCAAACAGAGTTCGCTGGGAGCCAGCAAGATTGATGGAAACGAGTTTCCCCTTGATGATCAAATTCGATTAACTTCCTCCTTAGCAACCGACCCTTGCCACGACCCTGATCGGCTGCAGTTCCGCCGGTCCTAGGTTACCTAGTCTACGCCACAAAGTCACGCTTCCTCAACTGTTTTGGGTCGAGGTGCCCACAACGTTACGTTCACGGTTGTGCCTCTCGGAACTTCATCGGTTTGATGGGGAATGGATGGCATGAACCTGCCGCTACGCATGCATATGCTTTCAATATGACTACAAAGTACTCGGTTACCCCTGGCTTGCGAAGCCTTGGGGATTCTCCATGTCAGAGGAAGTGTTGCCTCCTTCGCGATCTTCTGCGAGGGTTTGATCGAACGATGTACGAACGTACCGGACTTACCGTGCATCAGGGCCAATCAATTGGGTCAATCTCAGATCATCTCATCTCAGGCCTCTTTCCTAGACTACTACCTTATGCAGGGACCAGATCGTGAGTAACTTTCTTGACTAGGCAAGGTACATATCGCTCAAATCATTTTCATACTTCCTCATCACCTCTGGTCCGGAAGGGATCATCTTCACTGCATCCGTTAGTTCTCTTCTGTTACTCTTTAGGGCAAAGTCAATGGAACAATGGAACGTTCAATGATGGAGTCGTCTCCGTAAATGCTCTAAGCACCAGCTACATGCTTGTTCCCTGCTGTTCGGCGCGACCCACTGCTCATGTTGGTTGTTGATAAGATCGATTTCACATGTTTCTGATATCGTCAGGACCTGATTTTCTCTCAGGTCACATCTCACATGCTCTTCCCTCAGGTAGCTGGGATTACCATTACTCGAGTTGTTGGTGCATCTCTCACCCGTGTTGATCCCACTCACTGGTCTGTGCTGTGCCACACCAAGGAACTCTGTTAATGTTTAAAGTCTAATCTTCTCCAGCATGAACCAAGTACACGGTCCTTTTACTTTTACTCCTGTCAGGTCTGCTTTGTATGACATCCCCACATGGTCCACCATTGAACGTTACCAGCAACGCCGGCGCATATCAACCTTGCGTTATATCAGCAGATGCTCGAGAAACTCGATATCCAGCGCGTCAGAAGCCACCTCAGAGCAAGGTCCACCAACAGGCGCAAGAATATGGGCTTAAGACGTTACTCTGATAGCGCTGATGATAATGCTACTCGACACACGATGCGCACCCTTTCGGGCAAGAAGAGCAGCCCAACCATTCGCCCTTACAACAGCAAGAATTTGCTTCTCATCGCCGACGAGCTTGACCTGCCCCCTCCACCGGCTCACGGACCACCCTACAACGTCGAACCTCCACTTCCCCCTCTTCCCCCTCTCCCACCTAGCTCACGTACCAGCAAGAACACTCCACCTCGCTCCGCACCAAGCAACGGTAGTTCCCAAACCACTGCCCAATCCTCTACCTCCGATAGGATACGGGACTTCGACCTCGCACCTCCGCCTCCAAATCGACGCCTCAGTACCGTTGACGGTTTGGCCGAGCTACTCTTTTCTCCAAAGCATCTGCGACTCATCTTAGCCGATCCCTCGCTTTTTCTCAGCTTCACCCAATTCGTTAACCGCTACAGACCATACACCGCTCCCGTCTTGATTCGTTATTTGGATTCGCAAAAAGCCATAAAGGCCGTCGAGTATGCAAATGCCATTGCCGAAACAATACAACCGCTGCCGGGGGAGCACTCGTCGTTGATGCCCTGTGCCGCCGCGCTGGTTGACGTACGTTTCGAAACAAGAAACAGAAGGGCATTCGACAGCTTGGTCAAGGATGCGCTGCCAGCATATATCACCCATTCGCTCGTCAATGTGGTCACGGAGATCATGGTCAAGAAAATCACCGGCACGACCATTCCAGTGATGCGCGAACTCGTGGGCGGCGTTGCGGAGGTCTTCTGCCTTACAGACCCGGGGCAGAAGGAAAACCCAATTGTTTACGCAAGCGAAGGTACGCAGATCACTCGAGTCCATGTGCTGACAGTGAAGTCTGATGCTGAACGAAAGGTTGATCTTGTTGCTCTTGCGTGATCTAGAGTTCTATCGCACGACGCAGTACGGCCGAGACTATGTCATAGGCCGCAATTGTCGATTCCTGCAAGGCCCACAGACTGAGCGGCAATCCGTCACTCGACTATCCCAAGCCCTGCAGCGGGGTGAAGAGATTGGTGAGACCATATTAAATTAGTATGTTTTGTTGCCTCCTCATCCTTGCGTCGCCAAGACGACTCACTCAGGCTGACATGTTGTACTCTGAAATCACAGCAGAAGAGACGGCTCGCCATTCATAAACCTGCTGATGTGCGCTCCATTGTATGATGATCGAGGCGAAGTGCGGTACTTCATCGGCGCCCAGGTCGATGTGTCTGGCCTCATCGAGGGAGGTCGTGGTCTTGAATCCTTCGAAACCTTACTCAACGAAGAGCGAGCGCGAGATAGTCTGCTGCCGCCAGATGACGGGAAATCATCATTGAACAAGCTCAAAGAATTGAGCCAGCTGTTCTGTTTAGAAGAGGGTGCGGTGGTGCAGACTTACAGTCGGAGTAATAGCCTGCGAGAAGATGCTTCGAGTACGCACCGCTCTATTCGTGGCGGACAAGATTATAGTACAAGACCCACGAGGAGGGTACTTGGCGAAGATAGGGTAGACGATGGAGACAGCGCTAGGTGGGATCTCTCTTCGCTTGGACCGTCGGGTAAGCTTCCAGGTGTATATCAAAACGTAAGTCACCCACCCAATTTCCCTAGGCTCCCTCCCACCTACCGCGCGCATCACTGACCGTCCAACCATAGTACCTCCTCGTCCGCCCCTCCCCATCCCTCCGCATCATCTTCGTTTCGGCCGCCCTCCGCATCCCGGGCCTCCTCCAATCCTCCCTCCCCGCGCACATCGGCGGCCCTCCGCACGTCCGCGACGGCATCCGCGACGCCCTCGCCGCCGGCGTCGCCGTCACCGCCAAGATCTCCTGGCTGCCTCGCGCCCGACCCCAGCACCATCACGACGACGGCACCTCGGCCCCTCATAGCAGAGAAGAAGCAACGAACAAGACTCAGCACACGGACGACTCCGATGATACGCTTTTTTATTCCCCAGAGGAAAGCGGTCGGCCGCGGTGGATATCCTGTACGCCGCTCTTCGGCTCGGATGACAGGGTCGGTGTTTGGATGGTCGTGATGGTGGAGAATGAGCGGATCAGTGGCTCTTTGCCGTCGAGGGGGCGCAGGCCGCCTGATGCGAGGAGTATGAGTGTTGTGGGCAGCGAGCGGGGACGGGGTAGAGAGGCGATGGAATTGGATAGGAGGAGTGCTAGGAGTCGGAGGAGTGGCGAGAGGGGCAACGGTGGGTCCGGAGTGGGTGCGGGATCGGGATTCGGAGCTGGAGCTGCGATGCCGGCTGTGGGTGTAGGTGCTAGTATCGGTGTCGGTGTCGGTGCGGGCGTGGGTAGGGACATGGGTAACGGAGTGGGCAACGGAGGCGGCAGCGATACCGGGAAATGGTTCTCAGGGTACCCTAGCCCCGCACCGCCACAAGGACGGGATGTCGAGAGGCGGAGGCGAAGCAAGGAGAGTGCCAGTACGGGCGGAGGGACGGGTGCGAGTGCGATCACGAGTGACGAGAGTTCGATCTAGAAGGGACAGGAGTATCGCTCCGGCATGCTTTTCCTGGGGACGGGAGAACTTTCCCTTCCCTTTTGGGGGCAGGGCAGACTGTTATCATGTACTTGTACGAAGAGGCCGACTTTCTTCGCATATATAGCAGGGAAGGAAATTGGCGGGAAATGGATGGGAGAGGGTAGGGAAGGGAAGGGAAGGATGAGGTCCTTTCTGTGTATAATGGCTTCGGGACGGGAAGGCTGATGTAATCGTACCTTGAGATGAGCTGGTGTCTGTCGACTTGTAGCAAGAGTCGAATTTGATGGAGAAGCGTGCGACACGATATCGAGCGGTCTCTACGAGGACGGGGTTTGGGACCTAAGGTAGCGACTGATGGGGTTCGGGATGCTGTTCGACGCTTGTATGCATTAGCTATCTACACAGACATCCTATACCCCCCTCAGATCAACCCTATCCCCTCCTCCTCCCTCCTCTCCCGCTCTTTCCCCCCTCAAGTGAGTGCGTCTGGGTTGGTGAGAACGGGGGAGACGAGACGAAGAGGTGGAGGCTGTGGAAGGGGAACGGGGATGTGAATGTGTTGCTTCCGCTGGGTGGTGGAAGGGGGGAGGCGGATGAGGAGGGGTTGGACGGTTCCGAGGGCCGTGAAGAAAGGTCCTGCTCTGGCTTCGAGGTTAGCGATAGAGCAGTCCCCCTTATGTGTAGAGTGGGGGGCTTTGAGCCGATGGATTGGGTGATTGTGACTGTCCTTGCGATTTGACGAGTCGACGTGAGGTACTTGACCCACGTTCGGCGATCGTGTCTCGTCTCCTTCGTTGCCCTCATAGCGGTATGAGTCGATTATGGATGAGGCGAGCGAGCATCTTTGTGGGCGTGGTGGCCGAGGCCAACCATGGTAAGTCTGAGCTTTTAGCTGCCGCTCCCGGTCAATTGCAACTGCTGCGTATGACAGTGCATTTTTTGATTAAGGTCTAAAGTCTTGACCGCCGAACGTCTTCTAGCGGCAGAGGCGCGTGTCAATCCCACTTGGCACCTCCTGACCGGCTCATTGGAACAGAGCTGCCTTGCCTTTGCGTCGCGAGCGGGACAAAGTGTAGGTACCTTAGGTAAAGTATCTGAGGTATGAAGATGCTGATACTCTCAATTCCTATTCCGAGTGCTGTTATTAAAGCCCTAATGTAATCTAGACCAGAATGATTACCCTTACCCTTAAAGTACAAGCCCTTACTACAGTAGCAACCTTAAAGATACCTTGAGGTACCACTGACACTAACCCATGCGGAGTGACGTGTTGGCCCACTCTCTCTTACCTTACTTGGCACTGGACTGCCACCAACTCCGCGCCCATGCCCAACCTTCTCCTAGATAGGTAGAGACTTGACCCTGACCGAGTCTGAGTCTCCTCCACGGGGAATCTGCAAATCTTACGACTCTACGAACATCACTTCTCATATCATCTCATCGCTCACTTCTCTCGCAATTCCCTCACTCTTAAGGCTTCTAACGTTGAACTCAGTTAGAGGCTCATCAACTCTGCGCTTACCATACTTTGACCCACCCACACACCAAGCGAGAAACTTACAAGTCGTAATCATAGCCCAGCTTCTCCACTACCAAAAGATACCGAGTTTATCTCGGTCCAATCTCGCCCTATTGCCGTTCCTATTCCTACACTGCCCAGGATCATAGACGACAATAACAAACAATCACAGCGACAATGTCGTACGCTTCATACGATACACAGGATGTCCCGCGTCGCCATCGGTCGGAGCGTCATCGTGACCGGCGTTCCCGCCGAGATCCACCACCGGAGTATAGGGAGACTACGTATGTTGAGCAACGGGAAGGGCCTAAGTCCTCAGGTCATATGGAGCTAATCCGTCAAACTCGCGATGACAGCGATGAATATGTTGAAGAAGTTCGACGAGACTTTCCCCCTGGCGATTACCAGCGAAGGGGTCCAGCTCGTGATCAATATGCTTCGAGGCGTGCCCGCTCTGCTGATCGCGGTCGCTACAATGATGACTACTATGGTGGAGATTCACGTGGAAGCCGCAAAGACCGGAGAGGTAAGTTGTCAAATTCTGGTTGATCTCACCTCAGTTCGGCTGACATTGTGCACAGGTGGAGGACGCAAATACGATGATTACTCAAGCTCTGAATCCGAGAGCCCCCCACGCCGCAAGAACCAACGTCGCAAATCTCTCGGCGAATCAGCTCTTGCTGCTCTCGGTCTCGGTGAGCTCGCAGGTGCCGGTGCATCCGCGGCCGGCGGACGTGGTAGCCGGAGCAAGAGCCGTGGCGGTCGGCGTAGGCGTGCCCGTTCATATAGCTCTTCCCGCTCTCGCTCTCGCACGCCTGAACGTGGGGCCAAGATCCAACAAGCTGTCCAGGCCGCACTTACGGCAGGAGCCGTTGAAGCTTTCAGATCTCGGAAGGAACCAGGCCCTTGGACTGGAGAAAAGGGGAAGCGCGTTTTGACTGCAGCAATTGGCGCTGGTGCTGTCGACGGGGTGATCGACCACGATCCAAATAAGAGTGGCACGCGCCACACCGTCGAAGCAGTTATTGGCGGTTTGGCCGGCAATCGAATTGCGAACGGTCCGCGCTCCGGCTCCCGCTCGCGGGGTGGTGGAGGGGGTGGAGGCGGTCTCAAAGACCTGGCGGCTGGCGGCTTGGCGGCCGCTGCGGGCAAAGCTTTCCTCGACAATCGCAGCCGTTCCAAATCCAGAGGTCGGCGTCAGTCATACGACAGTGATAGCGACGACAGCCGCAGCCCGCCTCGTCGTCGGCCACAGTATCGCAGTCGACGAAGCAAGAGCCTGGTCGGTTACGTCGACAAAGGTCTCGCCGCTTTGGGTCTCACTGATAGCAAACGTGATCGCGACGACGATCGAGATCGACAAGGTTCTCGTCGCTCCGGGGGTTATGACGATGGCTACTCTCAGCCCAGAAACATGCCTCGCGAGGATGTTGCGAGGATGCGAGGCGGCGGAGGTGAACGGAAGGGCGGAAGCAGCAGCTACAGCAGCAGCGATGAAGACATGGACTCTTCGGAAGAGGCGAAGAAGCAGAGGAAGATGAAAGGCAAAGAGTTCCTTACCGCAGGACTTGCCACCGTCGCCACCATTCACGCCGGGCATGAAATCTACCAAAGTTTCGAAAAAGCACAGAAGCACCATAAGGAAGTCCGCCAAGGAACATTGTCCGCACAGGAGGCACGCAAACTGAAGTCGAAAGCTCTGCTTCAGGATGCAGCCTCTGTGGGTATTGCCGCGCTTGGTATCAAGGGAGCGATGAGCGAGTGGAAAGAAATGAAGGAGTCGCGGGACGAGTGCCATGAGTTTATCAAGAAGAGGGAAGAGAAGAAGAAGCACCGGGGCCAGAAGGGTAGCAGTAAGAATGGCAGACCGGGATATGGAGGAAGCCAGCCCAGCTATAGGAACTCGGCACCCAACCTGTACGCTGGGTACCAAAATGGGGGTAGGAACGGGTACGGTGGTGGTGGACCGATGTACCAGGATGGCAACCCGTATGCTGCCGGTGCTTTGCCGCCCCCGCCCATGGGAGCACCTCCTGCTCGGTATTGAGATGCTCGTTGAAGAAGTGATGTGTTGAGGGAACACGATGACGTGGTTATATCAAATGGCTTTAGAACGTCTGACAACGTCTCTACCCTAGGGTGGAAGGGATGGAGGCTGTGGGTGGTGAAAGACAGTGGGCCTTCCAAGTCAGTGCATTCTGCATGAGGGTCAAGTTCGTGATGAAAATTCTACGGTGATCTTTGATGACAGCGATGATGATGAAATTAGGGTCAATGCATACTGCAGATTTGTGAGCTTGTCATTGACTTAGAGAACGATAGCAATTTACGAAGTTACGGTCAATCAAAGTGGAACAATATAAGCATCCCGACGGAAAAGGAGAATAGGAGAGAGAGTGTATGATGAAAAGCTCTGTTGTAGAATCCTATGATATACGCAGACGACCAATAAACACTCCTCCCCCTGACTGATTTTCGAGATTAATTCACAATGTAGCCAGTAACCAGCTCCGTTGAGTGTAAAAGGGTCAGCCCCACGAGCAAATCGCGACATGCGGTCGACCTTCACCACCATAGAAACGATCTTCAGCTGCATGCGAGTCGCTGGAACGAACTCCATCCCTTTTAAGGTATCGACTGACCTAAGTTGCAATTTCACCTATCGACGACGACCAAAGACTCGATTCGGCCGGTCCCCTATATCAGAGACACCCGTCACGATCAATCAAAGGCAAAGCACTACACTTCACCGCCAAAGCGGTCAAATAGGTAGGTAGGTAACTTAGAACGGCCCACAATTGGACCATGCACCGCCTCTGGGGCAGGCCAATCGCGGCGCGAGGGCACAGTCCGATTATGTATGTGTGCGGGTCGACGGCCGACGGGATGGGGTTGATGGGCGCGCTATAAGCGCCAATTGGTGTTGGTGCTGAATGAGCTATGTTTGTTGGTTGCTGTTGTCGTACATATCTGTCTGTCGGTATTATTGAAGATTTTTTTTTGGTCTCTCGAGATGTGACTCGACTCCTATTTCAATGATTAATACTGTTGTTTATTAGGAGGTGGTGGTTGAACCTCATCAACCACATCCAGTTTTTTGCAACTACAGGTATTTATACAGGCATTTGTACCTAAGGTTTTGTACCCTCGGGCAGCGAAGGGCGGCGTCGTGACTTACCCAGGGTACAAATACAAGTAACTTATCGATTGGGACTGTCGCTGAGGATAAGGCAAGGAGGAGCGACGGGAGAACTAGTAACTTACGATACACAGTGACAGGGGGGAGCGAGACGAGACGAAAGTGGGAAGCAGCGAGCGAAGCTTGTGACCTCGACAGAGAAGGGACACACCACCATCTCCACTCCGCTCTCCTTGCGAAAAATCAAAACAACACGATTTTCTTTCTAGCCACTATTCAACATCGCTCCGATCACTGGCCATCTCACCGCGTATTCCTTGGGCGGAATCTTGTCTCGCTCGCCCATCGGACCCTAGCGTGCACCTTCGCTGTTTCGATGATTGCATCACCCTCCATCCCTACACCAGCCCGCCCCCAGCTCCACCACGATGATGGCAGCAGCCTGTGCCACATCGTCCTTCGACGCTCGCCGCGAACGCGGATCGTCCGACCGAAAGACGCCGCCGCCTTCGAAGATCGGCTTGGATGATTGCGAGTGGGGAGGCGTCGAGGCCGGTTATATGCTTGGGGCCGCTACGAGGCGGTGTGATGGCTTCTGCATGATGGAGCTGGCGCCGCGCTGCGAATTACTGTTGCCAACGCGTGCACTTGCTCGGGCTTGCTGGGTACCTTTTCCCCACAGCGATTTTCTTCTGCCTTGGTTGTTTTCCCCGCTGTCGTATTTCGTTATCTGTTCCTTGTCAGTCTTGCCCTTCTTGCACCGTCTGGTCTTAGCTCGTCTCGGAGATCTGACTTTCGTAGCCAATCCGACTTGATAGTGCGCGCTCGAAAGACTGCACACGAAGCGTGAAGCTTCTTGACGTCACCCAGGCCATACCCCAAGCTTACGGGTGCCCTCCGCCATCCTACTGCGACGCCGTCGCCGATGCGCCGCCAGACTACACCACTACCGACTACCTAGCCCGGCCCCATACCGACGAGCGACGTGGCCCGCCACCGTACCCAGACTCTCGCCGGCGAGAGCAAAAGACAGCGTCACTGCTCGAGGACCCGATGCCACCACGCGCGGTAGATCTTGGCGATACCTCGGGCTTCGTGACGCACGTCGGTGCCAAAAAGAAGAAGCAGGCCGCGAAGCAAGCTGATAAAGCCAAATGGGCAAACTCAGACGACGAAGGTGGCAGCAAGGAGGGTGGCGAAGCGAATGAGAATGCCGGAGGCGCTGGTGGGAGCAACAACGGCGATGGCGGGGCCGGAGGTGATGACGGCGACGATTTCTGGGATACTGGCAAGAAGAAGAAGGGAAAGAAGGGCAAGGGTGGCGTCGATGAGGAGAAGGAGAAGAAAAAGAAAGACGACGAGGAAGAAGAGAAGAAGAGGAAGGAGGAGGAGGAAAGGGCAAAGCGGGAAGAGGAGGATGTTGCCAACGGGGATAACCCACTTAGTTGGGCTGACAGCGTGGGCGACGGAAACCCCGACGACGACTGGGGGGGGTTCACCTCGACGGCGAAGAAAGGGAAGAAGGGCAAAAAGGGCAAAGTGAGCCTTTTCATCCGAGGATTGGTTAAATTGGCTAAGTCTATCCGTAGGCAGCAGACCCTGACCCTAGTCCACTTCCACCTCTACCGCCACCCGCGCCATACGCACCTGCTGGCTCGACCAATCCTCCATCCATCGGAACGTTTGATGATATCAATCTAGATGACAGTGTACCAAAGCTAGATCTCGACTTCGGCGGCTCCACCACCAAAGAGGCCGGGAGTAGTTTTGGGTTTGGTGGCTGGGGAAACAGTTGGAATACGGGTAGCAAGTGGGATTTCAGCAGTGCAGACGCCGGAACGACGGCGCCGCCCGATGACGCGAAGGCAAGCAAAGGTGATATTGCCGATAACAGCTCCTGGTCCTTCGGGAAGAAGAAGGATAAGAAAAGTACTTTTTCTTCGGGATATGATTTTGGTGACTTGGGCAGTGTGGGTGAAATGCAAGAGGAGGTGCCGATGAGCAATGGCATCGGCAAACAGGAGGAGGATGACTTTGGAGGCTTTACAGCAACAGGCAAGAAGGACAAGAAGAAAGGAAAGAAAGGTGTTTTCGACGCACTACCCGAAGAGGATCCGGCGGTGATTGTGGTGCCGGAAGCCGAAACGACAAATGGAGACAGCTGGGGTGGGTGGGGCACGGCGTCCTCCAAGAAAGAGAAAGACAAAAAGAAAGGGAAGAAAGGCGTCATCGAAGAAGTACCCGTCGAAGAACCTACGGTCGTTGTAGTGCCAGAACCTGAGACGGCAGCCGATGACTCTTGGGGTGGGTCGGGATCTAAGAAAGATAAGAAGAAGGGAAAGAAGGATGAGCAAGAGCCTCTTCCGCCACCTCCGCCGCCTCCGCCACCCGACCCCGTAGCAGCCGCGGAGGGCGAATGGGGAACTTTCGGTTCGAAGAACAAGAAAAAGGGTAAGAAGGGTGCTGTGGAGCAAGTCAGTAAAGTCGAGGAGCCCGTTATATCCGTTTTGCCAGAACTGGACGAAGACCCGATCGGGTATCCGGAGTACGAGCCCGAGGCGGCTTCACCTGCCGTGCCTGACACCTGGGGCTCTTTCGGTAACAAGAAAGATAAGAAGAAAGGCAAGAAGGATGCAATGGAAGGAATCACCAAGGTCGAGGATCCTATCGCAGTCGTTGTCCCAGACGTAGTACCCGAACCGGCCACGACCGCGGCAGACCATGCTTGGGGTTCTGCCACCACGAAGAAAGACAAGAAGAAAGGGAAGAAGGGCGCTGTAGATGAAATAAGCAAACTCGAAGAGCCGCTTGTAGTTACGGTACCTGAAATGGAAACAGCAGGCCCCGCCGCTGACGATTCGTGGACATCATTTGGTTCGAAAAAGGACAACAAAAAGAAAGGAAAGAAGGGTGTTTTTGAAGAGATACCTAAGGTTGAAGATCCCCCTATTGTCGTCGTCCCAGATCTAGCGCCGACCGTCATGGACGACGAGTGGGGTATGTTCGGTTCGAAGAAAGACAAGAAGAAGGGAAAGAACGGCGCATTCGAAGAGCATACGGAACTGGACGATCCTGGCATCGTAGATGTGCCAGAGCAAGAGTCAGCCGTTGATATCGGGTGGGGCGGCTGGGGCGGCGCCAGCAAAACAGACAAGAAGAGCAAGAAGAAAGGTATCACTGAGGTTGTGGACGTTCCGTTGACTGTGAATGAGCCCGCGCCTGCTTTTGAGAAAGGCGGCGCCGCGGTTGATGACGACTGGATGAACTTTGGCACCGGCAAGAAAAACGATGAGAAAGGCAGGAAGGGCGCAGTCGCCGATTCCAAGGCGGACGAATTTTTGCCACCGCCACCTCCTCCGCCCCGTATGGTTCCGAACCCTCTAGAAGATTCCAAATCCGATGACTGGGCATCGTTTGGCACATCAAAGCAGAGTAAAGACAAGAAAGGCAAAAAGGGCAAAGTCTCGGAGGCCACGCCAGTCACTCTAGCTCCGGAGCCACTCGTGGCTGCTATCAACGAGCCTGATGTGACTGGGGTTGAAGATATCTGGCCCACTGAGGGGCTTTCTAGCAAGGACAAGAAAAAAAAAGAGAAGGACAAGGCAAAGCGCTTGGGACAAGACGCTTCTATCGAGGTGGTTGACGATCCAACGGCAATGCCGGGCACCTTACCGGATGCGATCGTTGACCTGGACGCACCTGCTGAGGCTGACTCGTGGGGTATCTGGGGAACGGGCTCGAAAAAGGACCAGAAGAAGGCGGGAAAGAAGAGCCATGTCTTTGAGGCTCCTCCTCCCGCACCTACTCCACCGGCTCAGGGTCTGACGCCTGAGCCGACACCTCCACCCTTCTCAGCACTAGATGACCCAGAAGACTGTGAATGGGGTACTTTTGCACCAGTGAAGACGAAAGGCAAGAAGGACATCAAGAAAGAGCCTCTTATTCGGACGACGTCCGCGTCGAAGGGCGCTACCACTGAGGTTACCAATCCAAACAAGAAAGGCGCAGGCGCAAAGGAGCCGGTAGACGACTTTTTTGACGGTCTGGATGACGTTGATGAGGACAGGTCTGCGGCTGAGGTAAAGAAAGAGTCACCGAAAGAAGAGACGCCTGCAAAGGCAGTGAAGGGCTTCTGGGGTAGCTTTGGCTCCACTGCCACATCGAAGACGAAGACTGCCAAGGACAAGGCCAAGGAGAAAGAAGAAGAGAAGGGCAAGTCAGAGGCACAAGAACAAATCAAGAGCGACCCCGTCTTGGAAGTTGTAGATCGTACCGACAAAAAGGGATCCAAAATCCAAAAGAATGGGAAGTTGGGTAAAGTTGAAAGTAAAGGTAGCGACAAAAGCGGCAAGGTCGATAGTCCCAAAAGCGACGACATTAACGCGCTAATTGACTTAATGGATGGAGATCCCGACCTCAACGACGATGAGTTGGCGGACTTAGCCGACTCGTTTGATAAGAAAGACGATAAGAAATCCGACGCCTGGAGCTTCTGGGGTTCATCGAAGAAGCCAACTGGCAAGAAAGCTGATGAACCCAACCAGGAAATTGGAAAACAAACCTCGACCAATCAGAAAGCTTCGCTAGGCAAGCCTCCGAAGGAACCAGAACCTCCTATAGATGACCAACCACTATTTCCTCCACCACCACCCGCCACTGCAACAGCGATGAACAAGTCCATCTCTGCTAAATCCAAAGTGGCAGGGAAACTCTCTGTATCTGAGAAGATCAAAGCACTCGAGAAGGATAAAGAGGAGAAGGCTAAACCCATCCCACCTCCACCCCCGCCCGAACCAGAAGCACCGCCAAAAGCCGATACACCACCTAAAAAGTCGAACAGTCTCGCAAAGGCAAAGCCTGTAGCTGCAAGTAAGGGTGCTGCTACGTCGAAGCAAAAGGTCCTCTCACCTGATCCCGCAAAAGACAAAGCATCCAAGGAAGCGGTTCCTGGCAGCTTTCCGTTTGAGGGCGCGGACGACGACATTATAGACGTGATTGACTTAGGCCCGATAGATAAAAAGGCAAGCAAGAAAGTAAAGAGAGGCGCCGAGAAAGCTAAGATGGACCCCATGATCGTCGACGTTCCTGCTCCCCCGTCACCCCCAAGTCCACCCACTCCACCACCTGAGCCCGCAGCGGTAAAACCTGTCAAGAAAGAACGTGCAAGAGTCGTAAGAGGAGAGACAGCGTCCTCCTGGGGCTTTTGGGGCGCTGCGCCGAAGAAAGAAGTCAAGAAAGAGAAAGCTGTGAAAGATGACGTTGATGGGGACTCACCTCCGGCAAAAGCAAAGGCGTCCCCTCCCGGATTGGTCCGATCTAAATCTACCAAGACTGGCACCGGAAAGGAGACTGAAAAGAGTTCGTCCAAGTCTTCCGGATCCGACAAAGCTACGAAACCAGAGGCAAAGCCATCAAAGTCAAGAGGGATGAGTTTCTCGCAACTTTTGATGGGGAGTCCCTCACCTGCCAGAACGATGTCAACTCGAAGATCGAGCAATGCGGTACCGAAGACTAGCTCTCGACGTCAGTCGATCGATGTCGGTGCGGTTGGTCTCATGTCGCCTCCACCGGACGACAAGCCCGAAGTTCCCGCCAAAGCGGCAAAGATTATGGGAATGGGCCCAGGGAAGATCGACAGGCGGCCATCGACCAAGGGCAAGCAGAAATTACCAGGTAAGGGGCCTAGTGGGTATGAGTGCCGATTGAGAGGGTCAGCTGACGCCTCCACAGGAGTTGTTCCTGACCCCTACGCTATCGATGATGATGACCTTGTCATGGTCAATGGCGACTATGATGCAATGGTAGATGTTCCTATCAAGGCATCGTCATCGAAAAAGAAGGGTCCAGAAAGCAAGGCAAAGAAGTTGGTAGGTCTCGCACCACTGGGCAGATCCAACCCCACGCCACTGGCACCTACCGCGGTAATCCCGGAAAGGCCTGGTCAAACATGGAACTATCTTGAACCGCTGAAAGCTAACATGAACTCAAAGCCTAAACAATTCGGCGGAGCGACTACCGCCACGGACGATATCGTGATGGTCGAAGCTGGACCGTCAAACGATGGACCCGAGGTCACAACTGGGTCTGATGACTTGGCGTTTGTTCTCCCGCCCCGCGAGCCAGCTCCGCTCAAACGTTCGATGTCGAGCGCGAAGAGGCCGGAAAAGCTTATGGGTCTTTTCGGTTCTTTCCGAAAGAGTCGTCGTGCTTCGGAAACCTTCGAAAGCCCGAAGACGAAAGCCGTATATGGGACTGACGACTCCAAACGCCTAAGGAGGGAAGATCGAAAGGTCGGTCGATCGGGTAGGGGTGGAAATAATGCCGAGGACTTCGGCGGGGATTTTCTTCCTGGCGGCGGCGCATTCACGGAGCCAGAAGAGCAAGGAGCAACGAAGCACGATCGAGGATCCCCAAGAGTGTCGAGAGATAGTCCGACAAAGAAGGCGAGAGAGGCCGACGCTAGAGCTGCAGATGAGAGGCGAGCAAGAAGACGGGAGGCAGAGAAGGCCGAAGAAGAACGGAGGAGGGCCAAGGCTCGTGAAGCACGGCAAAACCGTGTTAGAGAAGAGGAGGAGGAAGAAGCTAGGAGGCGAGAAGAGAAAAAGGCGCGGAGAGCTGCCCGGAAAGACAGACATGCTGGGAAGACCTTAGCCAACGACGAAACCGGTAATAGAGACGGCGAGCACCGCAAGAGACATCGAGATAAAGGACTTTCAAGCGGAGCTCCATCGCCCATGGTGGATGAACGTAGTCCAAGGCCTCGCAAAACCGAGCGAAGGCGCTCCCATATCGATAAGCCGGTGCCAAGGTACGATGCAGACGAGGAAGCTGACCGTCGCGTCCGGCGCGAAGCACGTAACACCCGAGAGGGTCTTAATCGCCGGAAGTCGGCCCCACCTGTCGAAGACTATTTCGATCCCCGCAACGGGTCTCGCGGTGTTCGACCCAACGACGTCGTTCCAGACGTGCCTGTTTACAACGCGCCCGCTCCGCTGCCAACTCATACTGACCCCTACCTGAACGGTGCGAACGACCACACCTCTTCTTGGATCAATTCGCAGATCATCGAACCCCCGGCCTTTCCTCCGGTCGAACCTACCGTGATCGAACCGGCTCCTACTGGCATCGGTCGCAAGCACGACGAGCTAGACGATGACGATCAAGACGTGCGAAGGGAAGTGCGGAGAGCGCATCGTCATTCGAAGTACGCGTCCGTCACGCCCGACGGAGGGGATGGTCACCGCAGACGAAAAGACTCCAGACGTGCAGAGAGGGACGGGATCAGAAGCAGTGAGGGCAGTGAAGGGGACCGATATACGCGGAGAAAGAGCGATTATGCAGGGTATGAGAACGGAGGGCCGGTGCGGACCTTTGATGGCCGGCTGGCCAGTGCCGGGCCAGCGAAGAGGGGAAGCTGGTTCAAGAAGTTTGCGAACCTGTGAGCTGAGGAGGGGTATATATGCAATAGCAATGTCAGCAGTGCGGATGCGTGGTTGTCGTGGACGACGCTTGTTTCCCTCCTCACTCTAGTCTCCTTGGTCAAGCCAATTGCGTTTGGCTTGATCGCGTCGGTATATGGTGTTATTCTACTCTCTGGGGCCAATGTTGGGTGTCTTTTGGGTGGAACTTCCGCATTCTTGGCGGCGGAAGGCTCACGTCGTATCACATTTTTTCCGGTTTTGATATACCCTCTGATGGACGGCGAGTGGTGGCACTTTTTGGGCATAGCATAATCGCCAATCCAATAATATCCGTCCACATCGTACCATGCAGCGATGACTGCTTTGGCACTCTTGCTCTGCTGGCTCTGTGCTGTGCTTATGTTCTTGGATTGTGCATACGGCGGCCTCTTGGTCAACAGCAATTGTTTGGGACTGGGTTCTGGCGGTGGGCACATGTCACGAATCCTGCTTCAAGCGACTTACAAAGCATCGTGTGGTCTCTATAGGGCACGCTACACTGCAGACTAGATGGCGCCCCTTTTTCATTCTTGTTTTACTGTTTGGTAGAGATCGTAGAGAGAAAGGGAAACAAATGCCCATTTGTGAATCGAATGAATGACTGGAGGCAATCAATGCGGATCATGAATAACATTGGCCAGGATTGAGGCGAATGCCAGTACAATACAAACTAGGGGCCCCCAAATCTAGCCTTGTTGATCCTCGCAATAGGGAGGTTATTTGGTGTAGCAAATCCTTAATGACTTGGAAATCATAGCTATATGAACAAATCTGATGGTCACAATCATAGAAAGACCGTTCAGGAAGTCCTCAGTGACTTATCCACAGACATATACCCTACAATCACAGCTGCTGCCCACACCTATACCATATCACCGTCTACTCTTGTATACTGCTGTCATCAACACCAAAGTTGAGTTCTAAAGCATGCTGCGTATCAACTGCTAACTTTTCTTTATACAGTGCAGTGTAAAATTGGCTTCTCTATTTCGTTGCGTCAACGGGTTTTTTCTGGAAAAAGTGGATGAATAACTGCACGAACAGTAAACACGTAGTTTCACCCTAACCCTAACGATCCATCACTCATCCACCCAATGCCCGCAACACAGAATGGCTCTGCATCTTGGGGCAGTTCTACGCGGAGGCAAACACGACTTCCGGCTCGTCGAACGACTTGGGGATAAGACTGTCTTTAACTTTGTATTCAAGGCCGAGGTCTTGCGTGGCAGTCAATCCATCTGTCTAAAGAGCCAATGGTATGTCTGATTCCCATGCAGACAGACCTCTAGCTAACTCTTGTGCTAGGGCTGTAGTGAAAACGGCCGACGTCAACAATAAAGTCCAGAGAGAGTGCTTGCTGAGAGAATACAACAATCACAGAAGGCCTCGGATCGCATCGTCTCAGAACTTCCGAAAGATATTCGACACCATCAACGACCACACGAGCTGGACGGCTCAAAAGCCTTTCTGTCTGGCCTTAGAGTGGATGGATACTACTCTGGCAGATATATCTACCGACTCACACATTGAGAATCCTGTGTTGATCGCAAGCATTCTGAAAACAGTCCTGGGAGGGTTCGGCGAGCTGGAAAGAGAGCATCTCGTCTACACAGGTACGCCATTCGCCCCTTGGGATTATCATTTACATGCCGGATATACTAAGCACAGCAGACCTAAAACCCGCGAACGTGCTCGTCTCCGGCATTGACGGACCGTCTCCGGACGTCAAAATCGGGGACTTGGGGCTGAGTTCGATGCCCACCCACATCCCTATACACGAGTGGTGCTGATATTTCGCTAGTGGGAGACGAGGGTGCGAACCTACGCTGGGCTCAACCGCCTGCATTTCGAGCTCCCGAGGTCTGGACCGGTGTGCGCTGCTACCACAAGTCCGACGTATGGTCTGCTGCTGCTTTAGTCGGTCTTCATCTTCCTCTGCTCTAGCCCAATCTAACGAAGAAAAGGTGTTGAAATGGCTTGACAAAGACCTCCTCGGCGACCACGACCGCGTGGAACCCTCCCATCCAATGTCCTGGTGCCTCGCGAAAACCATGTGCCTCTTTGATCCGAACGGCTCGATGACTCCTCCTCCTCCGCCGTTGCGTACCGGCGACGGCTATTACCAGCAGTGGTTCGACGCGGCCAAAAAGCTTATGCTTACACCGTCGGTCGATGATCCAAAGGAGGCGATGTTGCAAACACTGCCATATGAAGTGTGGGCTGAGTGCGCTCTGGACGTGGGCGTGCCGAAAGTGGTGTTGGATGTGATACGTTTGTTGGCGGTTGTTGACCCGGCGAAGAGACCGTCGGCGCTGCAGGCCCTTGCGTCGCCTGAGTATAGAGCTCTCCAGGACGCTGCGGCTGCGTATCGGCACTCGAATACTTCTGAAGCGATCGAGTAACTTGGGCTTGTGTAAGATACATGTAAAAGAAAGGAGTTTTGGCGGCTGTTTAGAAGGCTAGGGCGTGCAAAAGGAGGTGAAAATCAAATTCGGAGTGGAATTTGTATGTTTACAGGCAGTGTTCAGCACAAAGAACAAAGCTGTTTGTGAGATCAAGAAGGCGCTTATCTGCGAAGATTCTAAGATAGATCCGCATTCCTAACCCCTTGATACTGGGTGGCAAAATCCCACAGACTGTTTCTCCCAGTAAATTATGCGACGCTTCATGGAGCAAACTCTTATGCCATTACTGTCCTAAAAGTCAGTGCAGCCAACAACCCCCAAGGATAAGCAGGGAGAGTTGGGTAGTTCGTTTGTGCAACGACTCCGTCGTTGGAACATCATGTCATGACCACAAATGCTACATCGGGGCGAAGACAGATGTAGCCCTATTGTTTGTCGTTGCAGGACATTGCCATGTTTGAATGATGACCCTTGGAAGGTTGCATCAGTACCTTATGTAAGAGTATAGGTCATAAGTCATTGCACAACCAAAATTTCAGCTAAGTCCAAATAATCTACATAAGCAATTCAACCACACAGGTTTTACTAGTATTTAATATTATAATCTTGCTGCCTATAAACTTCTCATAACTTTTCTGATGTACTTTCTATGTGACAAATGAACATGCAAGAGTTCATTTCATCTCATAATGCTTGCACTGCAGCCTTAAATTCATTAATTGTTATAGAAAAGAGCTTTATTTCAATAATTTTTGTCTTCATTCATCTTCAGATCTTCTCAATTGAATTGAGATCTGAAGATGATGATGATCAGTTCTTATTAAATTCTTTGAATTTATATCTTACTCTTATTTTTTTAATGAAATTCAAATAAATCTTAACATCATTCTTTATGAAAATTATCTGTTCTATTTTTTTCTTAAGATCTTGCAGAAATGACACAGTGACATTCTTAAGAATTTGCTTTGCATATATTTTGAAATTAATTTCTAAATATATCAATACAGTTTACACAGTAAATGCTGAGAAATAATATTTTATCTCTGTTTTTAAAATCATTTTTCTGCATAAACATCAGTTTAAACTTATATTTTCATTTAATTATGTTACAGCCATCATTCTAATAGGCTCATTGAACATATAGGTTCAGTAAACTATGTCTTGAAGATGTACAGCTCAGTATAAGCTTATGATGCTCATGAGTGAGCTGAGTGAGCTGACTTATGATACTTATAAATGAGCAAGATGAGCAGCCTAATATATATACAAGTTATCTTTCTTAAGAAGATGAATGTGTTCAATGTAATTGTTACTTAACATATTATTAGCTACTAATTAACTCAACATGTCTGAAACTTTCTTATATCACAAGCTCTAATCTCTAGCTTCTATATCAGAGAAACCTCTGATCAAGATATAACATGTTGAACATTCTTATGATATAAGCATGATCTTCAGCACACAGAAAGCAGTCTTTATCAGTATGATTAATCTTTAAAATCTTAAAGATCTATGAAAGATAAACAACATACTGAAGATACTGATGTCAGATGTGTTCAGCAGTGAATGTAAGAAGTTGCAAAGCTTCTTGACAAAGCTCAATCTATACATAGATTTCAATCAGAAGAAGTTTAACTTCAAAATAAACAAAGATTTATACACAGTAGCCTATCTTAAGAATGCAGTGTTCAACTGAGTCAATCTTAAACTGCATGAGTTTCTAGACAAGTCATCAAAGAAATGAGACATCAATAAAGAATTGATCTTCAGTGACTTCAAGAAGTTTAAGAAAGAACTTTGAAAGACTTTTAAAGTGATTAATGAGAAAAGAGCAGCAGAACAATGACTTTACACATTAAAGATAAATAAGTCAGCAGTTAAGTACTTAGCAAAGTTTCAGCACATTGCAGTCTTAACTGACTGAAATGATGATGTCTTAATATTGCAATACTATTGAGAATTAAGTGAAGATATTAAAGATAAAATAGTCTGAAGAGACTGTTCTGAAGAACTTTAAGAGATGATAAATATCTTTATTAACATTGACAGTTGACAGTAAGAATGATGAATGAAGAAGATGAGATCTTATACAGCTTCAAGAATGTGAAGACAACAATTCATTATCAGGACACAAGAAGATCTGATGAATCTCAACAATATTGAGAAGCATAATCAGAAGCTATAAGTTAAGTCAGTGAAGCATGAATGCTACAATAAATGACTCACTAAGCTTCATACTCAACAAGCAGAGATTTGCAAATGTTATAACTGTAATAAATCTGAATATCTTGTCAGAAATTGTAAGAAACCTCAATGACAGAGAAAAGAAGTTGCAATAGTGAACTCAGTGATAATGCATGATTAACTGAGCTGAACAGCCTGCTACAATAACAACTGCTTTGTGCACATAAGCAGCAAAGACAGAGCTGAATGATGATCATAGAAGCTTAAGAAGAGACACAGTATCAATTATGTCATGATGAGTAAATCAAAGAGATTAGCTATTCTAGAGAAAGTTGTCAGAGACAATTTAGATAAGATTGAAGAGATTAATATTTACAGAACTCAGAAGATAGACACTGCAGAAGCTTAAGATCAAGAAGATCTTATTTAAATGTATCTAAATTTGAATGCAGACTCAGAGAATGTCAACAATTAAGAAGTTAACATGAAACTTAAGTAAAGCTATGAGTATCTCAAGAATTGATGTTTAGAATGATGCAAAAGTCTGTTAGAAGAACAGCAGCAGACATTTTAAAAAGAAGTCATTGTTAATAAATGACATAAAGTGAAAATGACAGTTATACAGCTAGAAGAGCTGATGACAATGATATGATTTGCAATATGAGATCAAGAAATGTCAAAGTGATCAAGAAAAGATTATAAGATTGAGATATATCTACTTACAGATTATGCAATGCTCACAGAAGAATGTTGAATGCACACAGAAGAGTACATGTCATCTGAGTTTCTCAACAAAGTAAAAGCATTAAAGAATCTCATTCAATGCAAATATAATCAGTACAAGATGTACTGACATCTGAAACAAATCATCAGAAAAGAAACTGATGACTACACAAAACTGATCATAATCAACAAAGAATTGATATGATTCAAAGAACTATGAAGAAAGTTTATTAAATCATAAGATGAACTTTAAAGCATAGGCAGAGCTCAAGAAACTTTGATAGAAGTAAAGAGCTTAGAGAAGTTAAAAAATCTTAAGCTTTCTCAGTAAGATTAAAGATAAAGAAGCTTTTAATGTCTTAATGAACTGACAATGATTAAAAGATATGAATTGACATTAAGATATCACTGAAGAAACAACTTTAAGTGATGATAGATTCAGAAGCAATCAATAACTTTATTTTGCAAAAAGCAATTAAATGACTAAAACTAACACTGTGATGAGTATTTAAGCTTATATAAGTGTATATGATCAACAGAGAATACAAATGAATTTATAAAGAAGTTTATATTGAAGTTATAATAAGAAATGATTCACAGAAGTTAAGACTAGATGTTCTTAAGTCAGTTAAGTATGACATTATACTAAAGATGTTCTGATTACATAAAAAGAATTCACAGATTAACTGAATCAACAAAGAACTCTATGCAATAAAGAATGCATATGATATCTCTGAACAACTAAAAAAGAGCTTATCAGAGTATAAGTCTTAAGATCATGAGATATTACTATTAGAGAGAAGAGAATTAAAGTGAATGTTACTTTACTTTATGAGTGAGAATTAGCTGAAGAAAGTTCAGAACTATTTTGTTAAGAATTTAAAAAGAGAATTCATCAGATCATTAAAGTCATCAGTAGAATATCTGATTCTGTTTGTATTAAAGAAAAATGACATTAAGCAACTTTATGTTGACTATAGACAACTCAATGAGATAATTCATCAAGATAGTTATTCTTTACTGCTGATAAAAGAGTTGCAAGACAGACTAGAGAAAGTTAAGTAATTTATAAGTTTAGATCTGAAGAAAGTGTACTATTGTGTATGCATAAAGAAGAGCAAAGAATGAAAAATGACATTCTGAATGAAATACAGACACTATAAGTACACTGTTATGTCATTTAAGCTTAAGAATGTCTTAGTTACCTTTCAGAGACTCATCAATGACATGTTAAGAGAATATCTTAATGATTTTGTAATCACATATCTTGATGATATTCTGATCTATTTAGACAACCTTGAAACACACTGTGAACATGTACACAAGGTTCTAACAAAGCTTAATGAATGAGCTATGTATGTGAAAAAGTTAAAAAGCAGATTTAAAATCAAGAAAATACAGTTTCTAGAATATGTCATTTAACTAAAGTGGCTGTCAGGTTGAGTCAGGCCCAGATTTTAGGACTTAACTCAACTCACTGAGCTCAACTTTGAAACTTAACTCAACTCATAATATTAGGTAATTTTCATTGTTTCTTGTGTAATTTTGGTAATTTTTACATCGTTGGAAAGCCCTCAGAATTCCCCACAAAATGAGTCTAAAATCACAAAAAACAGATTGCTTTCAAGCTTAATGCACACAACTGAAGTTTTGTTCAAATTCTTGAAGTTCCTGCCACTATGATTGCTCATGACTAACAAGGCATGCAAAATAAGTAAAAAACCAGCTTTAAAAAAACTCAACAGTCACTCTACATTCAATCTAATCAGATTGAGAAGAATCTCAAGAAGACAAAGACAGTTCAGAACTGATCTACACTGCAAAAGATTAAGAAAATACAAGTCTTTCTAGAGCTAATGAACTACTATTGAAAGTTTATATTTAATTATGCAAGAATTGCAGAATCTCTCATGCATTTAACATGCAAGAATGAGAAATGATGTTGAGATAAAAAACAGAAGAATGTGTTCTGTGCATTAAAGAAAAGTCTTAGTGAAACAGCACATCTGTAAATATTTAATTAAGCATGTGAGAAGATATTGAAAATTGATGCATCAGATTTTGCAGTTAGAGCATGTCTATATCAGATTGAAGATGAGCAGAAGAAGTTTATTGTGTATTGATTTAGAAAGTTATCAGAATTCAAGAAAAGATATAAGATTCATAATAAAGAACTTCTTGCAATAGTGAAAGCACTGCAAGATTAAAGATCTTATTTTGCAGATATAAGTAAGTCTATTTAGATCTTTATGAATCATAAGAATCTAAGAAACTTTATAATAATTAAGTAACTAAACTGATGACAGATTCACTGAGCAGAACAGTTAGCAGACTTTGAATTTCAGATTCATTATAAAAAGAATAATGAGAATGATGATGCAGACACTTTAAGTAGATAATCTGATCACAAAGAAGTAAAAATGATTTACACTGAAATTCTGCACAAAGATAAGAAAGAAACACTCATAAAAGACTTAGCAGCAACATTTAAGATGAAGAATGCTCTCTTAATGAATAATAAACTCATTAAAGTATGTCATGACAGCAGAGCTGATGAGCATCTAGAAGTCAAATGTACAGAAGATTTTGTATAAAGAAGATATAATATAGATGATCTTTGCAATCAAATTACAGAATACATTGTCAGATGCAATTCATGCTGATGCAATAAGATTCAGAGAGATAAGCATTATGATGAAGTAACATAACTGAATACATTGAATGTGCTCTGAGAGTCTGTTATTATGAACTTTATCATTAAGCTATTAAAGTTCAAGAACTCAGCATGAGAAGTCAGATTCAACAGTATATTGATTATAGTGAATAAATTAATGAAGTACATGATGTTTATTTCATTCAGAGAGACTGCAACAGCATTAGTATTGATATACATCATACTGTGAAAATTGATTAGTAATCATGAACTATTAAAGAAGTTTATCATCAATAAAGATAAGCTGTTCATGAGCAAGTTCTGAGAAACACTCACAGCAGAACTTAAGATAAAACATAAGATGTTAATAGCATATCATTTACAGATGAATGAACAGAGTAAATGAATGAATTAAACAGTTAAGATGTACTTGTGACACTATGTCAACATAAAACAGAGCAATTGAGTACAACTGCTGTCAATGATATAGTTTATGTATAACAATGCACAAAATGAAATCACAGAAAAGACATCATTTGAAGCAAATTATGAATATTATCTGAAGATTTGAAGAGATCTGTAAGTGCATAGATCTCAGAGTCAGAAAGTAATGTTGAACATTACAGAGCTTAAGAAACTGCATACTGATCTTATAAAGAGAGTTAAAGAACAGAAGAGACAGACAACAGAGATAAAATTATATAAGATTAATGAGAAGATATATTTACAAATGAATAACATATGAATGAAGAAGAAGAGCAAGAAACTCATGAATAAGAGTGTTGAGTCATTCATAATTAAGAGAAACATTAAGAAGTTAAGTTATGAGCTAAACTTATCTTAAGAGATGTAAATACACTCAGTATTTCACACATCAATGCTTCAATGATGCAATCAGTTCATATCACTTCAAGTCACATCAACATCTGTTGAATCTGAAATCAAATATGAAGTAAAGAACATTCTAGAAAAGAGAATGATTAGTGAGAAAGCTTATTATTTTGTTAAATGAAAAGAATATGATACTTTAAAAAGCACATGAAAATTTAAGAATAACTTACTTAACTGTGTGAGGATGCTTCAACAGTTTGAGAAGAAAAGGCTGTGAAGATAAGATTATCTCAGAAATTTAAGAATAAGAGATTTAAAGAATTAGAATTGTTCTTATCTTTAGAAACATCATCATTATCATCAGCAAGTTCACAAGCAAGACAGAGTGCCTTCTCAGCAACTTTATCTTTTATATATTTTAATGTCTTACAAAGACAAATGACTCTAGCAAGAGCTCATGTCAGTTCTTTCTCAGTAACAGATAGATTGAACTTAAGTTTATTGTGTGTACAGTTAAGAGATTCTTACAACACACTGACACATAAATAACTGCAGTGAATACACTCAGCATACTTTGAATGATTCTTTATCTTTATGTAAAGAATTAAGAGATTAAAACAGTGAAGACAGACAGTCAACATTGAATTATTGTCTTTATTAATAAATTGATAAAGATAAAGACAATTGCATGTTTTGAATGACTTCATCATGAAAAGCTTACAGATTATGAAGGCAGAAACTTTCATTTAAATAGGTTCTAGAGAACTAGCATCTGAGAAGAGAGAATGATGTTATGATTATTGTTTTAATAGATTCATTGAATGTGTAGATTCAGTAAATTATGTTTTGAAGATGTACAGCTCAGTATAAGCTCAGGATGCTCATGAGTGAGCTGAGTAAGCTGACTCATGATGCTCATAAATGAGCAAGATAAGCAGTCTAATATATATACAAGCTATCTTTCTTAAGAAGATAAGCATGTTCAATGCAATCATTACTTAACATACTATTAGCTATCAGTTAACTCAACATATCTGAAACCTCCTTATATCACAAGCTCTAATCCCTAGTCCCTATATCAGAGAAACCTTCAATCAGAATGTAACAAATTACATCTTAAATCATGAAAGAGCAACATTCTGATCAATAATTATGCTTAATACAATTAAAACAATACTTTTCTTTGCTATTTCTGATGATTTAGATGCAATCTTGCTGCTTTATTTCAAAGAAATACTTATTTATTTAAATTACTTTAGCTTATGCATTCATTGTTCAGTCTTAATGATTAACTGCTCATTGCTGCTGCACTTTGATCTGTTTTTCAATGATAAAAGAGCAAGAACAGACAATGTATCAATGAAATTTAAATCATTTTAGCATTTATGCAACAGTGCAATAACTAACATTGAGCTCTATAAAATTTGCAAGCTGCTTAAATGTTATGTGTCTGCTATGTCAGCTAAATCAACATATACAGACAAAATAATAAGCTATTTAATCACTGATTTTTAAAAATTGATCTTTCTGCTCAGTTTGATTGTGTCTGATATGCTTTCTATGTTAATTTAATAGTAAAAGCATCAGAATTGATCTATCTTGACATGATATATGTGTTTTACTGTTGAAAAAGAAATTTTGATGTTGTAAATCTGCTTAATTTCAATGAAAATCTCATGCAATTTCATGTCTGTTCACTTCATGTAACAAATGCAGCTACATATAGAGGTAGTTTATTCACCTCTAGATTTCTTATGGGGTGGTGATGATCCTATAGCCTTCATAATTTAGTGGGTTTAGGTGCGTGGTGCATAGGGTGCATAGGGTGCATATGGTGCATGTTTAGGTGTGGCTAATTATAAGGTTTATTTGGACTCAACTGAAATTTTGGTTGTGCAATGACTTATGACCTATACTCTTATGAAGGCCAGGTACAAAATTCTGGAGCACCCACGAGTTTTAGGAACCCTACCTTACCTGTAGGTACCTTATATAAGGTACGGAAGACTACCAAGGTAAATCCTCATAGGAAGAGGGTGCCCCAGAATTTTGTCACTAGCCTTCATACTTGTATCCGTCAAAGTTGAGGTTACCTGTCATTGTTGAAATGAAGAGTTACTTATATAATGATAATCAGTGAAGAAAAAATGGGTTAGTGCTATCATATCATTCTAAGATCTTATTCCGTAGGTAGGCATGACTGAAATTGCTATCTGAAAGTGAAGAAGTAGTCTATCTAACTACTTGCTAAGTGATAGCTGGGTAAGTGCAAATGAGACATTTAGGCTCATAGCTGGGTAAGCCAAGCGAATGTCCCATAACTGAATCCATAACAAGAAACTTCATCTCCCACCAAATCTGGCGTACTTCAGCTGCAGCGCAATGGCCACTACCGGCAGCACGCTGACAACTTCGCCCAAGCCGGCATACTGGGGTGGAATGCGAGCGTTAACGAATGCGCCCGCAGCAAGTAAGATAGCGAAAAGGTTGTATACGAATGCCCAAGCGAAGTTGAAGACGATGCGGAAGAACGCTGCACGGGAGAGGTCCATCAAAACAAGGATTCCAGCGAGGGCAGGGCGGATCAGGACCGCATCGGCGGCGCTCTGCGCTACATCAGTGCCCTCGTTCACGTGCACGCCAATGCTGGCTTGGGCGAGAGCGACGGCGTCGTTGGTGCCATCACCACAGAAGATGACCACATCTTGCTTGTTTCTCATGATGTCCTGGAGGTACTTTTGCTTCTCACCGGGCGAGCAGCGGGACTTGGCGTTGGACGGCGGAATGCCAAGCTTCGTGGCAATTGACTGCACAGCTCCGTCGTCGTCACCACTGACAATGGAAATGGTAATTCCTCGTGAGGCTAACGCAGAGACTACGGAAGCGGCGTCGGGGCGGAGAGAGTCTTCGAGGCCGAAAACGGCGTGCAATTCGTTGGCGATGACAACGCAGAAGACGGTGTATCCTTTGACGAGGAAAGACTGGACTTCCGGCGAAGACTCCACACCTAGCCAGTGGGAGTTGCCAGCGCGGATTGTAGTACCGTTAGCAACTCCCTCCACCCCTTTGCCAGTCACTGTCTTGATATCATCAAGCTGAGCCGGTACGACGCCTCGTATCCTCAAGTGATTGGTCACAGCAGTGGATACTGGATGTTTGATGTTCGAAATCAGCCCTAGTAGGAGTGGCAAGGTTGAGTCTCTAGATCCTTTTGGATATTCCTCAGCAGTGACAGCCAATTTGCCTTGGGTAAGGGTCCCTGTCTTGTCAAAAACAACATGAGAGGCTTTCCGAGCTATTTCGATAGTTTCAGCAGTCTTGAAAACTACACCATGATCTGCGGCAACACCCCCAGCAATGACTACCACCATGGGTACAGCAAGTCCAATAGCACAAGGGCAGGATACAATCAGCACCGCAATAGCAAAAGTGATTGCTTGAATTGCAGCCTCAGAACCAGTCTGCTTGCGAACTGTGATGCCAACGGCAATCCAGATGATGAGTGTGATGATAGTAAGTGTGATGATAACAGGGACAAAGTACCCAGCCACGTGGTCGGCAATCTCTTGTGTTTTTGGCTTCGACAGCTTGGCCTCATCCACCATGCCTGCAATGGTGCTGATTGTATTGTCCCCTGGGAGGCGAGTGAGTTGAATATCGAGCAATCCTGAGCCATTTAGAGACCCAGCAACAACTGAGGATCCTACCCTCTTCTCGACCAGCCTTGCTTCTCCCGTCATCATGGACTCATCCACTTCAGATGTTCCAAAGAGGACTGTACCGTCTGTGACGATCCGAGAGTCGGGTACAATTTTGAAGACATCCCCGTACTGGAGCAGACGTGTGTCTACCTCCATCTCACCTCTGCCATCAATAGTGACAAGAATAGCAGTAGTAGCTTGCAGAGACCTGATTGAGATGGACTCAACAGCTTTTTGACGCGCCAGCGCACTGATAAATTGACCGGCCATGATCAAGGTGACAAGTAGGGTGCTTGTCTCAAAGAACTCGCCAGTTGAAAGGGGATTACCTCTCACAAGGTACCCAAAGGCAACCACAGAGAAGATGTATGCCGCACTTGTGCTCAGTGCGATGAGTAGGTCCATTTCGATCACTCGAGCAAACAACAGACTCTTCAGAGCACGAGAATAGAAAGGACCCGCAACCACAACCTGAATGATTGTCGCTAGGACCAGAGACACAGATCCATATATGAGATCATGCTTTGGAAGCGGCGCCCAGGCGAAAACAAGGACAGGAACCGTCAAAAAGGCTGAGAGAATAGTTATGAAACCAACCTTGCGAACGTGCTTATTCCCTGCGGCAATGGAAGGATGAGGACGAAGGGGAGCTAGTAGAAGTGGCGCGCTAAACCCTCTGTCACGGAGGTCCCTTGCACCGATTGATTCGGCATTGTAGTAAATGCGAACAGTTTTATCACCTACGAAGGCCATGTTGGTGACCCCATGTGGCGGCGTTTGATCGAGCAGTGCACTTGGATGACCGGTGATTAAGACGTCTAAATGCTGGCCTTTGTCCGTGATTCTCTCGTAACCGAACCCGGTCGTCCTTTCAAGTTGAGCGATAACATCATCGGCGGAGATGGTGCTGATGTCGATTTCAAATTCGGCTCGGGAGAGCACAACACTAGTTTTCAGGTTCCTGACCGACGGAATGCCAGATAGCGATCTGAAGAGCTTCGTTTCACAACCGCTGCAAGTCATTCCTTGGACGCTAAGAATAACATGCTCGAACATGCTCAGACCCTTTTCGACGTCACTAGGGTTTGATGCGAAGTTCCTCGCCTTGGAGATCCCATCCGACTCCGGCTTGTACTGCCGCCCTTCCTGGCCCTCGGTTGAGGGGCGACATCCCATTTCAGAGCAACTGTCCTCTGCACAAGTTTTACCAGGAATCTCTTTATTTTCCGGAACTGTACAACAGCCCTGGCCTGAACAAGAGCTTTTCTGTGGGTTCCGAAGCCCACCACCCGAGTACCCTTCGCTCTGAATGTCGCACCGCGCTTTTAACACTGTCGCACAGGTATCTTTGCCGCCGCTGCGACGATCTCGGCTAGATTTCTGTGCACAACGCGACATCCCTTGTTGAGATCGCAGCGACGGAGAGCGCGAAAGATTCGACTTCGACGTATGCTTAGTTCGCTCAAGTGATACTCGATGCCGAGTCGAACAACATGACTCCAAGTTGCGTGCTAGAAGTGCTTTACAAATGCACCCAAGCGCCTCCAACGAAGATGCGTATCGCCGGCGGGTCGTCTCTATATGATACTTGCACGCGGCCGGATCGTCCTCGGTCGATGCCTTTCTGTCGTAAGAAGATTTGGAGTCGACGGAGGTCCTGACTGCACAAGAGTTAGCGATTCTGTAACCCTAGCTGTGTCCAAGACGAGACTTGCCCCGCTGAACGTCTTGCCGCCGGTTACTTTGATCACAATTCTCCTTGCAATCTCGAATAGCTAACCTTTGAAGGCAAGAGTCTAATGGCGAATTAATATACATTTCATCATTTAATGACAGCAGTACACCTACCGTCACAGCAGGGGTCATTTCTTCCTCTACGCGCAGAGTCGCACAAGCGGCAACCCTCCAGTCGCTCGTAAGAGCGTCCCAGATCTTGCTGCTCCGCTTTCGTGTCGCGGCAGCCTTTAGCCCGTTTTCCCTCCTTCGCATCACAGCATCCATTCAGTTGCTCCGCGGTGGATTGGTCACTATTGTTCGACGAACAGCAAGAGTCACCGCAGCTAGCCGGTGATTCGTCCTTTGCCGGAGTGGCCGACATCGTCGACTTGTTGTGGCTGTCGATGGATGATTGATGGAAGACGTGGTACACAATCTAGCAGAATTATAATAATGGAGCGAGCTAGGTCAGGTTGAGTATGTATGTATGTGTACAGATCAATCTGACCTGAACATTGCTTTAGATAAGGTAAGGTACTGAAGAAGGTTCGCAGATGGGCGCTATCCCAAACAGTCAGGGTGTCAGGGAAGTATATTTCTGTAAGTTAAGTTACTTACCTAACGTTACAGTAGTACCTATATAAGTTAGTACAGTACCTTGGGTAAGCTCGGTGGCTTCGGGGCGTGCGGTTAAGAGCACTCAGGCAAGATGGAGGATGGCCTTCGTTCGTAAGTTAGGTGCAACTGGAATCACTAAATCTCCGAGACAAGAAACCACTTCGCCCACGTCGAGCCCTTTCAGCCATCAAAGCAGTAAGCTAGTTCCATGGCGTCTGCTACCTCAATGATTTCGAGGTCCTCGATGTAATCGGGTAGTACATGCTCTTCGAAGGATTTTACCTCACTGGAAATCCGGCTTTGGTGGGCCGGGGAAGTCGTGGGTGAGGAACGAATGATGCCTCGTAGACATTGAGAGAAGAACCGGTATATCTCAGTAAGCTCAGTAGCGACGTTGAGAAATCTGCTTCTCGAGACCTATGATAATCAGTCGTCACAGACAATTTCTGAGTGGCAGGGCCATGAAATACCCTTGCTGTGTTGCTGACTTTTGCGAATTGGTAGCTTCCTCCATCAGTGAGACAACCGAAGACAGTCACATTGCTCTTTTCGGCGGCTTCTCGACGTGTCTTGATGATGGCTAGACAAGGGTGAGTACAAAGAGACAAACTGAAGACTGTAGACGGACCTAGATAGCAAAGCAGCTGTGCCCAAGCCTGATTGTCTAACTTCCCAACTGCTTTAGCTTCAAACACAGCGAAAAAGCTATGCAGTGCGTTTGGTGCTGCATATGAGATTCCAAAATCAATGATCCCGCGAACACTGATTCTCTGGTTGTTACTGTCAATTATTTCGGCAGAAGCTGGAACTTCCGTATATGCCTTTAGAGTGATTGGAGTATTCGGAACAGCTGATGATTGATTGCTATTCTGAGGTGGCAATGGAGTGACTGGCAGTGGTGCTGTCGGAGAAGGGGCAAGACAACTAGAGTTCGATGAGGTAGGCTTGTCAGATGACGTCTGGCTGGCTGCTCTTTCAGTGTTGATTTGATGAACGGCATAATGGATTATCATCGATATGAAAACTCGAACATTCGACTCATTGTTGAGAGGCCATGTTTCTGCGACGCTTCTTAGAAGCTCTGCGGACCCCGATGGTAAACTGAGGATAGATGAAGGAGGTTTCGCTTTCATCTCACGATAGTGGTAATTTCTGATGGTTCCAAAGTCGGTGTATGGGTTTGACAGACCAAAGAGCTGGAAAACATCGCGCTCATTGACTTCGCCCGCGGTCACAGTAGGAGGCCGGGTTACTTTGGCGGTCACAGACTTCTCGATCTTCTCGACAAAATCCCGTAGTGAAGCCGCGTCTGTTTGATCAAGGTCTTTCAGAGCCTTCAAAATCGACGCTGTCGATATGGCTGGCGTGGTTTTGGATGTCATGTTGTGGGCATAAAGAGTTATAATGAGACAGGACTGAGGACTCAGGCTCCTGCGCACTCTCCAGAGACAGTAAGGTACCCCCCTAGAGCTATCCGGATTCCAAGACCACCAGAGTCCTCGTACAAAGAGCCGGTGAGCGGGGGAGAGGTCGTCGGAGTCGTCGGGGTTGGTAGTGGTAGTGGTGGTGGAGGAGCTGGTGGGTAAGGTAGGTAAGGTAGGTAAGGTAGTTACGAGTAAGATAAGAGTCAGTTTCCAAGTAAGTTATAAGCAATAGGCTTTTCCCCAATAGGATATTGACTAAACCTAAACCGGACGCTGATTTCTGGTCAACTTAACTAACTACCTTACTTAACAAGATTATTATTAACTTTCGGGTAAAAACACGCGTCAACAATTTACATAAGGTACATGTAAGGTAGCTGATGATTCGAAAGCGCTGCACGAGAACCCATAGATGACGGAGCCTTGATGGATCGACGATGGCAAGCGCTTCAACACTCACCCTCTTCAAAGAGACACGAAATGACTTGGAGCCGACCTCCCCAAGATCAACAATCCATATTCAGATACCTGCTCACGGCCAATCACATCGCAGCTCATGGTTGACTCAACAACGGCGTCCCGATGGTAACGTCGGCGCGCCTGAGGATGAGGATGCCTTCGCCAGAAGATACCTGGCGACTTCAGGCGCAGTCTACTTCCGCCAGAAAAAGGACTACCCGAGAAGCTTCCTATGGCGGATCCTGGAAGATCATAAAGTTCTTGAGCTTCGATCAATCGACTTGACAAAGAGCGAGCACGACAGACATGAGGCGACTTTGACCCTTCGGTTCGCTTTCGCCAACCCGATCAGAAACGGTGGTGTGGTGCTGTCAGACCGGGAAGATCACGACTCGCTGAGTGTGTTTGTGTTGACAAAGCGCAATGAGCTTCATACGCTCAGCCTGCGTACAGACGCGTTCTGTCGCGCAGCGGCGACTGAGGGCAACATCCAAGATTGGTGCAAGAGCTTCGTGCCGGCATCGTTCAGCATCAGCAAACCACACCGTCTGCTCGCATGTGGCCCTAATGAGTTGTGGATCTCGCTACATGACGGCAGGCTACTCAGACTGACAAGGAAGGCTGGAGATGACGGTACTACTTACCGATCAGCAATCAGATTTAGGGCTGACAGTTGTGGATCGTAGGTTCACTCTGGCGCGAGACCACCTACGCGGACGGAGCTTGGGGGTCTTCCCTTCGAGGCCTTATTCGATGGCAAGGGAACAATACCGTCCGATATGAGGGGCAAAGTTTAGAGCAAAGCACGGCATTATCAATGGCGTTGTCGCCGGATGGCAATCATCTATTTGCTGTCTGCCTGGATCACACGTTCAAGGCCTGGAATATAGGAACAGGTGCAATCGATGTTAGAAGGGATCTTCTGGACAAGGAGCGCCAGCCGCAGGAAGTCTCACAAGTTCTGATCAGTCCGACAGAGTCACGGCTTATCAGGACGTTCAACGCGGAGCGCGCAAGAGATGGTGATGGATATTATGTGATGACCTTTTCTCCTCACGACGCCGGCGAGTTCAAGTTCTGGGCAGTAGGCGATGCTGAAGATTCGCGGGTGGGCATACAAGATCTCTTCCCTGGAGTCCATCTACGGCCTCCAGATCCAGACCCGTCCTCTGGCGCAATATGGACCGTAGCAGATTTCGACTTGAAGAGTGGGGACGAAGGGATAGGGATGGGGCTCTGGGTGCTGCTAAAACAGAATCACGCTTACAGAGTGTATACCCTCACATTCGATCTCCTCGAGTTGCCTAGTGCTTGGGAAGGGGGATGGGTCGCAACTGCTGCTGAGACACTTCACGAAATGCCCGAGCCAAGGGTTTCTGATCATGAACCGACAGACGCAACCGATGCTTGGCTCAATTTCCTCTTCTATCCTGGCAAATACAATGCTTCGGTTTTGGCGACATCCCTATCTATCTACCAGCACGCTCTTGGCATCAAGCGGACAGACTTGGATTTGAGCACTAAGAAATCCTTGAGAGAGCGTATTCGTGCAGCGGTCGAATCCACTGTATGTCTACAACGACTTTCTAAGGTTGGGGTGGACTATGAGCGGTTTCGCAAGGATATCAACGCTCAATGGAGTCGCTTCTGGATGCTTGCTAGGGATTTAGATAAGCAACGATGGGAAGCAATGTCAATAAGCTACGATTCGTTTGGTGGCAGTCCGTGGGTTGTTGCTGCGGATGCATGTGCTGCGATACGAGAATGCAGCGACACCGAAATAATCACACATAATGACGGCGGAATTTTGGACACGCACATGCACCTGATTGAAGCTGGCTTGCAAGCTCGAAGTCTAGGTCGACAGTACAGTAAGCACCCGGGTGATGTAGCGGGTCTTGTTCAAGCCGCTGCCTCGTTTCGAAAGCGCTTCTCGCAGTCTTTGCTGCATACATGCAAGATGACGCTGAGCACAGAGTTGTGGCAGGATCCGTCGTCCTCGGTGTCTGTGCGGATCCGGTCGTTTTACGATCGTTGTGGCTTTGCTGGAATGATTGGAGATGATGATTATGATAGTCTTGTTACATCTTTGGAAGATATGGGTGGCTTCCAAGCTCTAGACCGGTATCTCTTCGACGCTATCATCGAGACGCTTCCACTGGTATTTCCAAAGGATCAATCAGACCTCCTTTCGACACAATTTGGCTTGAAAGTGCTCGTCAAAGGTGCACAAGAGACGATCGAGATGGGAGCACAGATGTTACTCGATCTGCTCGTGCTTGTTGTTTTCGTGGAAATAGAGGCATATCAAGAAGGGGAGCCCATGGACGGTTTTGATGCCCCGAAGACTTACAGTGATCTTATAAGCTTGCTGAAGGAGTACGAGTTGATGAGATGGCTTGGAAGAACCATGCGAACGAAACCCAGCAAGGAGCACGAAGATGGCACTGGTTCTCTCACCTCGAAAACCGCCACGTTGGGATCTGCCAGTGAGAGAAAGGTGTCCACAATCTTGGAAGACCTCTTTGCTGGCGATCCTAGGCCTTTGACCGCGTCAGAACATCCCCAGACGGCTGTTATCACCTACAATATCAGGCAGGTAGTGTCATGGGTAACGCGAGTTCGAGGTGTGCCCCTTGACAATGCACTGGTCTACATTCAGTGCAACCTTCTCGTCAATGAGAACATCGAGCTCGCCTGGGATTTCCTTCGTTACCAGCCTACGACCGCTTGGTCGACGTACATCAAGGGGCGACTGTATCTCAGTCGTGCAGATTACAGCGTGGCAGCTATTCATTTCAGGAAAGCTGCCTTTGTTCTAGGTAACTATTTCCATTTCAACGAGCAGTACCCGTAGATTAACACGCCTCAGCTCAAACCGTAGCACTTGACGACTTGCCGGGCATGTCATCCGGTCTTCTGAATCCTATCGACGCAGCACACTTTGGAGACGGCCTCCCAAACTACTATTCCCACATCGTCAGTCTCTTCGAGAAGCGCAAAGTCTTCTCCTATGTCGCGGACTTCGCCAGACTAGCCCTCCACGTCGTCCGTCCAAGCGACCCCCCTGTGCGTATTTCCCCAATTTGCTCCAGTAACCCCGGTCAACTAACCCTCAACCCCCCACCAGGCCCTCCGCACAGACCTCCTCTCCCGCCTCTTCCACGCCAGCATCCAAACGTCGCGCTACGACGAAGCCTACAGCGCCCTATCCCGCTACACCGACACCGCCCTCCAACACTCGGCCCTCACGACCCTCATCACCAGCATGATCGCGGCCTCGCAAACCCCGGCCCTCATCCGCCTCCCCTTCGCCACCAACCCCACCCTCCACCACCACCTCGACGCAACCCTCGCCTCCCTCGCCGCCAAAACAGTCGACCTCGAACACGGTCCCCCCTACCACACCGCCCTCTACGCCTGGCGCCTCGCTCGCAACGACTTCCGTGGCGCCGCTGTCGTGCTGCATCAGCGCTTGCAAAGGCTGCAGGCGTCTACTGACACCTCCTCTACCTCTAACGCTAACGCGGCCTCGACAGCGGACGTCCGCCCTTCGTCGGCCTCGCTCACCAGCGCGCAGGCGCAGACCCAGCCGGTGCTGAACGCTTATCTGGCCCTTATCAATGTGCTGGCGTGCGTGGAGAAGAGCCAGGCGTGGATCTTGGCCGACGGAGGAGGTCCGGATGAGGGGAGGAAGAGGAGGGTGCTGACGCTGGACGATGTCCGGGCCCAGTATCAGGGCGAGCTGGACCGTGTGGCAGCTATCGAGAGCGGGCGGTTTGCGTTCGTGGGCGATGGGGCGGAGATGGATGTTCTGTAGCTCTAGGGGTCTATCTAGGGGTCTATATCGGGAGCCGGGACCTGTCTGCAAGCCGGAGCGGGCGTTTGTTGCATCACAATGCGTTCTGGGGAAAGTTACTTCTATGGAGTGGGCACTCGACATGTTCGCCGCTTTTGTGATTCGAGTCTATCGAGTTATGTACGTGATGTTTGTTCTACCTGCCTTGGCCATGTCAACATGGCCCAGCTCGGTCGTGTCCGTTTCCGTTCCAAGTGGCGCCAACGCCGCAGCGGCCCTGTCCCCAGTTCCCCTTTCCTGACCTCGCCCGCTCTATAGTATATTGACACCCATGACGGCTTTGCCACCATGCGCCTCTCCGATGGATACAAACCCAACCAAAACCAAAACCAAGCACCGCTATGCTTTACCCACAGGGACCCACCCACCATGCCCTACCCCGCCTGCACAGCACCACCACCACCACCACCACCACCACCACCACCCGCATATTTCTTCAACGTATCCAACCCCATCGTAACCTTCAACCCAATCCTTGCATCCAACCCAAAACTCTCCCACCGCGCCACCTTCTCCAACCACTCCCCACACTCCCGCACCCTCTCCGCATCCCCCGCGCCCCCATCCCGCTGCATCCAGCAAACGGCACCCATCTCATAATGCGCCACGGGACACGTCCAATCATCCCTCAACTGCCCCTTAAACTCCGCCCTCTCCCTCCCCAGCACCACCTCCGCCAACACACCCTTCGCGTCCGCGAACCGCCGCTGATTCCGCAGCACCGCGGCCCGCAGCACGGCCAGGATGGCGCGCTCGTCGAGCGCTTCGCGGCGCCAGTGCGGGTTCGAGGCCGGATCCTCCGACCAGGCGAGGGCGGTTAGTGAGGTGGTGAGCTGGGCGTCGCTCATGCGCTGGTGCCCGTTCCAGAAGTAGGTCATTTCCTCGATCGGGTCGACGCCGACGGCGTCGACGAGGTCGACGTGCCAGTCCCTAGCGCGGGCTTCCCACTTGGCCAGCTTGCGGCCGACGAAGGCGTCGAAGGGGAGTTGGCGGGCCATGATGCGTTTCTTGCCCGTGTGCTGGGGCACTTGGCGGAGGTAGGTGGTGGCTTTGGTGGCGTGGGTGCAGGCGGTGGCGGGGGAGGTGTGTTTGTGGCGGCGGTAGAGGGCGATGTGCGCGCAGCCGGCGATGTAGAGATACAGGGCGTGCGACCAACTGTTTAGCTTGAGGCACTGTACTCGAGAGGGGGGGGGGGGGTTGCGGTTAGCACGACGGGATACCCTCTGGCTCGGAGCGGGAGGTAAACTCACTTCTAGGAAAGACTCGGCGCAGAGTTCGTAGCGGTGTGAGTACATTGCGTTCAAGCTTTTCTCGAACATGGATAAGGCTTCAACCTGCTTCAGTTGGCTCTTGGTATCCCCGCTCAGGAGTCGAATCGCGTCGTCAGGGCGTTTGTTGGCGGCTGCCATGCGTGCTTCTTCTAGTAGCCACAGATGGCTCCTTGGATAGCGGCTTCTCATCTCGGCCAGAAGAATCTCGCATCTTCGTTTGGGATAGCCTTCGACATTGTCCTCGCCATCTTTGTCGTCAGGAATGATTTCACAGAATTGGACGAGGCCGTTGTAATAGCCCAGCAGGATCAGGGCAGCCATGGCGCCATTGATATTCTGGAACTTGCTGGATTGCCAAAGCATCTTCAAGCCCCTCTCTCTGTCGCCGCGGAAGCCGATTATGAACAAGAGCTTGCCGAAAGCTGGGGGGATCAAGGAGATCATAAGAAGCAGTAAACCAAAGCAAAGATTAGAGCCGGAGTGAATGAATGTGTCGATGGGGTTGGCAAAAACATCTGAACCCGGATCTTGATTCAGGAGCCCGGCTGTTGTGAACTGTCTTTGTGGTATTTGACGTGTAGCTTCCATAGGCTTCCCATTGGGCTGTATAGAAAGGTCTGAGATCTGCTCATTTATGCCATCCACGTCGCCATGGCCCAGATAGATCTCCGATCCTTGGTGGTCTTCGTCGGCATCAAAGAATTCATCTTCCTCCTGATCGCCTGCCCCTTGATGTCCTGTTTGACCCGCTGTGTCGTCGACAGCTTTCGTCTGATTTGTGACTGGATCTACCACCGAGCGCATTGGTTGCTGTGACGATACCGAGTCTTCTGCCGTCTCGTCTCCAAAGCCCCCCGGCATAGCTTTCATTGATCTCGCGGATCTATTTGATCGCAGCGACTCCACCGAGTTACTGCGAGTGCTACCCAGGCTTCCCCCGTATCTCCCTTTCATATACCTCACCTCGGCTTGCAGTATGGCATCTAGAGTCATGTACGCTTTCCGAAGTTTGTAGAAGCCCTTCACACTTTCCGTCAAGCTCTCGTTGAGCACCCCTACCACTGCACTCATGAGTTGCGACTGGGCATGACATAGGGCAAACTCAGATCCCGGAGGATATATAGAGGAGCGGTAAGCATGGGGCTCGCGCTGGGCGCGGCGGTGGTCCGCAGACGCGCTTGCTTCTGCGTCTGCTAGACGCTGGGAGGCTGTAGCAGGCATTGGTGTTAGTAGCAGTATGCCAGCCAGAAGGAGCATATCAACCTTCGCGCATAATGTTCTGTTCGAAGCCTAGTGTAGCCTTCAAGAACGTTACAACGCCTTTACCAAGCTATAGATAACCGGTCAGCTATCTGCCCCTCTTATTCTCTAAAAGCACCACGATGGGGGTTTTCCAGTATGCCGCGGGCGACGCGCTCAAGCCTACCGACCTTGTGGAATGATGAGTTTCCCTCGCTCAAGCCGGCTTCGGCAGCGTCGACATCATCATTCATGATGTGAATCGCAGCTATCCCAGGATCCTAATCAGCCACCCAGGGTCGTCGACAGTATGCAAGAGCTCCGGTGATACCTCGCATAGCTGCCTCTACTGCAAAGAGCATCAGCATCTCAGCAACACGCGAGGGGACTGAGATTCACGCACAGTTCTGTGGCTCGGCCAAGGAGTCTAGCGAGTGCGTAGATGCATTCACATTGCTCTTCTTGGCCTGGAGCCAGGACGCAGCCTTGAACATTGTGTTGTACGAGTGGAAATGTCAGCTTCAAGAAGCTTGAATCCCGAGGACGGTGGACACCAATGGGCGTGGGTTCATTATATAGAGCAAGAAGCGGCGCAAGACATGACGATGACAGGATGCAAAGCGCTGATGTTGTGATTAATATTATGCTCAACTCGGAAATAATGAAAAGAGTCGTGGGTTCATATGTCAGATCGATCGTCGGTGGAGGATCCCTGTCGTAGATCACAAATGTCCGAATGCGGTCTCCGAGCGCGAAGCGAAGACATCTTAAGTTGATTCCAGAGCTCGGGAGTAGACATCAACGGAAAGCCAAAAAGCCCAGATCTCCACTCAAATCTAGTCTTTCGGTTGATTACAGTGCTTACAGTCTCGTACCCATGGCAGCAGCAGGGAGCTCGTCCGCCACAACCAAAGCCAACGTCGACGACAGCAAGCCCGTCGAAACAGCCAAAGAACAGCAGAAGCCTGCAGCAGCTCTGGAAGAGGATGACGAGTTCGAAGACTTCCCGGTAGAAGGTCGGTACCCCGCTGAAGTGTACAAGCTGCATGAGCAGCTCGTCACGAACTACTGTCGAAGAGATTGACGTGCTGATGCTGTGATGCTGCAGATTGGCCACAGGAAGACGCGGAGGTATCCGGGGGTAATACACATCTGTGGGAGGAGAGCTGGGACGATGATGATACAAATGAGGACTTTTCAAAGCAGTTGAAGTGAGCGAACATGTCATTGCGCGAGCTTGGGATGTTAGAGAGCTGACTTGCTATACTCAGGGAGGAGCTGAAGAAGGTCGAGGCAAGCAAGAGAGGCTGAGAACATGGCTTTGAAGACGCTTTTTTGTTCTTTCGATTTAGAGAAGGAGTACCACATTGGGCTTTCACAGGCAATGGAGCTAGGGCATAGCTGGTAACGAACGGGTCTGGGCCCCCTTTGTGAGATAGGTTTAGTCACCTGGGCTAGCCATTCTACAAGGGTGGAGCACTGTCCATGTTTGGGCCCCTTACTTGTCTAGTACACAAGGATTCTTTGATCGCTACAATGACAGCCTTGACGTGTGCCCTTCACCTCGTCAGGTCAGGCAAAGTCGGACAATGCCGCCCCCTACTTACTAGACAGTGCAGAGACTCCCGGAAGATCCTTGCCCTCCAGAAGCTCTAACGACGCACCACCACCGGTTGAGACATGGCTCAGCTTGTCCTCCACGCCGTACTTCGCAGCAACAGTCGCCGTGTCACCGCCACCGATGATGACGATCTTACCGTTCTGCGCTGCCTGCACAGCGGCGTCCAGAGTAGCTTTTGTTCCCTTGGAGAAGGGATCAAGCTCGAAGACACCTGGCGGGCCGTTCCATAGGATTGTGTTTGCCTCCCCAATCGTTTTCTTGAACAGTTCAATACTCTTCTCACCACAGTCCAATCCTAACCAACCATCTGGGATGCCCTCCTCGTCAGTCGCGTACCCGACCTTGGCATTCTTGTCGAACTTGTCCCCTGTTATGTAGTCGTTCGGCAGGACAATCTTGACATTATTCTTCTTCGCCCTCTCCACCAGTTCGCCGACTGTCTTGCTCCCTGCTTCGTCAAACAAACTATTGCCGATCTTCACATTTTCCAATGTCTTCTTGAACGTGAATGCCATGCCGCCGCAAATGATCAGACTGTTGACTTTAGACAGGAGGTTGTCAATCAATTGAATCTTATCCGAGACTTTGGCACCACCAAGGATGGCGAGGAACGGTCGTTTGGGATTCTCAAGAGCTTTGGCGAAATAGTCTAGTTCTTTCTTCATGAGAAAGCCGGATACCTTCTGAGGAAGCTCGCAGCCGACCATGGAGCTGTGAGCGCGGTGAGCGGTACCGAAGGCGTCGTCTTTGAGTTCTTATCAGCTGTGACAGTCCAACGATAATCACGGGCAGCAATGCCTACTAATGTAGATGTCTCCAAGCGAGGTCAACCCTTTTCTGAACTCCTGCACCTTCTCCTTATCCGCCTTCACTTTCTTACCTTCTGCATCCTTGCTGCTTCCCTCCTCTTCGGGGTGGAACCGCAGATTCTCCAGTAGGATGACCTGCCCATCGCTGGCTTTGTTCACAGTCTCTTCGACCTTTTTTCCAACACAGTCGTCGACGAAGATGACTTTCTTGCCCAGTAGCTTCTCCAGCTCTGGCACAATGGGTTTCAGAGAGTACTTCTCAACCACCTTGCCGTCCGGCCGCCCGAGGTGGGACATGAGGATAATAGCTTTAGCGCCATGCTTTTCGGCATACTGGATTGTTGGTAGAGCACCGACAATGCGCTGGTTGTTGGTGATCTTCTTATCGGAGTCAAGTGGCACATTGAAGTCAACCTGTACAATCCAGATCAGCCAGGGTTTGAGTTGCTTCTCAGGCCCTCACTATACCCGGATTAACACCCGTTTGCCCTTGAGGTCAACATCGGTGATTGCAAGCTTATTGGACAGTGACATTGTGTCTATAGTTGGGCACACGATCAGGAGTAGAAGATTGTTCAGTCTCGTCTGGGTTTGTGGAAGTATTGATTGAGAGACAACAAGATCTATGGCAATTGATTATGCTTTTGATGTTGGAGGGGCATTGGAGGGGCACCGTCGGAGTCTCTAACCTCTTCGGCAGTATCCGAATTAAACAGTCATATATAAGGCATAGATCTAATCTTCAATCCATGCTCCCGCCATTGATTCACGAAAGAACCGGTTGCCTATAGAACAACAATAGGTACTCGCATACTCGGGACCGCCCACGGGCATAAAACGTAAAAACTCAATGACGAGACAAGCTCCGAACGGGTTTATCAATCACTGGCATAACTTCAAATTCTGAGGAAGAGTGCTGAGTAGGATCTGCCTGAACTGAATTGGATGAAGGTGTAGAAGATGATTTAGGTAAACAATCAGTGCCACGCCACGGACTATTCCGTACCAAGACCGAAGCGCCTCCGAGACTACCGTCGTGCCAGAAGTAGAGCAAGTTACAGAGTCAGATACCGTTGCGCCTGCTGCTACCAACAATATGCTTGGAACCAGAATTCTAGCTTGACCGCAGTAGGCGCGATCCCAACGCGATGAACGACCCGACACCACTAGCACCACACACCCGGCACAGCCAGGAAAGAGCAAACCGCGATGCCTAAGCCTCTTCGGCGGAGTTGGTGAGTGAAAGGTAAACAGTCCAAGCAATGCCGATAGAAGAGACAAAAGGCTGTAGGAAGTGTTTAGTACACGGCTTCTCGACCCTGTCGGCTTTTGGTTACTCACGATCTGGAACTGAATGGGTAAGATCCGAAAATTCAGCATCTGTACAGCTGGCCAGATGATATAATTGGCCTTCAAGGCGGGCAGGTAGACGTCTTGGAACTTCCGAGTTATAGCACGCTTCCCTCCCCCTTCGGCGACCGTCATGAATGTGAAAAAGCATGCTAGGCCTGTGCCGAGTCAGATATTGCGTAAAGGTGCCGAGTACGACTCTCTGGGACTCAAAAACGTACCGACGGGTGCGAAGATCAACTGATCGAACGCGACACGTTTTAAAGCTGGAGCGAGACCGGCGACTTTTGTGATAGGGAAGGCTCTCGAGAGGAAACCAAACCAATGAAACTGCACTGGCGCCATTATGAATCCATATGACATGAAACGCGTCAACCTCTCGAAGTCGAAAGGGGGTGGCAGATATTTGGACGAGGGTATCAGTTCGCCAGCTGAGTAAGGAATCTTCTTGTCTAGCTCGTGTATTTCGATGGCGACGAAGTTGTCTTTGCTGACCCCACCTGGCTGTTGTACGGATTTCTGTCTGATCGCGGTAATGGATTGGGCAACAGTGTCTGCGATACCTCCGAGGATCTAAGAAGAACCATCTTGTGTAAGCGGAGGGCCATGCAGGCAACAGCCAGGAGCTGTAGCAGCGTGTGTACAAGAGGACGTACGGCATTTGTGATCATGATAGTCAATACTAGCAAAGTATTAGCATGCGGTGGATCTTAGACTTGTTCGGGTTCCGAAACCTACCTGGCCTTTCTGCATAATAGGAGTTGTATTTGGAAACCAATCTTGTAGTGATCGCCATCTCGAATAGGAATATGATTGCATGTAGTAGGGGCTGTGATGGTAGGAGAAAATCGAACGTTAGCCTTCTCGATGTTGTCTATACGCTAGCGTATTGCGCATGCTCTCGCGAAGTCATCGTGTAATGGCGGTAGACGCTCACCACTTTGCCATATATGTATCTGCTATTCAGCGACCCTAAGACTCGTCTTCGAGCGGTCTCAATCATGATCGAAGATCAGATAACCTCAACGTCGGAAAATGATGCTTTGTTCACCGATCGTAGCGCGAGTGGCGAAAGGGCGAGCGCCGTGACGATGCTTGAAGCGGAGATGGCTGAGATTACAGATTACTTCTGTTTCTCGCGAAGACGTTGGAGGAGTGCGATAAATTGGTTGCAGTGTCTGAAATTGCCGGAGAAATTCTTGAAGGTACAGTTCTAACGGGTGGTGGGAGTTGAACGTCGAAAGGCTCATGTGGTCGACAGCACCGCCTTACAAAGTGGTTTCGCTTGGCTGCCGGCTACCTACCTTAACGTTACCGTACTGGTCGCGTACCTTAGGTACTCGTATGATCGGCTTAAGCGCCTGGTCAACGTTGATTGGGTATCCTACCTTACTGACTACCAGGTACTCTGTACCCTAAGGAAGTGTGAAAGATTCACGCATGTGTACCAGTACAGTCTGTGCACTGGTGTTCAGTCGGTGGCTTTTGGTAATGCTACGATGTCAGGCAAGTCTCTGACGTATACTGTCTCGTTGGTCCCAATATCAACCACCCGAACAGCATCTACTGGTAGGGCACCAGATTCCAAAGCTACAAATTTCAGCTCGGCGGTAAAACACGCCCCGGGATGCAACGGACTTCACGAGTATACATGTCAGCAGGGCCTTTTTAAAGCCAAAATTGATCATCGAGACTTACCCAACCCTTAAATCGTCACTGCTCAGGTTGACAAGGCCTGCGGGCTCAATGACGGCGTGCTTTTGCGTCGCATATAAGACGTTTTCGTCAACAACTGCATCAGCCGCATCGTCGTCTTCTCGGATACCCCCCGAAGAAGAAGCGGAGGATTTGGAGATATGTCTCCTCGACCATGCCCTTGACTTGGGCAGAGCCAATAATGCCAACATTCGGATCTTGGTCGATCGATTAACCACAAAAACGTCCCACTTGAACGCCTCGCCCACGTAGACGTGTTGTGGCCCTGAGAATGTCATTGTTACGCCACCTCCACCAATGGAATTGGCTCGGTACCGACCCTCCTCTACACTTGATGAGGATGTTGCGTCTGGTCCGTTGAGTGATACCCGGGCGCTTGATGACGCCGTACTGGCAGGAGCAGATGCGGGACCTAACGCGGTGGGAACTGGCAAGCTTGAGGGACGATGCGGGCGCTGTAGAAGTTGGCTGGGTCCGCCGTAGCTGGGGTTAAGTGGCGTGGAAAAGTCTACACTGGTCCTCCATCTCATCAAGATATGTTGCCGACAATCTTCAGAGACTAACGCAATGGCGCCGATGGAGATCTCCAGTGCCTCTGTATGTAGAGTATTTGCGGTGTTCGTGTCTAGGTCTTCATCGGGTGTGAACTTGTAGAGGAGGACAATCTGGTCTCTGGGTCGGCACGTGAGCGGCACCATTAGGCTTGAGTTTGTTGTCAGCGGTTCCACAACGCCTCGCTTTAACTTCAAGTCTACTTTCTCCAACCTCAAGTCGCAACGCACAGGAGCCACTTCAAACTCTAGTGATGCAAGCACGGTCGGCTTCGCCTCGTAGCTTTTTAGTCTTGAGTATCGTAGGCGAGCACTGGCAGCATGTACCACGCTGAATGTGCGTTTGTTATGTTGTCGCAGCAAAGGCGGACCCCCCTTAGCTCCATTTGTAGAAGGGGTAAATCGAGACACTCTTGACGCTGACAAATACGGAGCTGCTTCTTGAAGGCTGGGATCATCTTGCAACGCTTCAAAGAGGTTGGACTGCGCTGGTACACCACTCGGGAGATATTGTTCTTGGCCAGTGCTTCCATTCCCTGGTGTAGCTGGAAGCAATGTCGCAAGCACAGTGAAAATAATCGCCCGAGACGATATTCGTGCTCTTGGGTGACCTTATCCTTCCGTTAGCCTGAGATACAATTTAGAAAATTCTGGCCCTACTCAGGAAAGCCTTGAGCCTCCAAAAGACAAGGAGGTGACCGGAGTTTTCTTCGTCGGAGTTGTCGTCTGATTCCTGGACAACTGTTATAGGATCTTCGGATTCTTTCACAGTATCTGAGAATATCAGATCTCTAGCCTGCGTGGCAGGTCCATCCTGCCGGGGTTGGGACTGAAGGCTGACAACATGTGCCTCAACCCGGATCGCTATACGCGAGAGATAGCGTTTGAGAGCTTCTTCTTCCACATACGAAGTTCGCAGTACCACATAAAGGTTGACGGTCTCATCTACATATCTGGAATGAGTAAGACAATTGAGCTGTGCGATCCACCAATCCCTGGGAGCTCACCAAAGAACAGGGTCTGCCTTTGCGCAATCGAAGGCACCAGAGAAGGTTGCTCTCCCTTTTCATTGGCATCTGATGTTCTCAAAGCAGCCTCAAGATCGATCTCAGACGCCTCAGGAACTATTATATCACATATTGAGTCCTCAATGAAGTCAAGTTCATCCATAGAGCCGATATCCGCGGTAACGCCCGCTTTAACAGAGTTAATACTCAAGCTTTAAGGTATCTGAGCCATTATTGAACGACTGTGTGGGACCTGTTCAGACTGGATATCTGGCGCAGGTGTTTCGAGTAATCGTAACTGTTTGGATCGGCTGCTCGGTGTGAAGAGAAGCCAGACTGTGTCGAGATACTCACGGACGTAGTGAGGTGAAGGTCGCGTGGGGATTAGAGGAACCGTACCATATGTACCCCTGTAGGCAACTTTCATCACTAGCGCGAACAAACCTCTCCCGAGCTCCAGTCTTCAGCGGTCAACTCTACGAAGACTTGCATCTCACTCCACTGTGCTCTCTGAGTTGGCTTTGTACATCCTGGACGTCAACATGAACGGCGTCAATGGTATTGCTGGACCTCCGGGTCTCTGGCAAGAAGCGCGCAACACGGATGGCCGTGTCTACTACTACAACACCCAAACTAAGGCGACACAATGGACTAAGCCCATCGAGCTTATGCTACCTGCAGAGGTAAGGTTAAGGTGTACCGAAATTGAGTGAGATGGAATGGATGTGCTAATCAGTATGTTGCAGCGAGCGTTAGCAAATCAGCCATGGAAAGAGTACACTGCAGAAGGAGGACGGAAGTATTGGTCCAATACGGAGACGAAGCAGAGCTCCTGGGAGATGCCCGAGGTGTACAAGAATGCCCTGGCCCAGACGATGCCTGCACGACCTGCCGCACCGTATGTCCCTGTCAACTTAGTCCCTTTCTGACACTGACATTGCTTAGAGCCCAGCAATTTGTAGCTGGCGGTACAAGCTCGTTCTCACCATATACACAACAGCGGGATAGAGATGAATACCCGGATCGCGTGGGACCAGACCGCCAGATCGGTTATGGGCATGGAGATGCGAATGGCGTTCGAGGCTCCCATGCCAACTCGCAACAGATGGATCCGGACTACTCGACATTTGAGGAGGGCGAGGCTGCCTTCATAAAGCTTCTACGTCGCGCAAACGTGCAGCCGGATTGGACTTGGGAACAGACGATGCGTGCTACGATAAAAGATCCCCAATACCGAGCCTTAAAGGATCCCAAGGACCGTAAAACTGCATTCGAGAAATATGCGGTAGAGGTTCGCTTGCAAGAAAAGGATCGCGCGAAGGAGAGACTTGCTAAGCTTCGAGCTGACTTTGGTACCATGCTGAAGAGCCATCCAGAGATCAAGCATTACACTCGTTGGAAAACGGCGAGGCCGATAATAGAGGGAGAGACCATATTCAGATCTACAAACGATGACAACGAAAGGCGGCAGCTGTTTGAAGAGTATATTATCGATCTTAAGAAGGCCAACGTCGAGCGCGAAGTGACTACACGCAAAGCTGCAATGGATGAACTCGTAGGCATTTTGAAGGGTTTGAACCTGGAGCCTTACACGAGGTGGTCGGAAGCACAAGGGGTCATCCAATCCAATGAACGCTTTCAAGGTGATGACAAGTTCAAAACACTTAGCAAATCAGACATTTTGACTGTTTTTGAGAACCACATCAAGTCACTTGAACGGACATTCAACGATGCGCGCCAGCGGGAGAAAAATCTCAAGGCGAGGAGGGAGAGACAGAACAGAGATCGGTTCTTGGCTTTGCTGAATGAGCTGAAGGCAGGTGGCAAGATCAGAGCGGGAACTAAGTGGATGCAGATTTTGCCGATGATACAGGAAGATGATCGGTATACTACAATGTTAGGCCAGTCTGGATCGACCCCGCTCGATCTATTCTGGGATATGGTCGAGGAAGAAGAGCGAGCGTTGCGAGTCAGAAGGAACGAGGTCTACGACGTTTTGGAGGTATATAGGTTCTTATACTGACTATACATGACGCACTGCTAAGCTGCTTCTCTATAGGACAAACGCTACGAAATTACACAGAAGACCACCTTCGAAGACTTTCTAGCTGTGATGCACACTGATCGCCGTACAGTCACCATCGACCGCGACACTCTCTCTCTGATCTTCGAGCGGCTCTACGAAAAAGTCCTCCGCCGCACCGAAGACGACAAGCACCAAGCCGAGCGTCATCAGCGTCGCGCAATCGACGGTCTCCGCTCCAAAATCAAACACCTCGAGCCACCCATCCTCGTCAACGATACCTGGGACCAAGTACGCTCTCGCGTGCAAGGCCTCGAAGAATACAAGGCCCTGGACTCGGACGAGCTGCGCCGCTCCGCCTTCGACAAAGTCATCCGCCGGCTCAAGGAGAAAGAAGAAGATGCCGAGAAGGAGCGCGAGAAAGAGAAAGAGCGCAGCAAACGCGACCACCGCGACGGTTCCCACCGCGACCCGCGCAACGGACACATCTCGCACCGCTCCGCCGGCGGCCGCCATGCTGCTCGCACAAGCCGTTCTCCTGAGCCGGACGCTTACGAAGCCGATCGCCGCAAGGCGCAGGCGGACCGGGAGCGTCAGTACCGCAAGTCGAGCGCGACGGGCCTGTCGCCTCCGCCGCCGGAGCATCGGGCGCGAGGCGACCGGCACGATCGGCGTTCGAGTCGGCATGGGCCGCCTAGTCACTACGATCGGGAGAGGAGGGAGCGGGAGGAGGAGAGGGAGAAACTGTACAGGACCCGAGGGGATCCGAGGGGAAGTAGAGATGAGCTGGACTACGGCGAGAGTCGGGTGGGCGGCAGCACGGGTAGCGTACGGAGACGACGGGGCCCAGATAGTGATGGCGAGAGCGTGGGGAGCGGGAGACGAGAGGCCAAGGTTCGTAGTCATTCCTTCATCGGAACTGTCAAAAGTGAGACAGGTACTGACAGAACCTTACAGAAGTCGCGAAGGGACAGGACACCTCGTGAGCGTTCCCCTCCCCTGCGCCGTAAATCTAGGACTCCACCTGCGCCAGTCAAGGAAGAACCTGCGGTGCATTCTGGCAGCGAGGAAGGGGAGATGGTGGAGGAGGAATGAGTGCTTTAAGGTCAGTACCGGCCGGCGATGGGCTACTGTGACCGGCAGGGTAACCCTTCACGACTCCGGGGGAAAGCTTCGAGACTGCGTGCGGGCTTGTGTGCCTTGGAGAAGCGGTTGGATTCTGCGGTATGTTCATGCACTAATTTGTTGATCACCATCTGATACGACACTGTCCCTCTCCCTTCACCAGCAAGTGTTTGCTTGCTTCATTGGTCATTGCCCTAGCTATTCCAACCGTACGGAGCCGCGTGTTAGATATCTATAGTCAGACCTCATTGTAATCAAGTCCTCTAGTTCGTCTGTGGGTGTAGTCTGACCGCGGTCACATAATTCGACTTGCCCTGACCCATTATGCCATTCCGCGCTTCAAGTGCCTTGAGCATACGAAAGCCGGGAGGCATGTGAGTCATCGACAGGAGGTGGACGGCCGTTTGTCGGGATACGTCGTCGTCGTCGTCGTCATCTTCACCGGAGCCGGCCTCCTCACCTGGGAGACCAGTCTGCCCTTGCCCAGCGCTTTTACCAACGCCGGCAGATGCTAGAACGCCTGGACCAGAATCATCATACGTAGGTTCATGTCGTGGAACGCCCTCTTCAACTATCATCTTCCAGGAAGAACTACGTATAGCCAGATTAGCCTATGAACAAAGAGATTGAGGAGCGTGAAGCTTACGAAATTCCCACTTAGCTTCTGCTCCTGGTCCAACTGACTGTTGTATTTGTTGATGCGTGGTCGGAAGCTGTTGGGATCACGACGGAATGTCACGTCGAGATTCTTCAAGAATTTGTTGCAGCCACTCAGCAATCCTTCTGGCGCATTCGCTCGAGCATCCACAGACGGTTGGCCGTCGAAGACTATGACTCGATCTGCGAGATAGGTAGCCATGATGAAATCGTGCTCGACGATGAAAGCCGTCTTCTTGGAGTGCATGATGAAGCGCTTGATGACGCGTGCGGCGATGATACGCTGCTCGGAGTCCAGGTAGGCGCTTGGTTCGTCAATGAGATAGATATCTGCCGGAATGCCTAACGCCAGCACGATGGCTACACGTTGAAGTTCACCTCCAGAAAGGTCCTGTACTTGCTGGTCGATGAAGTCGTCCAGCTTCAGAGGCTTGTAGACGTCCGTCTGGAACTGCGGGCTGAGAAAAGCGGCCTTGATCTTCTTGAAGAACAGCTGGCGTACGGTGCCCTGGAATTTTGGCGTGATTTTCTGCGGCTTCATGCTGATGTTCATCTGCGGTACAGATTTGTTGCCGTCGGGTTTCTCGGCTCCCGCAAGCATTTTACAGAACGTTGTCTTCCCTGTGCCGTTTTCTCCCATCATCACAACGATCTCGGAATCCGTGAACTGACCACCCGCAACTTCCAAATGAAAGCCACCCAGTGTCTTGCTCATGGCAGGGTAGGTGAAGGCACGAGCCTTATCGACCATGTACTCGTCTCCTGCTTCGGCGATGCGGAAAGTGAGTGATTCTTCTCGAAAGCGGAGGTTCTCAGTCGGAATATTCCCATCCAGGAAGATGTTGATGCCTTCTCGAACAGAAGCTGGGAGAGTAACAACACCATAGACTGCAGGCTTGCCGTAGAGAACGCAAATGAAGTCAGAAAGATAGTCCAGTACGGACAAGTCGTGTTCCACCACGATGACATAATCATCAGGACGTAAGAGATTACGGATCGTTCGGGCTGCGTTAAGACGCTGCTTGACGTCGAGAAACGAAGATGGCTCATCGAACATATACCTGCAGACTGGTCAGTAGCGATTTCTCCCAAAGCTTTGATACAACGGTTGAGGTACTTACACGTCGGCTTGCTGGACACAGACGATACCAATCGCAAATCTTTGCAACTCACCGCCGGACAGTAAATTGATGTCTCGGTCGAGTACTTGCTCCAATTCTGGCTGTGGTGTCAGCTACAATCAGCACGCTACCAGGGTACGACACCCACCTAAAACCTGTTTGATCTCCTCCAAGTTTTTCATTTGCGAGCGGGCTGTGAGTAAGGTCTCCACACTCCGATCCGCTCCTTTGACGGCTTTCGGGATTTGGTCGACATACTGAGGCTTTACCACAGCCTTGAGATCGTCTTCGAGGACTTTTGTGAAATAGTCTGCCAGAGTATAAGCCTAAGATTGTCTAGGAGCCTCGTAAACATACTCTGTAGCTCAGATCCTCGGAAGTATTTAAGAATTTCCTCCCAATCGGGCGGGTTGTCATATCTCCCCAAGTTGGGTTTCAATTTCCCACTGAGGATCTTAAGGGCCGTGCTCTTCCCAATCCCGTTTGTTCCAACCAATCCGAGAACTTGTCCGGGCCTCGGCATAGGCAGTCGGTGGAGCTTGAAGCTGTTGGCTGAGTACCGATGCGTGACCTGCGATTCGAGGTTGGTCGGTAGATTGATGATATTGATGGCGTTGAAAGGACATTTCTTGACGCAGATACCACATCCTATACACAGCCGTTCTGAGATGAAGGCAATTTTCGATTCTGGAGTAACTTCGATGCAGAGTTTGCCCGTTCGAACAACGGGACAAGACTTCTTACATTCTTGTCGGCATTTCTGACGACTTTCCGTCAGATAATGGCCCCATGAGTTTTCAAGACATCCTTACCTTCGGCTTGCACTATCGATCCAAGTTGCTCGTTAGTCATTATGCCACAAATTTGCCCTACCCAGCGAAGGGTAGTGGGATTCCGGTTTCGCACCTTGTCATTATTAACGATGGCGATGCTGCGGGATAGCAACAGTCAGTGATAAAATTCTAGACTCCTAGCACCGCAAAACATACCGAGTAAGCTTGTCCGACATTTTGATTGAGGACAGACCTTGCAGCAGCGAAAGCCGAGGAGGGGCTTCGATCCACGTCTTTCAATTTGGCGTGACAGGATACAGTGGTTTCTCTGGACCATAGGAGCCCTTATTGACAGTGAAGAATCCCTATTGACGTAGTCACTGCGTTTGCGCCCCAGAAACAATGGTGCAGAGGTTGTTGATCAGACTATTGAGAGGCGGGCATTCGTATTGTGTGTCGAGGGTAAAAAATGACGAACATTGTGGTAACAATCAGTATCGACTTATTGATGATTGGATGATTAGCCGCTAGCGGTATTGAAGGGAGCCTCAACCGGTTAGTCTCTAGAACGTCCGGGCAAAGGTAAGCGATCCCATCTTTGGACCTCTCATGTCACTAACTTACTCTCCACCCAAAGCCCATGAATTCGTACCCTTTTTTGGACCAGGCTCCATCACAACTCAACCACAACGACGGCGATACCTTAGACTGATCTTCGTTGGCTCTCTTTTCGAGCTATGGCTTGTAAGTGGCGCTCTTTTCATATATCCGTTGGCAACTTCTCCCGTGAACGCCGAAGTCTCCGTTGCTCCGCCGCACTGTACATGTCCATCGAAATCGCATCTCTATCTCTTCTGGAGCGTTTATTATTTCTCCGCACTGCTTCATATACTTCGAACAAGATTTCAGAGTCGCTGTCAATCCGTCTTACACCTCGGACATTCCATCTCTTCCTCCGGTGACTTGTTTGGCTTGCTGGTGGCTGGTCATCTCGTCCATCAACAAACCATCTCACTCCATCTCGAAGGAGGAAGATATCCTTTCATTCGAGCTTTTCCGGACTCCGCAGTCTATTTTCATGGTCGCCTATGCTCATCATTCATGTTCTACCACTCGCAACCGGGGCCCGCAACCTCTGGGTGTCTCAATGCTAACAGTCCTGATTGCAGCGGGTAGCCTGGTGCTCCCATTAACGATGAACCCAAGCTCCTCTCTTCCTACTTCCAACGGACACCTATCTCCGCTCGCAAACAATGTCATCAACGCCGAGGCTGTAATATCAGAAAGCGAGAGCGATCTCTCTGAGATAGTCGACTCGCATAACACCCGCCCTTTGTCAACCTCAAACGGAGCGTTAGGGCTGGCAGGCAGCGATGGAACAAATCATTTGGAGAGAGAGTCCTCGAACAACGATGATGCAGCTGGCTTAGAAGACGCTCATTATGACATGGAAACACCACCACCATTAGAGGCAGGCGACGGCCGGGAAGAGCGCTCATTGTCGCAAGAATCTCGTCGACCTGCAAAGCGAAAAGCAGGACTGGAAGACGATGAACATATCATGAACAATCCAGAGCTCTACGGCCTGAGGAGAAGCGTGAGTCGCCCACCATTGGCCAACCAAATCTATATTAATGAAGAGATTAGGGCCGTGCTCGACCATCGCGGCGCATCGTGCGTAGTCAACCCCTTTGAGCACTGACAGCGTTCACTGATGTTCGAACTAGATCGACAGCAGCTCAGAAGATGATGGATCTGGGTCGGATGTAATGGGGGGTCCTCGAAAGAGGCGGAAACGGGATGCCTCTCAGAAATGTACTTGCTGCTCCCAGCTGCTCCAGAGGCTCTTGACCAGTTGAGAGGTGCTGACTCGACATCCATCCCAGCTTCCAAACTGCCTACTCCCGCAACTCAGTCACCATCAGATTCCGAGTCCGAGTCAGACGTCTACGGAGGCGCCCGCAATCGCGCCATGAGCAAAAAGCAACGCCGTCGACTCTTGCAATCCGCTGCCGGTCTAACTCCCCCTACACATGCAGAGGTCCGATTTTCTACAAGGAAGGCGGCCAAGGTATCAAACTACAACGAAGACGATGATGATATGTTTAGTGAAGACGAAATGGACATGATGACACCGAACTACTGGGCGGTTGGAGCGGACGAGAACGTACCGGCTATAGACGCAGTACTCAATCATCGACTGAAAGATGACACAAGTACGTGACTCACTAAAACTAAATCTAAGGCTTCATGTCCTGATCAACTGTCATAGGCAAAACAAAGCCAGATCCCGGCCGAGAAGACTTCGAGTTCTTCGTAGGTTACCAATTGAAAGCCATCTTTATCGAGTGGTACAACTGACGGACTCTCGCAGATCAAGTGGCAAGGCAAAGCTCATTATCATGCTACATGGGAAACAAGTTCATCACTCTCGACTTGTCGTGGTATTCGAAGGCTTGAAAACTACTTCCGGAAGATAGTTGCCGAAGACATTCGCATGTTGCATGAATCGGATGTTCCACCGGAAGAGAAAGAGAAGTGGAGTCTTGATCGGGAGCGTGATGCCGATGCCCTCAATGACTACATGAAGGTTGAGCGTGTCATTGGAAGTCGGGAGGGCGAGGAGGATACAGAATACTTCGTGAAGTGTATGCAGGCCAAAGCACCTACCCCATACAGCTTGTTGACCACAATGTAGGGAAGGGACTTTATTACGACTCTTGCACTTGGGAAACGGCGCCCTTGATCAGCGACGTTACCCAGAATGAGATCGACCGTTATCTTGATCGCACATCGCAACTCCCTGTTTCGAACAGATCAGAATCTAACCCAGCGACGCGACGAAAGTTCGAACGCATACGTGAGCAGCCATCGTACATCAAACATGGGGTGCTCAGGGAATTTCAAATTACTGGGCTGAATTTCCTGGCCTACAACTGGTGTAAGAGCAACAATGTCATCTTGGCTGATGAGATGGGCCTTGGCAAAACCGTTCAGACCGTCGCGTTCATGAATTGGCTCCGACATGACAGACACCAACAAGGCCCTTTCATTGTTGTTGTGCCCCTCTCTACAATGCCTTCTTGGGCTGAAACATTGGACAACTGGACGCCGGACATCAATTACGTTGTGTATAACGGGAACGAAGCTGCCAGAAACATCATCAAGCAGTATGAGCTACTAATCGATGGTAACGCACGCAGGGCAAAATTCCATGTTTTGCTTACAACGTACGAGTACATTCTAGCCGACGCCTCCTTCCTCTCACAGATCAAGTGGCAATTCATGGCCATCGATGAAGCCCACAGACTTAAGAATCGGGAGTCACAACTTTATGCTAAGCTGCTGGACTTCAAAGTGCCTAGTCGATTGCTGATTACAGGCACTCCGATGCAGAATACACTTGGGGAACTGTCGGCTTTGATGGATTTCTTGATGCCTGGTGCGATCACCATCGAAGAGAACATGGACCTCCAATCAGAGGAAGCTGGTGCAAAGATCGCTCAGCTCACGGATGCGATTCAGCCTTACATGCTTCGAAGGACAAAGAACAAGGTCGAGAATGATCTGCCACCCAAAACCGAAAAGATTATACGTGTTGAGTTGTCCGACGTCCAGCTCGAATACTATAAAAACATCCTAACACGAAACTACGCGGCTCTAAACCAAGGCAGCAAGGGGCAGAAACAGTCGTTGCTCAACATCATGATGGAGCTTAAGAAAGCAAGTAATCATCCTTTCATGTTCCCAAATGCTGAAGATCGTATATTGGCTGGCAGCAATCGAAGGGAAGACCTGCTGAAGGCCTTGATCACCAGCAGTGGAAAGATGATGCTTCTCGACCAGCTCTTAACGAAGCTAAAGAAAGACAATCACCGTGTCTTGATCTTTAGTCAGATGGTCAAAATGCTCGACATTCTTGGGGACTATCTTCAGCTCCGGGGTCACCAGTTTCAACGCCTTGACGGTACTATCGCCGCTGGACCTCGCCGTATGGCCATTGATCACTTCAACGCGCCAGACAGTAAAGACTTCTGTTTCCTTCTCTCTACGAGAGCCGGTGGGCTTGGTATCAATCTAATGACTGCGGATACTGTTGTTCTCTTCGACTCGGATTGGAATCCCCAAGCCGATCTTCAGGCTATGGCACGTGCACATCGCATTGGGCAAACCAGGCCTGTAAGCATATATAGGCTACTCTCCAAAGAAACCGTGGAAGAAGAAGTCCTCGAACGCGCCCGGAATAAGCTCATGCTTGAGTTCATCACTATACAACGTGGTGTCACCGACAAGGACGCCAAGGAGATCACCGATAAAATGGCCCGTGTCGGCCGCAGCGTCAATGAACCTACTTCATCAGATGACATCTCTCGCATTCTCAAACGACGCGGTCAGAAAATGTTCGAGCAGTCAGGGAACCAGAAGAAGCTCGAAGAGCTTGACATTGATTCTGTCCTTGAGAATGCGGAGGAACATAAGACCGAACAACCTGAAGGAATTCAGGCCGACGGCGGTGAAGAGTTTCTCAAGAGCTTCGAATACATGGATGTCAAAATTGACCTCGAATGGGACGAGATCATTCCCAAGGAACAACTTGAGGAGATCAAGGCAGAAGAGAAGCGGAAGGCGGACGATAAATACTTGGCTGAAGTTATCGAACAGAATGCCCCGAGGAAGAAAATGAAGCAGGCCGACGAGGATCGAGAAGAGCGAGCTGCAAAGAAACGTGCGAGGGATCTAGCAGCACTCGAAGCTGCCGACGAAGAATCTGACCAGAGACCTGGACTTGATCCGAAGAGACCACTGAGCGAGAAAGAAGTGCGGAACCTAATCCGAGGCTTCTTACGGTATGGATCCATTGACGACCGTGGAGACGAGCTTGTGCAAGAGGCTAGGCTCGTGGGCCGAGATCGTGACCTGCTGCGCTGGGTGCTCCAAGACATAATCAACACTAGCGATAGACTGTTAAAAGAGGAGCAAGCTAGAATCGAGGCATTGGAGCGGGAAGCCAATCGTCCCCTCACAAAGAAAGATAGGAAAGCGGTTCTCTTTGACTACAAAGGTGTCAAGCGCATCAATGCTGAAACTATGATGGAGAGGCCATCCGAGATGCGCATGTTGAAAGAAGTCACTGAAGCCGTATCCGATCCGAAGACGTTCCGGATACCTGAAGCCTCGAAAGGCGCGACATATACATGTCCTTGGGGGGCTCGAGAGGATGGGATGCTGTGTGTCGGCATCGTCCGGCATGGGTACGGTGCCTGGGCGCAGATTCGTGACGACCCTGACCTGGCTTTGGCCGACAAGTTTTTCCTTGAAGAACATCGCGTAGACAAGAAGGAAGAGCGTATTAAGGGAGAAGAGAAAGGTGCAAAGTCACCTGGAGCCGTACATCTGGTCCGACGTGCAGACTATCTACTCTCGGTGTTGAAGGAGAAGACAAGCAATGGCACCAATCTTGCCGCCAAACGGGCGGTGGAGAATCACCATCGAAACAACAAGAAGAATGGTATGTTCGCAAGACGAGCTGATGGCCGTCCCAGCATATCGGCTTCACCTGCGCCTTCGGGAATCCGCAAAGGTCACCGTGAGTCAGACAAATATCGCCACCGAGGTCATAGCCAGAGTGAGCGTCGTTACAGTGTCGAACGCCGTAACTCTCAAGGCGATCAACAGAACGGAAATACGCCTAGGTCAGACGCCCGTCGCAAATATTCCAGCGAGCTTGACAGGAAACATCGAGCGTCGGAAGAACCGCGGCAGCATCAACACCACCATCGTCGCAGCAACGACCACAGTAGCAGCATTGTCGGCACTTCTGATGAAAACGATCCAATGCTAAAAGTGCTTTTCAAGCCCGTGAGAGAGTCTCTGAAGAGTGTTCAGACTGCGACCAAGGAAGGGGTGAAGAACAAACACGAGAGGGCGAAAATTCTACGGACCGAGTTGGTAAAGATTGGTGGGTTTGTCAGGACAATGTTGGAGGACGAAGACTATAGTTCTCTGGAAGAACGGGTCTGGTAAGATCATCAGATGTGATTCCGTGCCCTCTGCCGGACGCTAATCAGCTATACAGGAACTTCGTTGCGTTGTACTGGCCAAATCCGGGCACTCCAGGCAGTCAGGTTAAGAGTATGTACGAGAGACTTGCAGCTGCAGACGATGTTCTCTTGGGGAAGGACGGGCCTACAAACGATAGTGAGATGAAGACGAACGGACAAGTACAGGCAGTGAAAGCCGGAGGTTCTTGAGGACGATGTCACGTCGACTACATAATGGGTGTGGTATTCCTGTCAAAGCTGGTGTTGCAAGTGTTACGGATAATCTTGCGGTTCGAAGGCGGATCATTGAATGGAGTTTGTAACAGTACATCTGTTTGTGGTCTAGAGAAAGCGTGCGTTATGGGCAGCACTGGCGGAAAGATCATGAAAAGATGCATTGCAGGCTCGAACCAGTGTATAGGGAGGGGGGTTTTGGTTATGATCTTTGTGGACTGGACTCATGAGCTGAAGGGCTAGACTGGTTTGCTCTTGTACTATACCAATACTCGATACCATCAAAGTTCGTTGATCTCTTGAACTCACCGAGGCACGACATATCGTGATAGTATGCGATTGTCAGCTTATGGACTTTACCAGTGGCATTGATGAACAGCACTCGGCTTTGCTTGTATCGGCTACTTGTATCAGCTCACTTTCCCTAATTATTCCATAACATCAAGTAGGCATATACAGGGTATGTTATAAACGTTTTGACGAAACGGCGGTCATCCAAATCCCTGCCGGCTACTCCACGCCCCGGTTAGCATCGGCGTCTCACATAACTTACCCACCCCTTCCTTCCCTAGAGATAAACACCACCGACCACCGTCCGCAGAGCTCTTATGATGGCACTGCATTCCAGCGATGACACCGAAAATGGCTACAGGTAGCCACTACCTGATCAGATCCCTCACACGCAGCGGCAAACCATGTCAACATTTCAAGAGCCACTCCCTACCGCGACAGTATCTGCGGCGGCCCTTCCATGCATCGGCGCCCGCGTTGGTGATCAAGCCGTTTATCCTGGCAGATATCGGGGAAGGCAAGCCCATTCGAATCATTGTTTTGGAAAACGCACGTGTTAACTGTCAACAGGCATCAAGGAAGTCCAGATCATACAATGGTTCGTCGAGCCCGAAGCGCGAGTCGAGCAATTCGATAAGCTATGCGAGGTGCAGTCGGACAAGGCGGCTACAGAGGTCAGACTCGTTCTCTCCCGGAGGAAGGTTGAAGGGACGCGGCTGACGGTGGGAATGCAGATCACGTCCCGGTTCGATGGAGTTATCAAGAAGCTGTACTACGAGGCCGAGGATATGGCGCAAGTGGGCAAGGTATGCTGCCCGGGATAGACGATGGTTCGAAGTTATGGGCTAAAGTGCAAAGCCGCTGTGTGATATAGATATACAGAGCGACATCCTCCCCGAAGACGAAGAGCTCGTCCCTCTGCCGCACGAGCAAGCGGGGACACCCTCCGAGCCACAGCAACCGCAGAAAACAGTCGAGCAGCATCAGCGACAGGAGCCTATCAAACGATCCGGAAGCGCTGAAAGCGTTGTGGCATCCAGAACGCCGTCGAAGCATGCAACGCTCGCGACTCCCGCAGTGCGAGGCCTATTGAAAGAACTCGACGTCCGGATCTCCGACGTCACCGGCACCGGCAAAGACGGACGCGTCCTGAAAGAAGACGTGCATCGATTCGCCGCCAAGCGAAACGCGGACCCAAGAACACCACCCACCCCTCTCTCGACGCACCTTCAGCCCCCACCCGCCACCGGAGGACTTGACACGACGCCCCAGCACGAAACGACCATCCCGCTCACCCCAGTCCAAACCTCCATGTTCAAAGCAATGACCCGCTCCCTCTCCATCCCGCACCTCCTCTACGCCGACGAATACAACCTAACAGCCCTCACCGCGCTCCGCAGAGAACTCAACGCCCACCCCCACCACCACGCACCCAACAGCCCCCCACCGCCCACGAAACTCTCCGCCCTCCCATTCATCATCAAAGCCGTCTCCCTCGCCCTCAGCGACTTCCCCATCCTCAACGCCCGCATCGACCTCCCACCCCCGCCAACCGACCCCTCCCCCCCACCACCACCAACCCTAACCCTCCGCCCAACCCACAACATCGCCATCGCAATGGACACCCCG
>JAABUJ010000716.1_pt1 | contig 60043 bp, 61 predicted proteins | sample 5559131 | NCBI WGS metagenome assembly JAABUJ01 (sample SAMN10711875, study PRJNA513366) | rock metagenome | isolation source: Antarctica rocks | place: Antarctica: Victoria Land, Mt New Zealand nord | collected 2016-01-07 | reverse complement strand
CGCCAGCGTTTGTCCTGAGCCAGGATCAAACTCTCCATCCTATTCCCTCTCAGGGAATCCTCAAAAAAGCCCAATCACTGCGTACTCAGTTGGAATCTCTCTCTTTGATTGTTAATGTACCCCTGCCCCGTAAGACAGCAAAGACGCCGGCGATTGGTCGCCCGCTCTTGTATCAAACTCTACCAGCTTGCCCGGCCGTATTTCAACTATTTCTAAAAGCCAGCGTGTGGCGTCTCAAAGATCGAAGTTCGACCATCGATCCGCCCGCCATGCCTCCCGTCCGGTGACAGCTCGCACGACCGCACCTGCACTTCGATCCCGTCTCTACGCATCATGCCTACTTGCGGCTTGAGGGCTTCCGCTCTATCATCGAGGAGAACGAAAAGGGGAGCGTTAGTGCCACAACAGGAAAGCTCGAACGAGGTACTCTTGACCGTCTTTCTTCTTGTGCTGCTGCTGCTGGCGGTCATCTTTCTTGCCAATTTGATTGGAGCACTGCATGTCTTCGGCTGAACCACTGACCGAGACGTCTACTCTTGTCCACGAAGCAGCCGGTCTGGGGCAGATCGACCTGCAAAACATGTACTACTTTATGCGCCTCACGCGATCGGTAGAAGATCGCGTGAGGCGATTGTATCTACAGGGGAAACTGCAGGGCGCCGTCTACTCCAGCACTGGACAGGAAGGCACGGCGGTCGCCAGCGCCTACGCGCTTGCTCCCCAGGATTTGGCGGCGCCGCTGATCCGCGATCTCGGCGCATCGTTCACCCGCGGTCTCGATCCCAAGCGGGTCTTCGCCCAATGGCTGGGTCGAGAGGGTGGACCGACCCGGGGGCGAGATGGCAATCTGCACTTTGGTGACCTTACCCACGGTTTATTGCCGCCTATCAGCATGCTGGGCGCCTCCATTCCGCTCTGCGCCGGCGTGGGCCTGGCGAGTATGCAACGCGGCGAGCGCCGTGTCGCCCTGGCCTATATCGGTGATGGCGGCACCAATACTGGGGATTTTCACGAGGGTCTCAACTTCGCAGCGGCCTTACGGCTTCCCATGGTCCTGATCGTGGAAGACAATGGTTTCGCCTATTCAACGCCGGTGGCCGCGCATGTCGCCATCGATACCTTCGCCCAGCGGGCCGTCGCGTATGGTATACCATCATGCACCGTCGATGGGAATGACGTGCTTGAGGTCTACCGGGCTACCCGCGAGGCCGTCGAGAGCGCGCGCGAGGGCCACGGACCGACGCTGATCGAAGTCAAGACGTTTCGTATGCGCGGTCACGCGGAGCACGACGATGCCTTCTACGTGCCAAAGGAACTGACGGCGTACTGGCAGGAGCGCGACCCGATCCAACTCCTGCTCAGCTATATGCACGATCATGGCCTCTACGATGCCCGTACTCTCGATGCGTTGGAAGAACGTATTACTCGCGAAATTGACGAAGCAGTCGAATGGGCCGAGCAATCGCCCCTGCCCGATCCCAGTACCCAGGGGTACGGCGTGTACGCACCGACTTCCGCACGAGTAGGAGAGACCGAGTCCGTTCAGTGAACGATGACCAGATCACGGGTGGCATTGTTTAGACGCACGGCGGCATCGTCGGTGGTCGTCACGATGTCCTCCACGCGCACACCAAACCTACCGGGCAGATAGACGCCCGGCTCCACGCTAAAAACCATCCCGGACTCCAGTGGCAACCCGTTCCCATGCACCATGTACGGTTCCTCATGCACCTCGAGTCCCACTCCATGTCCGGTGCGATGTATGAAGTAGTCGCCGTATCCTGCTTCATCGATGACGGCACGGGTGACACGGTCCACACTCTCAGCGGTAGAGCCAACCTGCGCCGCCTCGACCCCCGCCTGCTGGGCCCGTCGCACGACGTTATAGACCTGCACAAACTCACGGTCGGGCGTACCGACGTGAACGGTTCGTGTCATATCTGCCTGGTATCCATCAATCTGGCCGCCAAAGTCCAGCACCACGCTATCACCCTCATGGATTTCGCGGTTCCCGGTGATGTGGTGGGGAGATGAGCTATTCGGGCCGCTCGCCACACTCGGTCCCCATTGGGCCGTCTCTAACCCCTGGCCGTCCAGCAGGTTCTGAAGCTCGCGGGCAAGTTCACGCTCGGTGCGGCCGGAGAAGCGTAGCTCGACGAGTTGCGCGAAGGCGCTATCTGCCTTTTTGCCGGCATCGGTCAGCAGGGCTATTTCCGCTGCGTCCTTGCGCATTCTAAGGTTTCGCAGCAGAGTCGATGCTGGAGTGAACGTCGCCGCCGGGAAGTGCCGCTGCAGGCGCAGCAATACGCCGGCCCAGGTCTGATCTGAGATTGCTACCAGAGCAGCGACCTGCAGTTCGGGCAGGGAGCCACCTAATCGCGCGATCGGATCCTCCGTCTCACCATAGGGCACAACGTCCACTATATTCACAGCGGCCAGGCGAGGCGCCTCCAGAGCGGGAAGCAGCATAAGGGGCGCGGCGTCCGGCATGACCGCCAGCAGGGCAGGTCTCTCACTCGCGTGGGCTCCATAGCCGATCAGATAGCGGAGGTCCGCCGAGGGCGCCACCAACAACAGATCAACACCGGCTTCCGCCAGCACGGTCCCCATTCGCGTCAATCGGTCCTGCTGCCTGGTCGCTGTATTCGTCATCGCATTCTCCTTCTCGGTCCTTGCATATTCATGATACGAGCGCCGCAAGCGACCGAGCGCAACGCTGCCTGCTGCTCGAACTCCTTCGTCTACAGCGGTGGTACATATGGATCAACACGTTGCAGCGGGTCTGGCACATTTCCTACCGGCCAGTATGGATCAAGGGTCGGAAAGAAGGCCGGCGAGACTGGATTGCCACAGCTTGGGTCGGCACAGGTGAGCTGCGGATTGCTCTCCCCGCCACTGATTGCGCCACTTCTCGCACCACTGATCTGGATTAGTTTTTTCACTTTGGCCCGGTCTTTGGCAAAGCGCTCGAGATCTCTCAAAGTTGAGTGGTATTGAAGTTTGCGCTTCACCGTCAGTTTATGGTGGTTGTAGACGTCCCACAGATAATTGACCACCACGACATAATCCTGCGTTTCGCGGTACGGCGGAACACCGTTGTAGGACAGCACGGCATTGGGGCCGGCATTATATGCCGCGAGCGTCAAGGTCCAATTTCCAAACTGGCTGTAGAACTCGGCCAGCATCCGTGCTCCCTCGTCTATGTTGGCGCCTGGCCCCCACGGGCCATGCAGCACCTGCATCAGTCCTCGCGCATCAGACCCTTGATTCCAGGCAAGAGGATCTCCGCCCGATTCGAGGGTCATGACGGCGGCAATCAGACTGGGGCTGAGGTGGTACTTGCGGGCGGCCGGGACGATCAGAAAGGCCCAGCGACGGACTGCGCGCGGTACGCGCTTCCCCCACCGTAAGCGTGCATTCTGGCGTAGGTCGGCTGGTGAAGGCGCCGGGGCGACCACCACCGTTGGTGTCGTCAGTGGAAGCTGTGTAGGGATAGAGACGGGAACGGTCGTGAGAGTGGGCGCGGCAAATGGTGAGGGGAGGGAGGTCGCGACAGGCGCCGGCAGCGGCGTCGACGTGGGCGTCGGGGGCGCGGTGGCGCTCGGCTGCGGACGCTCCTGGACCACGACCACCGTGGGCGTCGCGGACGGCTCCGGCGCGGCGGTTAGCGTCGTGGCGACGGTTGGCTCCAGAATCGCAGTCGGTGGGACCGGAGTGCCGTCGTCGGCTCGGACTCCGGGCGCAACGGTCCAGGCGGCGGTTGTTGCCAAGACGAGTGCCAGGAGGCTCGCGGTCCACGAGAGTCTTCGGTCACGACCGATCATCGGCTCGTCATGCGCGTCGTCCTCCGAAGGTAAAGTCCCAAGGTGTTTCCTCCCAATCAACCGTTCATAGTAACGGAATAATCCTGGCCCGAACGTCCTCACCTAATTCGATAGCTCCGTAGCTACGGTACCGCGCCATGCGGCGATCAGTTGGTGATCCGGGATTAAATAAGAGCCTTTCATTCTCGCTACGACACATTGGCCGATGACTGTGACCGAAGAGAACGATGTCGGCGTCAGTGATCGCTCGCGCTGCCTGAACTGCTGTTCGTCCCCCGAGGTGGCCATGGAGCATTGCGATGGCGTAGCCCGCGAGAGTAAGCCGGAGGAAGGCCGGGAATCGCTTTCGCACCTCCGGCTCGTCATTATTGCCATGAACCGCGACGAGTGGGGCAGATCGTTCCAGCAGTTCCACGACGTCGAGGCCGGTGAAGTCGCCATGATGAACGATCATGTCCGCTCCCGTGAGCGCGGACAGTAACGGCCCCGGAAGCGAGCGGTCGGCGCGTGGCATATGGGTGTCTGCCAGGATTGCCAGGGAGGTCGTCATGCTGATCCAAACAACTGGATCACAGCGATGGTATTGATCGCGCCGTGAACGATCATCGAACAATAAATGCTGCGCCCGTACTGGAACACGTAGGCGAGGCTAAAGCCCACGAAGACCAGAATAGGAGCTGTATGCGGTTCGAAGTGAAGTAGGCCAAAGATGAGGCCGCTTACCACCGCGGCACAGAAAATGGCGCCATGTTTTGGCAGTCGTCTGGCAAAAGCCTTTCTCAGACTCTGGTAGAGGATGCCCCGAAACAGCGTCTCTTCCACCAGGGGAACCTCGATTCCTGCCCATAGTACCGTCAGAACCTCCTTTACCCTAGTGGCGCCGTGGTGTGACACCGGGATGCTCTCCTTGGCATTGCCGTGCAGATGGTACCAGGGGAACAGAGCATCGAATAGCCCGGCGATGGCAGCCACGCCAAAGACGATGGGGATAACCGTGAGAGCTGCCAGCGCCAGGTTCCGAGACCCAGGATAGGTGAAACCGAGTTTCGCTGGTCCGACCTGAAATGGGATGACGATAAGGGCAACGGCGCTGATAGCAACGCCGAGAGCCAGGAATTGGTACGCCACAATTTCCGAGGCGAGCGGATGGTGCGTGTAAAAATTCCGGAAGAACGCTACGAAAATCGCGCCGCCGACCACGGCGACCGCATAACTCAGAAGAATTGCGCCGAGGCCCTGGGGCAGCCCCCACGGCGTCGAGACCTCGGCGCCGTGCTCGGTCGCGGGTGTCGGCGTGGCTTCAAGCAAGCTTTAACTCATCGCCCGCCGCTCGAATTCGTCCGTCTCGTACCATCCGAGCGACCCGCTCGATATCGGGATAGAGCACGCGATCTCCATCCATATGAGGTACCTCAGCGCGGATTACCGCATGGACTGCTTCCAGTCGCGGGCTGGTCTTCAACGGGCGACGGTAGTCGATTCCCTCGGCGCCGCACAACAGTTCAATCGCCAGCACTAGCTCCACATTGTCCATGATGGTGCGAGCTTTGTGGCCGGCCGTCACGCCCATACTGACGTGATCCTCTTGGTTGGCCGAGGTCGGGATGGAATCGACGCTCGCTGGATGGGCCAGGATCTTGTTCTCCGAGACTAGCGCCGCAGCGGTGTACTGCGAGACCATAAATCCGGAGTCAACGCCGCCGTGCATGGTGAGGAAGGGGGGCAATTCGCTGAAGTGCGGATCGAGCATGGCTTCGATCCGGCGCTCCGAAATGTCGGCCAGCTCAGCCAGCGCAATGCCGGCAAAGTCCAGAGCCATTGCCAACGGCTGGCCATGAAAATTTCCACACGAAATGATCTGTCCGTCCTCCGCGAAGATCAGCGGATTATCGGTAACCGAGTTGACCTCGGTCTCCATCACGCCGGCCAGATATGCCACGGCATCTCGGGAGGCGCCATGGACCTGAGGCATGCAGCGCAGGCTGTATGGATCCTGCACGCGGTGCGCGTCGCGCCGATGAGAAGCCATGATCTCGCTGTCCGCCGTTAATTGGCACAAATGCTCGCCCACTGCCACCTGTCCGGCATGGGGACGAATCTGCTGTACTCGGGGATCGAAGGCGCGATTGGTACCGCGGACCGCCTCCAGCGACATGGAGCCTGCTATGTCGGCAACGCGTAGTACATTCTCAGCATCATGCTCCAGCAGGACACCCAGAGCGTTCATCAATTGCGTGCCGTTGATGAGCGCCAACCCTTCCTTGGCGGTGAGATGGACCGGTTCGAGGTCACAGAGCTTCAGCGCGGCCCCTCCGGCCATGCGCCGGCCCCGGTGAAGAGCCTCGCCTTCTCCAGTCAGTACCAGGGCGAGGTGTGCCAGCGGAGCGAGATCGCCGCTGGCCCCAACGGATCCCTTGGACGGCACGATCGGCACGATTCCGGCGTTCAGCATGTCGACCAGAGCCTGGACGGTTTCCACCCGGATGCCCGAATAGCCCTGCGAGAGTGACGCGACGCGTAAGAAGAGCATGGCGCGCACCACGTCTTCCTGGAGCGGAACTCCCACACCGACCGAGTGGCTACGGATCAGATTGTGCTGCAGCTCCTCAAGAGAGGCAACTGGAATTGCTCGATCCGCAAACTTCCCAAACCCGGTAGTTACGCCGTACACCGTTGCGCGAGTCGTCACGACCTGATCGACGATGGCACGTGATCGTCGCATGCCCAGTACAGCGCGCTCTCCGAGCACCACCGGACGACCGCCTCGTGCCACATCCACGACATCGGCTATGGAAAGAAATTGGCAGTCTAAGGTGAGAGGGATCATTATTACTTTAGTGGGGGCCAAATCGGATCCGGGGCCGAAGCGTTCTATGGTAGCACACGATTTCTGGTCCCGATCTTGCAAAGAATGGCGCGAATATCTGATGGAATGGAAGCATATGGTCAAGCCGCTCATCGGAATAACTATGCACGCCGTCCGGGAGCCGCTGTTGCGCTCGGCGGTTAATCAGCAGTATGTCGAAGCAGTACTGGGCGCGGGCGGTACGCCGCTCTGCATTCCCCTGGGGATGGACCCCGAATCGATCGATCGTCTGTATGGCATGATTGACGGGCTGCTCCTGCCGGGAGGGGACGATGTCCACCCCTCTCGTTACGGTCATGAGCCTCATCCTCAACTGGGGGACGTAGACGAAGTCCGCGACGAACTCGAAATCTCCTGTGCCATTCGGGCGCTCAGTGAAGACCTGCCGGTTCTCGGCATCTGTCGCGGCAATCAGGTCCTGGCGGTGGCCGCCGGCGGCACCCTCCACCAGGACATTCCGTCCGAGTGGGAGAGCGACCTGCTCCATGATGTACGACAGCACGGCCGTCATCATCTATCGCACGCGATAACGGTGGAACCCAACACGCGGCTCCATCTCATGATCGGCGCGACCGACTCACGCGTCAACAGCTTTCACCATCAGGCGGTTCGCGATGTCCCCCAGGGGTTTAAAGTCAGTGCGCGATCTCCTGACGGCATCGTCGAAGCCATTGAATCCCCCGTACACCACTTCGCCGTTGGGATCCAATGCCATCCCGAGGCCATCTGGCATACGACCGCACCGCACTTCAAAGGGGTCTTCGACCACTTTGTCGAGGCGGCCGCGGAACACGCAGCGACTCGCGATACCTTGATTTCGCTACAGGCTTAGCGGACCGTCACCGTTTTCCAGCCGCTGACCGCTACGTGGCCAAGCGAGTCTGTAATAGCCACTCGGATCTTGTACTTTCCGGGCTGAGAAAAGCGGTACGTCACCGGCTTGGACGAGGCTTTCAGCGTGTTTTTGCCGATCTGCCAGGTGTACTCGGCGGCGTGTACACCGCTGAGGCCGTGCAGAGTAGCTCGAAGTTGTGCATTCACGCCAGAATGCAGAATCGAACTTGTCACCACCGCGCTTGGCTTGTCGTCGAACCACTGAAAGATGCGCTGCAACACCTGCTCGCGGCTGGCGAAGCCGGTGTTGTTGTTGATGCCCTCGAACCCGAAGGAGAAGAAAACGGTTCGCCCCCGATAGCTCGCGCGGTGGGTCAACGAAGGCTCATCGCTCGACACAGTCGCCACGTCCGCCCCCGCGTCAGCCAGGGACAGAGCCGTGGTGCGAAGGGCCGCCTGGCCGTATGCATTGCCACACGGCTGAATTTTCCCGGTGACAGGAGTTAACCCCGTCACTCCCACCAGACCATTTCCGAAGTCGGTCTGAACGGCAGTACTGTAGCCTGCCACATTGTCTCCCGCGCCGTCTCCCTTCGTACTGAAGTCGATAGCTTTCATGTTGCTAAAGAGGAAACGGTTTGCGTGCACGTCGATCCGGGCATCCGGGACTGCGCTCGGCTGGGGGGGCGAGATTCCTCCCTTGTTGGCCTTGTCATTGGAGGCGTTATCGTAGACGCTCAGGCTTCCGGCTCCCGCTCCCAGCACACACGCGGTCCAATCCAGATCAGACACCGCGGCGGCAGGGCCCGAGACAAATGCACGTCCACCGGCATTCACATAGGCGTGGATCGCACTGACATCTATCGCACTGAGCGGTCCATTGAGCGCTTGAGAGTTACTATTCTCTCCGTTTAGACCATTGAAGTTGGCGCCTGTAAAGTAAATGACGGCCGACGCCGGTCGCAGATCCTGAGCGGACGGTGACCCGAGCGCTCCCTCATTCCAGTAGGTGTATGTCTTGCCAATTGTGCGCAGGGCGTTTTCGTAATACGAACTGTAGTCCTTGTAGACTAGCGGCGCACTGGGTGGTGTTGGCACGAACCGACTGGCGGAGGCGTCGACCAACAGGACGCTTCCCGGCTTCACTGCCTGAGACACGACGTGGGCGAAGTACGGAACATGGAGAACCTGACTACCACGCGTGAGGACGATGTAGCCGCCATAGTCTTGAGAGGCCGCCGCCGTGCCGATCGCAAACTGAGCGTTCAAATCAACGTGCCCGTTTGCGGGTAGATCCACTGTGGCCGGCACTGTAACGCCGAATCCATTCCCTCCGTGGAGCTGGTCCACCGAGACCTGCCAGGTACCGCCGTCACCTCCCACGTCATTGAGCGTCATGCTAACAGCCCTGGCAGCGGGTCCACTGGCCACGTTGACCTCACCCAGAGAAGTAGAGGTTGGGCTCACGTAGGCGTTAACGGAGAGCGCCGATGCCACGTTCAGCAGGCCACCTCCCATCTGTGCAATGGAGGGAACCTGCTTGGTCCGCGGGTCCAGAATTACATTCTGACCAGCTGTCTGCACCAGCAGGTCCTTCACCATGGCGGGCGTGAAGAGAGGATGTTTCTGCAGCACCAGAGCAGCCGCGCCCGCCACGTGGGGCGCCGAGAAACTGGTCCCCTGCTCCGTGGCCCATCCGGAGGGACTATAGATTTCGCTGTTCGGGACAGAGGTCGTGGCCGAGTAGATATCCTGTCCCGGCGCCACCAGATCCGGCTTGATGGCATAGTCGGCGGCATAGCCTCGCGAACTGAAGTCGGTCAAGACATTTGGCGTTTCTTCAAAGGTGGTGGTTTCCGAGTGCAACGTGACCTGCGCGTCCGGATGTGCCTGCACGAAGGCCAGCAGCGTCTTGCCCGAGTCCTGACTGATGGACATGGCCGGCAAGGTGGCGGTCTTCACATCCATGCTGAGAAGATTTAACTCATTCTGATTGTCGTAAATCACGGCGCCGATTGCGCCCGCCTTCGCCGCGTTGTTGATCTTCCTTTCAAAGAAGATCGTGCCGCGTTGAATCAGCGCGATCTTGCCGTGAAGATCCTTGCCGGCAAAGTCGTCGGCCGTGGGGTTGTCTGTATCGTCTTTGGGCAATCGACCGAGGCCCACATAGACCACCTGCGCCGGACCCACCGATCCGGTAAAGGCGTGCGAGCCCTCGTTCGCTCGCACCTTGGCGAGTTCGGCCGGAACGGGGGCCGGCCCATCCACCGAGAGGGTGGACGAGATACCGCGCGAGTTGGACGTCGCGCCTACCGAAATACCATCCGCCGCCACACCTGGTGAGGAAACAGTTTGATCGCTCGGCCCCGCATTCCCGGCCGAGATGACGACCGTCATGCCCGCCTTGGTGGCCAGATTCACAGTCTGCGACGAGGTGTCGAATAGGGGATCGCCGGAACCAAGATCGCTACCGAGGCTCATGTTGGCCACGTCTGCGCCGTCCTGCAGCGCCGCCTCGAGACCGGTCAGGATAACGTCGAACCCGGCGCCGTTCGGATCTGCGAACACGTTGTAATTCATGAGGTATGCCGCGGGTGCCACGCCGCTTACCTTTGTGCCCAGGGGAGTGCGAGTATTGTAATCGCAGGCTTCAATCGCGGCGCCAAAGGTGCCGTGTCCGAGCGTGTCTTGCGCGCTGTACTGCATGCTCGCGTCGGACCCGAAAGCCCGCGCCACAATCACTTTGTTGTTGGTGAAGGCCAGGTTCGCCTTGGTATCGGAGCGCCGTCCGAAAGCAGGCGCGGGGAACCCGGTATCGCGAAAGCACGGGTGCGTGATGTCAATGCCGGTGTCGATCTGAGCAATCATGCAGCGCCGCTGCGGGCTCGACCCCGCGCCTCGTGCCGCGCAATTAGCGCCGGCATTGGCGGGACCACCGAGGTCACTCCATGCTTCCGGCACATGTACCAGAGGCAAACTGCGATCGAGCAGTGGATGGTACATACGAATTGGCAGGACTGAGGCAACATTGCTGAGTGATCGCAAGCGCGGTACCTCAGAAGCGGGCACGGTCGCGCTGAAGCCGTTAAATAGCGTGTGGAACTGTCGGCGCAGTGAAAGCTGAATGCCGTGCGCCCGCAGATACCGAAGTTCGCTGCTCTGATATCGAGTCAAGGCGCTACTGTACCAGCGCGTCGAAACCAGGGTCGAATCCAGCCGGAGCCGTCCCAGTGTCGCTGTAGTTCGCGCCTTGAGATTTGTGTCTGCCGCGAGGGGTGGGCCGTTCAGTTGGATCATCACCGCCACGCTGCGGTCGGATTGGATCGATGCCGCCACCACTCTCGGGACGGCGAAACCGGTGTTCAACGCAAGCAGAATCGCAAGAGCAGAAAGGAGCCTGGGCATGAAAACCTCGCGGAAAAGAAAAGAGGTGATGAATCGCTGGAAAGCGCGTGACCCAACGCTCTTGAAACATCCGCTGAAGGGGCGCGCCAGACCCGGCTACCGAAGTATACTGAACGTTTTACACGTGCACAATGCGTGTGGACGCACTCAGTCAAAAATGCATGAATTGTTCAGAGTTTTCTTCCTTGGCACAATCACCTCTCAGAGAGAAGCCGCGGCCACGGACTGCTGGACGCGCACGGCGCCCGTCTCTTCGCGCACCGCTCGGACCAACCGATCGACCGCATCCGCCCCTTGCTCCTCGGTCGTGATCAGGGCCGGCAGCAGGCGAATCGTACTGCGACCCGAGCCCAGGACCCAGAGGCGTTGCTTGAAAATACAGTTCTTCACGATGCGATTGCGCAACTCCGCGGCGGGGCGCTTGCTGCCGCGATCTTCGACAAACTCGATCCCTTGCATGAAGCCCAGGCCGCGGACTTCACCAACCTGTTCCACATCGGCCAGTTCATCGCCCAGCCGGACCAGCATCGACCCACCCACTCGAGCTGCGTTCTGGATGAGACCCTGTTGCTCGATTGATCGAAGCACAAAGAGTGAGAGCAAAGCCTGGCGCGGCTCGGCGGAGAAGGTCTCCGAATGGCGTGAGTTGCGGACGAACATCGGCGCGCGTCCGATGGTCGCTCCCAGCGGGTACCCACCGCCGAGCGCCTTGGCGGTGCAAATCATATCCGGCGCTACCTCCGCATGCTCGATGGCCCACCAGCGTCCGGTGCGTCCCAGTCCCGCCTGTACCTCGTCGGCAATCAGCACCGCGCCGTACTCATCAGCAATGGTCCGTAGACCTCGCAGGAACGAAGCCGGCGGCACAATCATACCGCCCTCGCCTCCCAACGACTCCACCACGATACCGGCGATATCGGTACCCTCGTCCAGGATGCTGTCGCGAAGCATATTCAACGAGTACTCGGCGCACGTCTCGGGATCGCTGCCCACTGGACACCGATACGGATAGGCGTAGGGCGTCCGAATCACATCGAGAGCCTGCGGATAGCCTTCGCGCTGAACCGCCTTGCTCGCGGTCAGGGCCAGCGCGTAGCCGGTTCGACCGTGGAATGCCGGTCGGAAGGCCACGAAGCGACGCCGGCCAGTCTGGTCCATGGCCGCCTTTACTGCCGTTTCCACGGCACGGGCGCCGCTGGTGGTAAACAGGACCTGCTTGTCCCATTCGCCCGGGGTGGTAGCGGCCAGCCGTTCGGCCAGCAGCACATGGGGAATATTGTCGAAGTCCTGGCCCGGCAATTCCTCAATAACGTCGCCCAACCGCTGCTCGAACTGCTGGATACCGTCTGGGCGTAGGCCCAGCGCGCGCACTGCCACTCCGGACGTCATGTCCAGGTATTCGTTGCCCTCAAGATCGTAGAGCCAGACGCCCTTGCCGCGAGTGTGATCGATAACCGGGTACACGTCTCGATCGTGCGTCGTCAAAGCCAGGCTTCGCTGCGACCGCTCCACCCAGTACAAACTGGACATCGGGACGTCGGTGAGGCCCGGTACTAACCATTGCAGCAGGTCTATCTGGTCTTGATTCATTCATTCCCCTCCGTGGTTTGGGTCCAGCAGAAAGAGCATCAATGCCTTCTGCACGTGCAAGCGGTTCTCGGCTTGCTCAAAGACGATGGAGCGATCACCATACAAAACATCGCCCGTTACTTCCTCGCCAGCGTGAGCCGGCAGGCAGTGCATAAACAGATGGTCGGGGGCCGCGCAAGTCAGCAGTTCAGCGTTGACCTGATATGGTCGCAGGAGATCGAGCCGCGCCTGTCTCTCTTCTTCCCGTCCCATGGACACCCAGACATCAGTGTAGACGACGTCGGCGTCCTGCACGGCTGCTCGGGGATCGTCGCCAATGTCGACGCGACCACCTGAAAGGCCGGCGAGGCCGGTAGCGACATCCACGTAGCGTGGTTCGGGCTGCAGTGCGGGCGGCGTCGCGACGTGAAGCTCTGCGCCCAGTAGTGCAGCCGCGATCATCAGAGAGTGTGTCACATTGTTCCGCCCGTCTCCCACGTAGGCAATGCGCAAGCCGGCTATCCTTCCTTTGCACTCCAACATCGTGAAGGTGTCGGCCATACTCTGACAGGGGTGCTCCTCGTCGCTCAACCCATTGATCACTGGGATGGTGGAGTGCGCGGCAAGATCGACGAGAGTCTGATGCTGATACACGCGGCCCATGATGAGGTCCGCGTATCTCGAAACCACGCGCGCCGTGTCGGCGACCGATTCGCCGCGCGACAGCTGGGACGATTCGTGATCGAGGTAGACAGCGTGACCGCCTAACTGAGTCATGCCGATTTCGAATGAGAGCCTGGTGCGCGTGGATGCTTTCTCAAAGAACATCACCAGCGTCTGACTTTCCAGATCTCGCGAGAATTTGTGTTTCTTCAGTTGTGCGGCCCGCGTGAATATCCCGCGCATCTCCTCCGCACTGAGATCATTCTGGCCGAGAAAGTGACGAGGCATGTGCGCCTTTCAATACCGGGAAGCAGCCGGCGGATGCGCCCAACAGGGCGGAGGCGAGATGGCCGATTTTACCACTGACCTTGTGTAGTGCCCAGCAGGCCCGTATACAATGTGGCCTGCTTGACGACAATGAGGTCACCGTGGCTGATTCCCTGGTCGTTGCTTTTGGCGGCAACGCGATCCTCCCCTCTGGGCAACGCGGCACACTCGACGAACAACGTGAGCATGTGCGCGCGATGAGCGCGCAGCTAGGATGCCTGGTGCGCGACGGCCATCACGTCGTCGTGACACATGGGAATGGACCTCAGGTGGGGGAGATCATGCTACGCTCCGAGCTCGCCGGGGCGATCGTACCCCCGGTCACGCTGGATATGGCCGGCGCCATGTCGCAGGGACAGATTGGGTACATGTTGCAGCAGGAAATTGGAAATTACCTTAGCGCGTGGGGCGCGGCTCCCAGCGTCTGCTCCCTGGTGGTCCAGGTGGTTGTCGACCCCGCCGATCCAGCCTTTCAGACGCCCACCAAGCCGATTGGTCGTTTTTACAATGCCGGCGAGGCAGAGACCATGCGGCGGGACCGGGGCTGGATTATGGCGGAAGACGCGGGACGGGGCTACCGGCGGGTGGTGGCGTCGCCGGCTCCGCAAAGTATCGTCGAATGGCCGGCTGTCAAAGCGCTGATCGACAGCGATGTGCTCGTCATCGCCGCGGGTGGTGGTGGGGTACCGGTCATCTGTGACGAGGCTGGAAGGCTCCACGGCGTTGAGGCGGTCATCGATAAGGATCTCTCTGCGTGGCGACTTGGATCGCTCGTTCGGGCACGGACGCTGGCCCTGCTGACCGACGTCGAGGCGGTGACGCTCGATTATGGGACGCATGAACAGCGCCAACTCGGTGTGGTCTCCATGGAGGAGATGCAGGTGGCCTACGACAGTGGGCAATTCCCGGCGGGGAGTATGGAGCCCAAGGTGCGCGCTGCACTCGGTTTCCTGGGTGAGGGGGGCGACCGGGTCATCATCACCTCACCCGGTAATCTCGTGGCCGCGGTGGAAGATCGGACCGTCGGCACCCACATTGTCAGAGCCGTCTCCGCCGTTCCTGGCCGAAAACAGGCATAGGCCCTCGGATATGACCATTCTCTCCGCCGCCGATATCCAGCAAATCCTTCCTCATCGCTATCCGTTCTTGCTCGTGGACCAAATTATCGAGCTGGAAGACGGACGCCGTGCTGTTGGGCTGAAGAGCGTTACGATCAACGAACAGTTTTTCGCGGGACATTTCCCCGCCGATCCGGTGATGCCAGGCGTGCTCATTGCCGAAGCTCTCGCACAGGTCGGCGCCATCGCTGTACTCCGAGTCCCGGAGATGGCAAACAAGATTCCCTTCCTGGCCGGTCTCGATAACTTCCGTTTTAAGCATCAAGTTGTTCCAGGCAACACCATCCGGCTCGAAGTGACCCTGTCGCGCTTGCGGAGTCGGGCTGGACGCGGTCATGGGGTGGCCACCGTGGACGGTATCGTCGCCGCGGAGGGCGATATTACCTTTGTCGTGGCGGACGCGACGGCCCGGTAGATTTGCGCATTCCACCACGGACCCGCCCGGCGCTTCGGTCGATCGTCCATCGCCTGGCCTCCGCTCTCATTTCCTCCCTCGGTTGGGTGCGTGCCCTGCTACCGTCTTCACACCAATTCACCGAGGCCGAGGTCCGCCGCATCTTGGTCATTCGCCTCGATTTACTCGGGGATGTTCTCTTCACCTTGCCGGCCGTCGAGGACCTGCGAGTACGCTACCCTGCGGCGCAGATCAGTCTCCTCACGTTGCCCTACACCGCAGCGGTGGCGCGAATGAATCCCGCGGTCGATGAGGTCATAGCGCTGGACACCAATCGAATCCGCTCGGTCCGCGGATTACTTGAGTCTTCTACCTGGCTCGAGTACGCCCGGGTCTGGCGTCGCGTTCGCCGCGTCAGGTACGACCTGTGCATCAGCGCGTGCGGTCGGACGGCCAGCTTTTGCGCCTTTCTGTCGGGCGCTCGCATCTCGATAGGATACGCGGGCGAGTCGTACTCCAACATGTTGACTGACCCGGTGCCAGGTGGTAGATATCGCGAGCGCATCCCCGATGCGGACTACGTGCGCCACCTGGCTACCTATGCCGGCGCGGACAGCGCGCCCGATCATCTCCATCTGCAGGTACCGGAGACAGCCAGACGATCGGTCTGCCGTCTCCTTGCCGGCATTGGCATAGACCCCGCGGACCGCCTGGTGCTGATCCACGCCGGCGCGGTGAACGGGTCTGCAAAGCGATGGCCGCCACGAAACTGGAGTCGGTTTGCGATCGAGGTACAGGCCCGTACCGGCGCGCGGGCTCTCTTAACCGGGGCAGCATCGGACGAGCCGATAGCACGTCAGGTACTGACGCATGCTCCAGGCGCGCTGTCGTTGGTCGGCAAAACATCAATCGAAGAGCTTGCCGCGCTCATCCAGCGAGCGGATGTGATGGTTAGCGGAGACAGCGGGCCGCTGCATCTGGCGGTGGCACTGGGCACTCCAAGTGTGGCCGCCTATGGCCCAACCGACCCCGCCGTACACGGCCCCTACCATCCCCGCGCCTCGGTTCGATTGCATCGCCGAGCCGACCTGCCGTGTAGTCCCTGTTACACCATGGCGGCAACCGCCGAATGTCCGCTGGGCGAGCCTATTTGCATGAGGCTGGTGACGGTGCAGAGCATGGTCGCCAGCGCAATTGAACTACTGCCTCAATCAGCCGAGACCAGCGCGGGCGTGTCTCTCTGGTCGTGACGCTATCCGCGAGCAAATACCAGCTTTTGATGGCGCAGCAAGATGCTTTGCAGGATGCCGAAGGAAGCAAGAGTGGTGATCAGCGAGCTGCCGCCGTAACTGAGCAGGGGGAGCGGGATGCCTGTCACCGGCATCAGGCCGATGTTCATGCCAACATTGACAAAAACCTGGAACATCAGCATGGCCAGGACTCCGCTGGCCAGTAAGCGGCCGTACGCGTCGCCAGACATAAAGGACACCCGCGCGATACGCATGAGCAGCACAATGAAGATGGCGAACAAGAGACAGACGCCCACAAATCCGACCTGCTCTGCAATCACCGAGAAGATAAAGTCTTTGTCCTCGACCCGAAGCAGGCCAAGCTGGCTCTGCGTTCCGGCGCCCCACCAGTGACCCAGAAAACCGCCGGAGCCAACGGTAATTTGTGAATGGATTACGTTGTAGCCCTGCCCTAATGGATCTTTCTCCGGGTGCAAGAAAATGGTCAGGCGATCCTGCATGTAGTGAAACTTTTTCACCCGTGACATCACGGCCCACGCCAGCGGCAAGGTGGCCAGGGCGATGGCAAGAAGGGCGGCGAGATGGGACGCTCGGACGCCCGCCATGAGAGCCATACCGACCCAGATAGCGACAAAGACGGCACTGGTTCCGAGATCCGGTTGGACCAGCACCATGCCGATCGGGACCAGCGCGAACAACAAAGACTTTGCAACGGTGCCGATCTCATGAATCCGCTCTTCACGGTCCGCGAAGAATTTGGCTAACACGATCACCAACAGCAACTTCGCCGGCTCCGACGGTTGTAGCGGAAGCACTCCCACATTAATCCAACGCTGTGCTCCATACACCGATCGGCCCAATAGGAGGACCACCGCCAGTAAACCGAGGTTAAGGCCGAACAGCGGCACGGCAAAGGGGCGTAATAGTCGATAGTCGAAGTTAGTGAGTGCGACCAGCAAGGCAAGGCCGAGCACGGCGTACATCGCTTGACGTAGGGGTGTGCCGACGCCGACGCCCGAGGTCGACCAGCGGGAAATGGCAAGGAGCACGAAGATGCTAAAGGTCACCAGCCCGAGGGGGATGCCGACCAACTGAAAGTCAAAATTACGCCACTGCTTCACGTTACTGTGCTCCGCCTGGAACCAGCGTCTGCTGGACGTCCTGCACCCAGTTGGGCTTCAGGGATGGCAAGTGAAAGTAATCTTCCAGCACTTTGTGGGCAATTGGCGCCGCCACATACGCGCCCTCCGCGTTGGCGTTCGGAACCAGCACCATAACCGCCACCTTCGGATTTTGAAATGGCGCATACCCGATCCACCATGCGTCGGGGGATGACACCCCGCCCGGGGTCTTGTCCTCCGCTGTTCCGGTCTTGCCGGCCGCATCAATTCTCGGGTCGACGACGTTCCAACTCGTACCGTACGGTAGAGGAGTGACCGATAGGTGCATTCCTTCCTGGATCAGCGCCAGGTTATCCGGAGGGATCAGGTCACGCCGGATGACCGAAGGGACAAACGGTTCGATTGTGGAGCGCCTTGGGAGCACGCCCTGCCGCGGCACTAGCCGACCGACGATCCTGTCCACCAGGTGGGGCCGGTAGAGCGTACCACCGTTCGCCACGGTGGCCGCGACGTTCACCATTTGCAGCGGCGTGGCGAGATTGAAACCCTGCCCGATTGCCATATTGTAGTTGTCGCCAATGTGCCAGGAATCACCGGGATTTTTCAGTCCGGGGGTAGGTTTGAGCTGGTTGAACCAGGAGGGCGACGGCACCAGACCCGGTTGCTCGTCGGCGTTCTCGATGCCGGTTTTCGTCCCCAGACCGAACATCCGCGCGTACTGCGCCAGGCGTTCTCCTCCTATCGAGGGCATCGGACCGATCAGTGGATTCCCGCCGGCAACGGTGTAGAAGTAAATATCGCTGGAGCGAGCCAGAGCGCTGACGATAGTCATGGGACCGAGCCCGGGCGGCGGCTGCCACCCGAAGTAGGTATGGCCATACAACTTGATTTCGCCCGTGTCGTCAATGACCCGGTTTGCATCTGCCACTCCGGTACCGAGCGCAGCGGTCGCGGTGATGACTTTATAGGTTGATCCCGGCGGGAATTGGCCGGCCGTGGCCGGATCATCGAGTGGCTGGGATGGGTCGTTCAGGAGCGAATCGTACGCGCGCTGCTTGATGCCGCCGGAAAACAGATTATTGTCAAACGACGGCAGGCTGACCATGGACAGAATCTGGCCGTTATGAACGTCCTCGAGGATGGCTACACCCTTCTTCAATCCGAGATGATTGAGCCCGGCTGTCAGATCTCTCGCGACCGCCTGCTGCAAGTTCCAGTCGATAGTGAGATAGGCGCTGTCGCCCGCGACGGCGGGACGTTCATGCAGCACCCTGATCGGCCGCTCTCCCGCATCTACTTCCACTTGCTGGTTGCCGTTCACCCCGTGTAGGTACGCATCAAGCCATCCTTCAATGCCCGCCACGCCGATTTGATCGGAGGACTGCACGTGCTCCGCTGGATAGTTGCGCTGGTTCGCCAGATACGAAGCGGGATTTATAGCCGAGGTATACCCCAGGATGTGAGCCAGTGAAATCTCGGGTTGCCCCAGACCACTTCGATACGACCGCACGCTGGTCGGTTCGGCACGCACACCGGGCAGTTCCGTATGGAGCTGCTTGATAATCATCGCTCGATCGGGATTGACGTTTTCCTTGATCGGAATCAGTTGGTACGGTCGCCACAGGTTCGCCTGCACGGTCGCTTCGATCTGACTCGGCGTTGGCTGGCCATACAGGAGTTGCGAAAGCCGGCGATACAAACTCGCGGCACGTGCGGGTGGAATCCCGTGTGGCACGATATCGACGTTCCAACTTGGCGCGTTGTAGACCAATTGACGACCGTACCGATCATAAATGATACCGCGCAAGGCCGTCACCGGCTGATTGCGCAGCTTGCTTGTGTCCGCTTGTGCCTTGTAATAACTGCCCATCACCACCTGGACATACCAGACACGTCCCGCCAGAATTGTAAAGGCGAGGACAACGCTCACGCGCAATGCAAGAAACTTTGTTCTCTTTCTCACCAGTTGGCCCTCGGAGTAGGATAAATGCGCGCCTCCAGACGCCGGGATAGCCAAAATCCCGGTATGTTCAGCAGGGCATTGTACACGGCGATGGGGAACACAATCCCTTGAAGATCGGTAATCCAATCGACCTGATGTTGAGTACTTTCCAGGATAAACAACGCAATGCTGTAATAGAGAAGAGTGGCTCCGAAGACGGTAGCCGGGGCGAGCAGCGCATGCGTTCGAATGAAGGTTCCCTCGCCGAGACTAACCAAACTCGCCACCACCACCAGCGACACGGTGCTGGTTCCGATCGGCCACCCAGAAAACATGTCGAGGCACAACCCGCCCAGAAAAGCCCACAGCATTCCTTCGTCGGTGCCGCGCAGGATGCCCCAATTGACCACGGCGATCAGCGTAATACCGGGTAAAGCTCCGCGTATGGCGAAGTGGCCGGCGAGGCTGGTTTGGAGGAGCGCCAGGATCGGCATGAGCCAGAGCGCCGTGAAGAAGCCGGGGTGCAGGCGACGTGCGTTCAATGGGGCCCAAGAAGCTTGGCTGATACCGAGGGTACGAAGCTGCGAATGACCTGGACATCCTCTAGATTGCTGAAATCCGCCATCGGCTGGATCTCGGCCGTCTGAAACATTGCGTCATTGCTGCGTCGGATAGCGGTGATCTGTCCAAGCAGAATGGTTCGCGGAAACAGGTTCATTTGTCCGGAGGTTACCACGAAATCGTGCACATGAAGCATGGCGCTGGTCACCACCGCGTCCAGCACGGGAAAGCCGGCATACTTTCCTTCTACCAGGCCGGCGGCATTGGTGCGTAGATCGAGGGCGCCAACCGAACTGCTGGGATTGATCATCAACAAAACCTTTGACGAGGTGGAATTGAGTTCGTAGATAGTGCCGACGAAGTAGCCCCGGTCACTCACCACCGTCATGCCGTTGCGCAGGTGGTCGCGCGATCCTTTGTTGATTATCAAAGAGGGCGACAGAACTCCATTGGGATCACTTCCAATGACCCGTGCGGTCAGAAAGTCCATCCGTGGATTGGCGGTATCGAAGCGGAGTAGAGTGCGAAATTGCCGATTCTCCCGCGCGTCCTGCTGCAAGACCGCGTTCTCCGCCAGCGCCCGGGCCAGCTGGCCTCGCAACTGCACATTTTGATCGCGTAACTGCCCGCCCTGCGTGATTCCCGTTACCGTGTCGCCCACCGCGTTGGCGGTGCCGCTCAAAACGGCCGCAAAGGGGGCCGCCACGGTCATGGTCACATTGCGGACCGGATGGAGAAACCGGCCGAAAAACAAAATGAGAAAAGCGGCGACGAAGAAGAAAATCGCGAACCGCCGTCCACCGCGCGAATCTACCATGCCATACGCTCGTCGTCGCTAACGCGGAACTCGGCCGTCGTTGGCGGAAACAAATACTTTGCGGAGAGTATCGAGGTCTTCGAGGCAGCGCCCGGTACCGCGTACCACGCAGAGCAACGGATCGTCCGCGATCGTCACCGGCATCCTCGTCTCTTCGGCAATGCGCCGGTCGAGTCCCTGGAGGAGCGCGCCGCCGCCCGCCAGTGTGATTCCCTGATCCATGATGTCTGAGATCAGTTCGGGAGGCGTTTCTTCGATGGTGGTGGTGACCGCTTCGACGATCAGCGCCACGGGCGCCTCAATTGCCTCGCGAATTTCTCGGCTGGAAATCTCGACTGACTTTGGCAGGCCGCTTACCACATCGCGCCCCCGCAAGATCACCCTGGTCTCCGGCACGTCGTCATGGGCCGAACCAGCCGTAATCTTCGTCTGTTCCGCGGTTCGCTCACCGATCAGCAGCCCGTGCTCTCGGCGCGCAAAGTGCAGAATCATTTCATCGATCTCGTCGCCCGCCACGCGCACGGACCTGCTGATCACGATGCCTCCTAGCGAGATCACGGCCACTTCTGTGGTGCCCCCCCCGATGTCGACGATCATGCTGCCACTCGGTTCCGTAATCGGCAGATCGGAGCCAATGGCGGCGGCCATCGGCTCTTCGATGAGGTAGGCTTCACGTGCGCCGGCATTCACCGCGGCATCCGATACGGCGCGCCGCTCCACCTCGGTCACCCCCGAAGGAATACCGACGACGACGCGTGGTCGAGGGAGCAGGGCCACCTCTTCATGAACCCGATTGATGAAATAACGCAGCATGCTTTCCACGATCTCAAAGTCCGCAATCACACCGTCCTTGAGTGGCCGAATGGCGACGATGTTGGCCGGTGTCCGCCCCACCATTCGTTTCGCTTCAGCTCCGATAGCCAGGACTCGCTTGGTCCGTTTATCGATCGCGACCACCGACGGCTCGGAGATGACGACGCCCCGGCCCCGTACGAATACCAGGGTGTTTGCCGTACCAAGGTCAATACCCAGATCCTTGGAGAACATTCCGAAGAGCGTTGACAGGGGGCTGCGCATTCATCGCCTTTCCGTTACGGTCGAGAATCCCGCCAGTATAGCACAGTAATTTGGCGTCCGGACGCCAGTTTTCGGCCACTTCTCAGCAAACTTTTGACAGTTTGGTCTCCTTTCTGCTACGGTTGGGTATAAATAAAAAGGAGGTGATGTGCAATGGATTGTAGTCACTGTTGCCGTAGCGAGAGGATATCCTGCACGGAGGTGACTGTCTGCTGACACTCCTCCAGCGTCCCGTAGCGACGGGCGTGTAGGACGTCTTAACAGCCGGTAACTGAGAGGGAGTACCCGACGTGGTGCTCCCTCTTCTTTTTATGGTCCACAGTTGGTGAATGATGTTAAACCACGAGGCGAGATGAGCCTAAAACCTCTCGACGTTCCCGCCATCCACCGCCAGACGAGGCATCTCTTGGTTGGGCGCGACCTTCGCTACGTGGCGTCGGTCGACTCGACCAATCGGCTGGCCCGTGAGTGCACCGACTGGAAGACCGGCACCACTTTCATCACCGATTTTCAATCTGCCGGGAAGGGCAGACAGGGAAAAAGCTGGCAGGCGCCGGCATATTCCAGCCTGCTACTCTCGGTCTCGGTCCGTCTTCCCTCCGGCGCAGCGCCGGGCGCTGGCGCTATGCTGGCATCCCTCAGCTCGGCCGAAGCTATTCGACGAACATGCTCCCTGTCTCCCGCCTTGAAGTGGCCCAACGACGTGCTGCTTGGTGGCCGCAAGTGCTGTGGTATTCTCGCCGAATACTCGCCGGGGTTCTCTCGCCGCATAATCGTCGGAATTGGCATAAATGTCAACTTCGACCCACGAGCCGTCGAAACCGGCGCCGGCGCCATCTCGACCTTGCAAGAGGAAAGCGGTGGTCCGGTATCTCGCGAGGCGCTGGCAATCGCCCTGTTCCGTAGCCTGGACCTATGGTATCGTGTTCTCATTCATAGGTCCGATCAGGTCGTTGACGCGTGGGCTGCCCAATTGGATACTATCGGGAGACGTATTGAGGTGAAGGAACTGGCGAGCAGTTGGTCTGGGATGGCGCTTGCCGTACAGCCCGACGGCGGCTTGGTGGCACGCCGGAACGACGGCGTAGAACGCGTCATTTACGCCGCGGATGTGTCAATTCGCTCCAGTTGAGGCTTTGGGAGTCATCAAACTCGCATCACCACACTCGTCTCGTCAGGCCAGTCGTCCGGAGAACGCCCCCAACCGGCGCCGCAGCGAGCGGCGACCGCACGGGAGCATCGTCAGCAGGAGGGATTCCGTGAACAACCATCACAAGGCGACGCTCATATCGGCAGAGTTCAAGGCAGGACTCGAGAAAGAACTCGAGCATCTGCGCAAGGATGTTCGTCCGGTGATCGCCGAAAGGCTGCAGTCGGCACGTGAGGGGGGTGATATCACCGATAATGCGGCCTTCGAGCAGTCCAAAGAAGACCTGGCGCGCTTGATGGGACGGATGGCGGAAATCGAGCAGACGCTCCGTGAGGCAACGGTTATTCAACATAACGGCCGTGCGAAACCACGCCGCGTCGAGGTGGGCACGATCGTCTCCGTTTCCCGCGACGACGGGTGCGCCTGCGAGTACAAGATCGTGGAGTCGTTGGAGGCATCTCCTTCGGACGGTAAGATCTCCGATTGCTCGCCAATCGGGCAGGCGTTGGTTGGTCGCAAGAAGGGTGACACGGTCTCGGTTCACGCGCCCGCCCGCACCGTGGCATACACCATTCACGACATTCAGTTCCTTCATTGATTCCCACGTGACGGAACGAGAAGATCCGCGCCAGTTGCGAGAGCGCAAACTCCGGGAGCTGGTCGCTCTTGGCTTGCCCTACCTGCCCAACAGGTATGGCCCGACTCGCCAGGCCATCGACATACACGCGGCGTACGAAGCCCTTGAGCGCACTCGGGTGCGCGTCGCTGGGCGGCTATTGAGAGTGCGCTTGATGGGCAAAGCGGCATTTGCCCACATCCTGGACTCCTCGGGGGAATTGCAGCTCTACTTCAAGCTCGACACCCTGGGTTCCGAAAAGTACGAGTACTTTAAGCTGCTCGATCTCGGCGACATCATCGGCGTCGAGGGCACAGTCTTCAAGACTCGCACCGGCGAAGTCACCATTCAGACCGAGGAGTGCATCCTTCTGGCCAAGGCCTACCTGCCGCTCCCCGAGAAGTGGCACGGCCTGACCGACAAGGAGACTCGCTACCGTCAGCGCTATCTCGACCTCCTTTCGAACGAAGATTCGCGTCGCACTCTGCTGGCGCGCAGTGCGGTGGTGCGAGCCATCCGGCGGTATCTCGACGATTTGGGCTTTATCGAGGTCGAGACGCCAATCTTGCAGCCACTGTACGGCGGCGCCGCGGCCAATCCCTTCGTGACCCACTACCAGGCAATCGACGCGGATGTCTATCTCCGCATCGCTACCGAGCTCTACCTGAAGCGTCTGATTGTGGGCGGCTTCGAGCGGGTCTACGAAATTGGTAAGGACTTCCGCAACGAAGGGTTCTCGCGCAAACACAGCCCCGAGTTCACCATGATCGAACTCTACCAGGCCTACGCGGATTACCGGGATATCATGGCTCTGAGCGAAGAACTGGTGTCCGCCGTGGCGCAGCAGGTGACCGGCTCGGCCACGGTCTCGTTCGATGAGCATCAGATCGACCTGACGCCTCCCTGGCGGCGATTGGCGGTCCAGCAAGCGCTGCTGGAATACGCCGGCGTGGATCTGAGGGAGCAATCGAGTCGCGAGTGCCTGCTGGCCGCGGCACGCCGGCACCACATCCCGGTCGAACCCCACGCGAGCCGGGGCAAGCTGCTCGACGAGCTGCTCAGCACCTGCGTCGAGCCCATGCTGATCCAGCCCACGATCCTCTATGATTACCCTCTGGACTTTCCGGGTAGCCTGCTGGCCAAGCGCAAACGCGATGAGCCTGACGTAACCGAGAGGTTCGAAATCTATCTGGGTGGCATGGAAGTGGCCAACGCCTTCACCGAGTTGAACGACCCGGCAGACCAGCGCGAACGCATGGAAATCGCGACCAACCTCGGCGGTCAGGAACACCAGGAGGTCGACCGCGATTTCTTGCTGGCACTCGAACACGGCATGCCTCCGACCGGCGGCCTGGGCATTGGAATCGATCGCCTGGTCATGGTCCTTACCGGGGCGGAGCACATTCGCGAAACCATCCTATTCCCCTTGCTGCGTCAGCGCGAGGACATCCCTCTCCCATGACCATCCCACGACTTTCCTTCCAGACAAGGCGACCTCCAGCTCTGGACCACGTGGTGGACGACGCGCACCTTTTTCACGGACCGCGTATGTGTCGTACCAGCAAGCCGAGCCGGCATGCTTAGCCGCGAGTTTATTCGAAATAACGCCGAACTGGTGAAGCGGGCCATTGCCCAGCGTGCCGACCAGGCGCCGATCGACGACCTGCTGGAGTTGGACACCAAGCAGCGCGCTCTCAAGGCCGAAAGCGAGAGGCTCAAGGCCGAGCGCAACCGCCTGTCCAAATCGTTCGGCGATAAGAGCCTGCAGGCGGAGGACCGCGACACGTTGCGCCGCCAAGCCGCCGAATTGCGCGACCGAACGAACGAGTTGGATCGACGCATCGATGAGTTGGAAGTCCGCCTGCACGAGCTTGAACTGTGGGTTCCCAATATCCCTGACCCGTCCGTGCCACTTGGCCAGACCGAAGAGGACAACGTGGTGCGCTGGGCCTGGGGGCAGCCGCGCGACTTCCCCTTTGAGCCAAAGGCCCACGCCGATCTCGGCGAGCAGCTCGGGATCTTTGAGACCGTTGGTCCGGTCGTCATGGCCGGGACGCGCTTCCATGCTTTGCGGGGAGTTGGCGCGCGCCTGGAACGTGCCCTGGCGTCGTTCATGCTCGACATTCACGTGCATGAGCACGGCTTTACGGAGCTGTACGTTCCCTATCTGGTCAAGAGCGACGCCATGGTGATCTCAGCCCAGCTACCCAAGTTCGCGGAGGATGCCTACTACCTGGAAAAGGAAGACATGTACCTGATACCCACCGGTGAAGTGCCGCTGGTGAACATGGAAGCGGGCAACATTCTGGAGGTGGCCGAGCTACCGATCAAGTACACCACCGTCACGCCGTGTTTCCGGCTGGAAGCGGGCGCGGCCGGCCGAGACACGCGTGGCTTGATTCGGGTCCACCAGTACGACAAGGTGGAGATGGTGGTCTTTTGCCGGCCAGAAGAGAGCGCCGAGTGGTTGCAACAGCTGGTCAAGTTTGCTGAGGTGGTGCTGCAGCGCCTCGAGCTCCCGTACCACGTGCTGGAGATGAATACCTCCGACCTCGGCTTTGGCCAGATCAAGAAGTACGATCCCGAAGTGTGGATGCCGAGCCTGGATCGCTACGTCGAGATCAGTAGCTGCAGCAACATGGGCGACTTCCAGGCGCGCCGCGGCCGTATCCGCTACCGCCCCGTGCCGGGTGAGGCGCCACGATTGGTTCACACTCTCAACGGTTCGGGAGTCGCTATCGGCCGCTGCCTCGCCGCGATTCTAGAGAACTATCAGCAGGAAGATGGCAGCGTCGAGATACCGAAGGCGCTGGTTCCCTATGTGAATGGTCTGACTTACATCGCACCATAGAGCGGCCCGGCTTCATGTTGTCCGCACCGCCACCTGGCGAACCTGAAAGCCGCAATGGTACGCTCGTGTGAAGGTCGTGGAGGGATGGCCGAGCGGTTTATGGCAGCTGTCTTGAAAACAGCCAGGTGATGAGCCTCGTGGGTTCGAATCCCTCTCCCTCCGCCATCTGTCCGCTTCGACCGTTCCCCAGCGCTCTGATCGCGGTTGCCGAGGCGCTGTCTCTACTTTAGCTCGTGGCCGCGACGAAGAGGCAGTTATTTTGGCGGCCCCTGGCGACGAAACAGCCGGGGGAATAGGCGCGGTTCCTCAGTCTCCGGCTCCTCCTCGACATCCTCCAAATCATCAGGATCGTCGAGATCATCGAAAGCGTCGCCCCCAACGATGAAATCAGCATTGCCCGGCCCCACCGCCTTCTCGAGCTGCGCCATGATTTTGGGCACGTTATCGTATGGGCCGGAGATGAAGAAGGGCTTGCCGTCCATCCCGAGGGGAATTGGCGTGCTGCACGCTTGGGGATTCGCGCCCTCAAGCAGGATCGCAGCATCGCGGTAGTCGCGTTGCGGCTTGAATCCGAGCCGGTCGGCGTAGGCAATGCCCTCCTGGATCACTTTGGCGGCCAGATCGAGGTCGGTTTTCATCAGGGGCTGACGACCAGTGTAGCTCCGCCGGAACTGCTCGTACTCGCCGGTGGTGAAAAACACGTGGGAAAGGGCATCCTTCACGCCGAGGCAGCCAAGATCGACCAGGAAGCCCGCGGCCGCGACGCCGCCGTCAGGCGAGGAGCGGGCTACCAGGATCTGCGCCAGCTCACCCGGCTCCTGCCACGTACGCGAGATCAGGCACTCGTGGAGGGGCCAGTGCGCGGCCTCCCGCAAGGCGCCGCGGCTGGTCGACGGCGGGGTCTGCCGCGGCCCTGACCGCTTGCGCTTGGCCGCCTTGCGAGCCAGCGATTGCTGTCGTCGTCTCTCATTCCTGGGCATGATCTCCTCCCCTCATTCCAGCCTAGCGCGATGACGGTGTTGGACGCCACGGCTGGTGGGCGCGAATGAACTGTCGACGGTGAGGTACAGTCTTTTTCATGCGCACGTGCTTAGGGTTTAGACTAGATGCGAGGCAACCACTCGACTTGAGTAGCCGGGGAGTTCCTCTAATGTTGAGGCACATGCGGATATGGACCCGGGTAAGCAGGGCCGATGGTCCAGGAGAGAGTAGTGTCTGATTCCTGATTTTTCGCGTCAGCACGGGAAGACCGAGCATCATGGAGAGGTCGCATAGAGGCCTAGTGCGGCGGTTTGCTAAACCGCTAAGGGGTTTTGCTCCTTCGAGGGTTCGAATCCCTCCCTCTCCGCCACTTTTTTCGTCGCGATGAAAACGGACCTCGCCTGCCCTCCACTTCCTGCATGCTGACAGCCTTCGCTGCCCCTCCATCCGCCGACCGCCGAGACAGACTACACCTCGAACTGCACCCTTTGCCGTGCATGTCGCGTTTAGCCACGAGTGTGGAGAGGGGATTCGGCGGACGAGCGGACTGTAGAAATGGAAGATTTTTCCGACACGTCTCTTAACTGCCGCCCGCAGGCAAGACCGGGGCTAACTTCCAGCAAGGTACCGAGCAATCGCCCCGGGAACTTGTACATCCATGACAAGGTCCCAGTGATCGAGATTGGGAAAGTGCAGTTCCTCTGAGCCGTACAGTCGAGCGATGGCTCGTCCACGTTCCTCTGGGAAATCATGGCCGTAGATAACAAGAGTTGGACACGGAACATCCGGCACGGAGACGCCGCGTTTGCGCTCGGCACGGGCGAGCGAGGACTCGGCACGGGCGGGCTGACCTACTGGAAAGCGCCCGTAAACCTGTTCGGGGTCAAAACTTCCTGGGGAAATTTCCACGTGGCGATGAGCACCTTGAATCTCTGCTGGAGTACTGGGCTCGATAAGCACGAGGCTGTGCGGCCTCAACTCATGACTTGCGAGAAGTGCGACGAGTCCTCCCATACTCCAGCCGCAGAGCGCGACGGGCCCCGGCAGTTGGTTCATCGCCCCGACAACGGCACCGGCGTAATCGCCCATCTTTGCCCGGTCAATGTCCAGGTTCGCATGGAGGTCGACGGCGCTGACAACCATTTTCAGGAACCAACTGTACCAACTCTCAAAGATCCACGGGCCGCTACCAGCGCCATGGATGAGAAGCAGAGATGCAGGTTGTTTCGTCATCACCTTTCTACCTCTGTCGCCACTATACCTGGTCAAGAAAAGGTTTCCTCGCTGGGATTCTTGTTCGGTGTTGCTATGGGAAGAGAGCACGTCCCGCGCTGGCGCGGCGACCCAGTCCCACGAAATCTATAGGCGTTGCGCCCGGCCAGTCGCCGCTCGCCACGTGTATAGCTCATCAGTAAGATCCGTGTGTAACCGGACGAGGTCCAACAACTCGTGAGTTGCCCGCCGGCGCGATGCCGAAGTGCTCAGAATCAGGCTCCCCGCGTGACGCGCTTCCGCTCCCCACTCCCGTGCCCACCGGCGCCAGGCGGCGTGGAGCAGGATGAAGTCTTTGGCATTGTGTGTGACCAGAATCCACCCGGAGCGGGCAGCCAGGGAGAGGTGCGCGTCATCGCTCGCCCGCTCCATCGCCAGATCTCGTGCCGTTCGAGCAGTGCGGCCCTCCTGGCGTAGATGCTCTACAGCTCACCGGCCACGTTGTGGTCGAGGTAGAACTCCGCCACTCAGACGGTGTTGAGCGCGATCTGGGCGTCGATCAACTCTTTGTGGCGCTGGTAGTAGGCGAGGGCCGCCTGCACGACTTCGGCAGGCACGCCGTACGCTGAGGCCAGCCTTGCCACGTTGCCGTCCATTGCCGGCAACTGGGCCACGAGTGCCCAGATCTCGACCCCAGACTCCCGCAACCGCGCTCCGGCGGATCCTTCCTCGACGTAGTGTGCGATTGGATCGGTGGCGGCCATTGCAAGTTGTGCCTCTTCTCTAGCATAATCCAGCCACCGGCTGCCCAGTGACAAAGCCGCGAGCCTGTTGAAGTAATCATGAGCGTTCGCCTTGAATCAGTGAGCTATCAAGGCTCGATTGAGTTCGGCAACGATCCACCAGACCACACGGCTTTGTACAGGCCAACATCAGCAATCGGCTGCAAGTCCCGATTGGCGCCCACTTTTGAACCGATTGTCACACCCGGTTTGGAGAGCCAGCAGAGGTCGCCATCCAAGGTGAGATGGGCGCATCGAATGCTGCGGGGACGTGATCAGGGAACAAGCATAGAATGGAAAACGAGGCGTCGCTTGGGGAGGCGTTGTTTGACGCTTCGGCCTACCCCATATTGCCGGATGCCTCGTTCCCGTTCACTCCCTCATGAATAAAAAAGGCTGGCCCGGCTCTCGCTCCGAGAGTACCTCGAGGCTATTCTGGGGCAGGTGCTTCAAGGGGACGGGATGCTCGAGCGCCGTTTGAGGCCAGCTGAACAGGAGGGTAGCCTGCGGGCCTTAGCCGAGCTGGAACGATTGGACCAGGAGCTGCTCGAACGACGAAATGGCCGGCCGTTCTCCCCTGCTTGGAAGCTGCTCGACGAAGCCCGCGATGAGCGGACCCGCCAATTGATGTTGGAAGGGTGATCGCTGTCGACGCCTTGTCTGCCTCCGCGCGTGCGATAAAGCCAGTGAGGCGAGCTTCGAGAGCGGGCATGGGACCTTTCGCGACGAGGCCGCTGCTGTAGTGGACACGGAGGTGACCACAGTGAAGGTCGTCACAGGCCGTGGTTTCCGCGACCGAGCGAGCGAAATGTTCCGATCCGATGATGTCGTCCTCGTCACCCGGGACGGTAAGCCCGCCGGCTTCTACATCCCCTGGGATCAGCCCGACTTACCCATCGAACTCAAGCGCGAGCTCTTCGTCCAGCTCGGCGAGGTCGTCCACGCCGAGCGCGAGGCAGCAGGCGTGACGGAGGACGAGATCCTCGCTGACTTTGCCGAATGGCGTGCTGCCCGCGACCGTCGTCCCTGGCGCCAACATCCTCCTCTCGGCCGCCATCGGCGGTCGCGCCCTGGATGTACCGCGCAATCGAGCATTCTCCGCCACGCGCCGCTCCAACTCGTCGCCACCGCCGGATTTCTTCGATGGAGCGCTTGTGGTCGTCTAAATCCATGCAGGTCCCAATCCAGAGGCCAACGGCGCGGCCTTCCCAACTTTCCAGCGACGAAGGTCCCGCGCGAATTATGACTTCCGCTCTATCCACTTCCCGACGACCGGTGCAGACTGATGGAGTCAAACCAGCGAGTCATCGTTCGAAGGAGGTGTCGAACCGGATGTTTCACGTCCGATATATGCGGTAGGACAAGATTACCTTCCGCTCTGAAAAAAGGCACACGGCGGGAAACCGTCGGTCGCAAAGCCACCGCCTACCGCATAAGCCACGGCAGAGGGGCTACCAGTCAGCACTATCCCAAACTGGGATCAAGAAAGGTAACAAACCATGTGGAAGACACCGCGACTCCTTTCAATAACAGCACTGCTCGCCCTGGGTGCAGCGTCATCCTTCAGTGGGGTGGCACACGCTGCAGGCGGCGCTACGACCGCCACCCTTAGTGGGGGCTCGCTGACCATCGCCGGCGGGGCGCCGGGCCCATTTACCGCCGCCCTGACCGGCGCTAACCAGACCGTGGATACAAGTCTGGCCGCCTACACGGTCACAGATGCAACTGGTACGGGCACTGGATGGAACGTCACTGCACAGGCCACGCAGTTTACCTGTGTCGTCAGCACGGACGCGGGTTGTAAAACAGGATTCACAACCCTGCCCTTGAGCTCGCTCACCATCGCGCCGCCAACGGCCGCATGTGCGAGTGGGTCCACCTGCACTGGTTCACCGACGGTCAGCATCAGCGCAGCTACCGCAATCGATGGCGCATCGGCAATCAAGATGTTGTCCGCTGCTGCCAATACAGGCGTGGGCTCATTCACGGTGACGCCTGGCACAGTGGGAAGCGGTCAGCTGGCTCTTGCCATTCCCGGCAACGCCCTCGCCACGACGTACCACTCCACATTAACCATCACCGTCATCTCCGGCCCGTAGGAGAGCTGTAATGGCAGCTGACGTAGTTCGCTTGCGAGAGCGGCTGCGTCAGCCCCACGAGCTCTCAGTAATGAAGGATTAGCATGAGCATCATACAACACCATCGAACGTGGCCCGCAGCCCTGGTCGCCGCCCTTGCCTGTATCGTCTCCTCATCGACCGGGACGGTCTTCGCAGCCGGCGCAACCGGGCTACCGGTTATCGTCCGACCATGTGATGTGGCCGGGAATCAGCTTGATGGCCCGGGATACTTCGTGGTCACCGCCGCATCCGGGAGCACGACGCAGCTCTATGCGCTGCTGGGGAATAAGTCCCACGAGAAAGCAGTTGTATCTATCGTCCCGGTAGATGGGGCCACGGGTATCTATGGAGGGGTCACTGCCAGGCTTGCGTCCCAACCGCGACAGCTAGTCGGCAGCTGGATTCATCTTTCGGCCAGCAAGGTCATGCTCGACCCTGACAAGGGACAGGTGGTCTCCTTCACGCTGCAGGTGCCGAAGCACACGAAACCCGGCCAGTACGTCGGCGCCCTAACGGCCTTCGTGCCGGCCCGCGACACTCGCCGTGGTACCGGCTTCGCCTTCACGGTGCAGACACGATTGGCCGACGATGTTGTGGTGACGGTTCCGGGACCGCAGAGTTCGGGGTTCCAATCGGCTGGGGTGAAGACCCAACGACGGACGGACGGCACGTATGTAATCGCTCACATCAAGAACACTGGCACGATGATGCTCAAGGGATCCGGATACCTCTGGATCTGGCTACGTGGTCAAAGGGCAGCGGTTCTTGCCAGGCTGATGAGTGTCGACACGACCCTGCCCCACACCACGGCAAATTATCCGCTGTTTCTTGGAATGCACCCCCGTCCGGGTCGCTATGCATTTAAGCTCAAACTCTGGTGGAACGGCGGGCACTCGATGGAGAACGGAAATATGCGTATCTGGCGATGACCTCGACGGGAGTGTGTTGCCAGGTAGAGCTTTAGCCTCCTCGCTGGTCCCGGCTGTCTGCGGTGTTTCCCGATTAGCCGGCGGGCGATCAGGTCCTTCAACCGAGCATTGATCTCCAGCCCTGTGGTGTAGGGGGTGGTAGTGCACTTTGTATTCCACGGCGCGCTCCAGATAGGTGAGTCCGGCAAGCATTTGAGGGTGGGCTACGCTCACCTCAAATTCTTTGGGTGACGTTCCCGATTGCCCGGTCCCAGGGGTGCACGACAGACTTGTCGCGAGCTATTGGGGCACAGCGACGCACGCGGGGATATGATGAGGTCAATGGGCAGGGCAATCGCTGATTTGAAGGTTACTGTGGAAACAAACGCACAGATCGACGATAACCTCGACCTTCCTGCTCTGGTCGTTCCGGCGTTACGGAATGCGCTCGGCGATCGTCTCCGGTCTGTTGTGCTGTTCGGCTCGCGGGCGCGCGGCGACCACCATCCGGAAAGCGATTGGGATCTCTTGGTGATCGCCGAATTGCTACCCACCAGACCACTTGAGCGGTATCGTGAAGTCAAAAGCGCCCTGCCACCTGGTGCGCGCGGCGCAGTCGCTGTGCTCGCCACTACGGCTGAGGAATTCGAGGCTCACTTGCCTGAAATCTATCTCGACATCGCTCTGGATGGCCAGATTCTCTTGGATCGGGACGGGTATGCAGCGGGACGTTTTGCTGAATTGCGTCGCATTATGGACAAGTCCGGACTGTATCGCGAGCGCACCCCAGCGGGAGACGTCTGGAAATGGCGTGTCCCTCCCCGCGAGCCCTGGTCGATCGAGTGGGAGCGGTAGACCGTGGCGTCGGAAGAGGATGCTCGCTACCGGCTACGGCTGGGGGAAGGATTCCTATCTGAGGCCCAACAGGACGTAACGCTGGCCCGATGGCGTTCCTGCGTTGATAACAGTCAGCTATCGGTCGAAAACGTCGCCAAGTCGGTTCTGGCACTGCTTGGTCCAGTCGGGCGCACCCACTCGGTTGCTGACCTCTTACGACGGGCGGTTCACGAGCACCGTTTTTCACCACCGATCATCCCGGCCGTTTCGCGCCTTGCCGATCTGGCCGAGAAACTGGCCTGGGATATCCACGTGGCCAGCGATTATGGGGATGAAATCGGCCGCCGCACCCCCTGGGAGCTCTTTGATGAGGCCGCGGCACAAGAGGCACTACGTGTGGCGGAGGAGGCAGTGGCCGTCGCGCGCGGCCTGCTGGAGGAAGCTGCCAGTCGCGACAGCCACACTGGGAATGGTTAGCGCCAGTCGCTTAAACGAGGAGGTGAACACCCACTTCACCCTGATACCCCGGTTCCGAGCGACCGGCACCTCTCGGGCGCATCAGCCGTGGTTAACGGCCTCGATGTTGTTGCCGTCCGGGTCGTTTACAAACGCGCCGTAGTAGCCGGGGTGGTACATCGGCCACTCTTGTGGGGTATTCCGCGACGTCCCCCCCGCTCCGACAGCTGCCTGGTGGAAGGCGTCGACGGCTGCTCGGGTGCCTGCGACGAAGGCGATATGCAGGCCGGTAGAGACGGGATCGCCGGCGATGATCCAAAAGTCCGGCTTGCCGTCCGACCCGCCATAGCCCGTCGCGTCTGGGAAATCAAATACGCGCCTGATGCCCAGCGGAGCGAGTGCCGTATCATAGAACCGCTGACTCGCCGCAAGATCGGAAGCGACCATCGTGACATGGTCGAGAACGATACGCTCGTTCATAGATCGTTCCCTTTTTCAGATGCCAATGGTCTCAATCGACATTCAGCCCCAATCGCTCGAACGCCGCGTCAATATACTGCAAAAAAGCGCCGGCATCGAAGGCGGAGTTTAGCGCCTCTGATGAGAGGTGCTGGGTGACCTCCGCGTCGCGCTCCAGTACATTCTGGAATGGCTCACCGCTCTGCCAGGAGTGCATGGCGTTGCGTTGCACCAGGTGATAGGCGTCCGGCCGGCTCAGCCCGCTTTCGATCAGCGCGGTGAGTACTTTCTCCGAGAAGAACAGGCCATGTGAGGCGTCGATATTGACGCGCATCCGCTCTTCGGAGACCTTCATGCCCTCCACAATCGTCGTCATCAGACCCAGCATATAGTCGACCAGGGTGGAGGCATCTGGCAGGATCACGCGCTCCACCGACGAATTGCTGATGTCGCGCTCGTGCCAGAGCACCACGTTCTCCAGCGCGGGGAGAGCGTAGCCGCGAATCACTCGCGCCAGCCCGCTGATGCGCTCATTGAGAATCGGGTTGCGCTTATGCGGCATGGCGCTGGAGCCCTGCTGGCCGGCGCGGAACGGCTCTTCGACTTCGAGAATCTCTGTGTGCTGCAGGTTGCGCAATTCGGTGGCAATTTTATCGAGCGACGAGGCCAGCAGGGCCAGTTCGAGCAGGTACGTTGCGTGTCGGTCGCGCTGCACCACCTGGGTGCTTGCCTCTTCGGCGCGCAGTCCCAGGTGCTCCATCACTCGTTCCTCGATGTCGGGTGGGACATTGGCATGCGTTCCCACCGCGCCCGCCACCTTCCCGACGGCGATCTCCTCCCGCACTCGCTCCAGTCGCTGACGGTGACGCCCCATTTCCGCGTACCACACGGCCAGCTTGAAGCCAAAGGTGATGGGCTCGGCGTGGACGTTGTGGGTCCGCCCCATCTCCAGTGTGTATCGGTACTGCACCGCCCGATGCCCCAGGATTTCGCGCAGCGCATCGAGATCGCGTAGCAGCAGATCGACCGACTCAACCAGCTGCAGGGCCAGAGCGGTGTCGATAACATCGGAACTGGTCAGTCCCAGGTGAATCCAGCGGGCATCGGGGCCCACGGTCTCGGTCAGGTTTCGCAGAAAGGCTATGACGTCGTGCTGCGTCTCCTCCTCGATCTGGGCGATACGCGTCAGATCAAAGGTCGCCGCTCGAATGCCTGGGAGCGCTTCCTCCGGCACTCGTCCCTGCTCCGCCCAGGCCTCTGCCACGGCGATCTCGACGCGCAGCCAGCACGCATACTTGTACTGGTTGGACCAAATGCGACCCATCTCCGGTCGCGTATATTTCTCAATCATCGCTTGTGATTCGCGACTGGTTGATTGTGACTACTCCCACTCAATGGTTGACGGCGGCTTCGAGCTGATGTCGTAGACGACGCGGTTCACAGCGGCGATCTCGTTCACGATCCGGTTCGATATTCGGGCCAGCAGGTCGTAGGGCAGGCGCGCCCAGTCGGCCGTCATGGCATCCTCGCTGGTGACGGCGCGTATGGCCACGACATACCCATAGGTGCGGAAATCTCCCATGACGCCCACGCTCTGCAAGGGGGTGAGCACGGCAAAGGATTGCCACACCTCGTGGTACAGCCCCGCCGCCTTGACCTCGGATACGACGATATGGTCAGCGGTCCGGAGGACGTCAAGTCGGTCTCGAGTCAGTTCGCCTATGACCCGAACGGCCAGACCCGGCCCTGGAAATGGTTGACGCCACACCATACTTTCGGGCAAGCCCAGCTCCAGACCGACCTTGCGCACTTCGTCCTTAAAGAGATAGCGCAGCGGTTCCACCAGGGAGAAGCGCAGATCCTTGGGCAGGCCGCCCACATTGTGGTGGGTCTTGATCCGTGCCGCGGTGCTCGCGGTGTCGTGGCTGGTGCTCTCGATCACGTCTGGATAGAGGGTTCCCTGGGCCAGGAATTGAACATCACCAATGTTTCGTGCTTCGCTTTCAAACACGCGAATGAATTCGTCACCGATGATGCGGCGCTTCTCTTCCGGATCGACCACTCCACGCAGCCGGTCTAGAAAGCGGTCCGCCGCGTCCACCCGAGCGAAACGGGCCGGGATATGGCGATGGAAGACCTGCTCCAACTGTTCCGCCTCATCCTGGCGCAGCAGGCCATTGTCAACAAAGACGCAGGTGAGCTGATCGCCTACCGCGCGGGCGATCAGGGTGGCGGCTACCGCGCTATCCACCCCGCCGCTCAGCGCGCAGAGCACGCGGCCATCCCCTACCTGAGTGCGAATCGCCTCGACCGTTTCGTCAATAAATACGCCTGGTGTCCAGGACATCGTGCAGCCACAGACATCGCGCACGAAGCTGTCGATCATGGCGCGGCCCTCGGAGGTGTGGGCCACTTCGGGATGAAACTGCAAGCCAATCACACCCTGTGCGTTGCCGATCGCGGCCAGCGGCGAATTCGCGCTCTCAGCCAGCGAATGGAAGCCGGGTGGCAGCGCCTCGACCCGATCACCATGGCTCATCCAGACTCGCGTCACCGGTGATACCCGGCCGAAAATGCCATAGGGTTCCAGGACCTGAAGCTCCGCTGGGCCGTACTCCCGATGATCGTTGGGCGCGACGGCCCCGCCCAATTCGTAGGCCATGAGCTGCATGCCGTAACAGATGCCCAACACGGGAATACCACAGGAAAACACTTCCAGCGCACAGCGCGGCGCCCCCTCGTCGTAGACGCTGGCCGGTCCGCCGGACAGAACAAAGCCTTTGGGGTGTAACGCCGCCAGTCGTTCCCAAGGTACATCATGCGGCAGGATTTCGCAGTACACCTGGCACTCTCGAATGCGTCGTGCGATCAGCCGGCTATACTGTGAGCCGAAATCGAGAATGACAATCGTGTCCTGGTGGGCTGAGGGCGTTGCGGCCCGCTCTCCGCTCGCACTCGCCTCCAGGTCCGCCTCCGGAACATGGCGGCTGGTCGCCCCTGAGCGAATCGCGGCAGCTTGCAATGAACTTTCTGTTACCGAGTCTTCCATTTCTGTCGCGGGCGACGCCTGGTCTTCGCTCATGCCCCACCCGCCGGAAGGAAGTCCGGGCTGACTGGAGCGAGCACCGCGAGATCATCAGCGCTCTCCTTGAGCGCCTGTTGGAGCAGCTTTCGCTGTGCACGGCGAATCTTGGCCGCCGCCATTCGTCGAGCCTGGTCGGGAGTCTCAGCTTGCACTGGCGGGATGCCAAACGGTTTTCCCGCCTCGTTCAGCGCCACCATCACCACAAAGGCCGATGACGTGTGATTTCGCTCGCCGGTGAGCATGTTCTCGGTCTCGACCCGAACCCCTACCTCCATCGAGGTGCGGCCCACGTCGTTCACGGACGCCTTTACGGTGAGGAGGTCTCCCACCTTTACCGGGTGTAAAAAACTCATGTAGTCGATTGCCGCGGTGGCGACCCGGCAGCGCGCGTGTCGAATGGCGGCCGAGCCGGCTGCTTCGTCCACCAGCTTCATGACGACTCCACCGTGCACATCTCCCCAGGGATTCGCGTCGTTCGGCATCATTTGTCGAGCCATGAAGACCTGCGATTCGCAGACCGTCTTGGCTGGAGCTTCCGGCTTGTTACCATCAGGTGTCATGACACAACCTCTCGCCCTATCGTAACGGGTGAGACATCGGTTTTAGCGCGCACGGCGTGCACCAAGAGGAGACGTATGGAGTGGGATGAGATTCAGCGCGCTCTGGTCGTGGTCGCGCACCCTGACGACGCCGAGTTTGGCAGCGCGGGTACGGTGGCTCGGCTGACGGCCGACGGCAAAGAGGTAACATACGTCATTACGACGGACGGCAGCAAAGGAAGTTCGGACCCGGAGATGACACCACCGCGGCTGACAGCGCTGCGTGAAGGGGAGCAGCGCGATGCGGCTCGCATTCTGGGCGTGAACGATGTGTGCTTCCTTGGTTTCCCCGATGGCATGCTGCTCCCCACGCTAGACCTGCGCCGTGCTATCAGTGCCTGCATACGACGCTACAAACCCGATGTCGTGATCTGCCAGAACCCAACCCGAGATTTCTCGCTCAATATCGGGGTCTCGCATCCCGACCATCTGGCCACGGGAGAGGCCACTCTGGCCGCGGTGTATCCGTGCGCGCGGGACCGCATGACCTTCCCAGAGTTGCTGGAGCAGTGGCTGGAGCCGCATGCAGTGCGCGAGGTCTGGATGAGCGGCACGTCTATACCGGACCATTTTATAGACATAACATCAACCATCGACACCAAGATCCAGGCTTTGAAGGCGCATGCCAGCCAGGTGGGAGAGACGGTGGGGGAATTCATTCCCGAGCGAGCCAAGCAACTCGGGTCTCAGCACGATATGGAGTACGCCGAGGGATTCAAGCGGATCCAAATGCGGTAGGGGAGCGGAAGGATTGGACTACAGCCTCCGGCCAATGTCGAAGTACGTCAGGTCGGGGAGAGGCGCCGCTTTCACCAGCACCTGGGTCACGGAAGCGCGCTCCGGGTACACCGTGCGGTGAAGGTTCGAGACGGAGAGAGGTAGTCCCTCTAGCCCGACCCGCAAGATAGCAATTGGATCGCCGTGCGACACCACGACCACCGTCTGGCCGGCATGGCGGCGCGTCAATTGGCGAAGCAGGCCGCACATTCGGGCGAAGACCTCCTCCATGCTTTCGTCATCTGGATGGTGCTTGGGCTCGTAAAAGCTAAAGCCGGGCAGGAGAATCGAGTTCGGACTCCCCTGGTAGCTGGTGCGCACCTCCATCAAGGCGCGGCTGTTGGCCGCGAGTACGTCGGGAAGATGGCGTCGTAGAATTGCAGCCGTCTGGCGCGCACGGAGCAGTGGGCTGCTGTACACCGCGCGTACCGGTCGAGCCGACAGAAAACGCGCAGTCGCTTCCGCCTGGGCGCGACCATGCACCGACAGTCCAAAGCGCGGTAGCCGTCCGTATACGATGTCCTTAGGGTTATGCACTTCTGCATGCCGCACCACCAAAATTTCAGTTGGAACGGGAGACGACAGTATGTCAGCCGATGTGGAACTCAAAAGCTTCTCCGTAGGGTCAATGGACAACAACGTCTATATTCTCATCGACCCGACTACGCGAGCAAGCGTGCTCTTCGACGCCCCGACCAATGCGGCTCGCATTTTGGGTGAGTTGGAAGGAACCTCTTGCAAGTACATACTGATGACCCACGCCGACCGTGATCATATCGAGGCACTGGAAGAAGTCAAGGCGGCCACCGGCGCGGCGGTTGGCGCCCACCCCGACGCTGCCGGCCACCTACCCATTGCCGCGGACTTCACCCTTCACGACGGACAGGTCATCTCCTTTGGCCAACAGCAGTTGCGCGTTCTCTACACTCCAGGGCACGCGCCGGGCCACATGAGCTTCGTGATCGGCAATATGGTATTCGACGGCGATACGCTCTTTCCGGGCGGCCCCGGCAATACAGAGCGCCCCGACGGTGACTTCGGCACCATCATCGAAAGTATTCGATCCAAACTTTTCACCCTGCCCGATGAAACCACAGTCTACCCAGGACACGGCAAGTCGACCACCATTGGCGCCGAACGACCCCATCTCCAGGAGTGGATCGACCGCGGCTCATGAGCCGCGCTACGGGCGGACATAGAGGAGCTGGGTTTGCGGCGGGCAGAGATACTCGGCGCCATCCGATGTGACCACAACATCTTCCTCCACCCCGATGATTCCAGCCGGGGACTGAAGCGCATACTCGAGGGTGTAGACGTGCCCTTCTTCGACCGGCATTTCCGGCCGGTTTCCGTAGCGCGGCCAGCGTGGGCCCAGCAGCGCACCGCCGTCGTGCGTCGACTGTCCGAGCTGGTGGCCCAGGGCGAATGCCGGCTCCTCATATCCCGCGTCGGTCAGGACCGTTCGCGCCGCGGCGTCGACCTGCCAGCCGGCGACGCCGGGACGGAGGACCTCGAAGCCGGCCTGCATCGATCGCACGACGGCGTCGAACGGCGCCTGCACGTCAGCCGGCGCCGCATCTTCGTTCGCTCGGAGCAGGTACCACATGCGCTGGAGATCGGAGCAGTAGCCGTTTTGTTTCACGCCCAGGTCGACGTGTACCAGCATTCCCGGTTCCAGGGTGATCTTACTGGGACCGGCATGGCCAAAGCTGGAATTCGGCCCAAAGTTGACCACCGGATCGTACTTCCGATCCCAGGCCATTCCCATTCCCCGTGACTCAACCATCTCGTGAACCATGTCGGAAATCTGATGCTCCGCAACCCCAGGGCGCAACTCCCGCTCGATCGCCTGGAATATTTCCTGTGTGGTATCGATGGAGGCGCGAATGCGATCAACCTCGACCGCCTGCTTTCTGGCCCGGAGCGCGATCAACACCTGATCCGCCGAAACCAGCCGGCTGGCATACGGCGTTTCCTTGAGCAGTCCCTCCAGCGTCAGATACATGCCATGTGAAATGTTGTCCGCTCCATCATCATTGCGGGAGTAGCTGATGCCGATTCGATCCGGCTTGAAGCGCTCCAGCACCTCGCGCAAGGGCGGTCCGACGTCTCGCACGTACCCCACTACCTCGCGGTACGCGCCGACGCTCTCGACGTTGGCCACGTCACCGGTGCCGACGATGGCGATGGAGTGGCCCCCTTCCACGACGATAAACGCGGCGGGCCAGGTGACCGAGCAGCCAACCGCCAGTTCCTGGACTGGCTGGGGGTGGTCGTACGACTCTCGGGCAAATTGCACGATCCACAGGGGGATCGAAAACTCCCGCAATAGCTCACTTCCCTGCGCCACTTTGGCAGCGACGATTTGGTCCATGGCGATCTCCTTTTGGCCCATTCGTTCTCCCTTCATCTTACGCAGCGCGGCTCAGGTCGCTCCGGGTCGCTGGCGCCGGCACCCGCTGCCGCCGCGCGGCTCACACGTTGGGAGGGCCAAGCCGTTACCATGAATCCAGACTCATGGTCGAACATCAACAAAGTGCCCGGAGGGAAGAGTTTTGATTAGTCCCTGTCATCTCGCAGTCACCGTCACCATGCTGATATCAGCTGGGTTCTGGTCCGTCTGGGAATCACCGGGCGCCGTCGCGGCTGCGTCCGTATCACCCAATCCGCCGTGGTCCGGACTTCCGCATCGCACCACGGTCAAGACGCATAGCACCCCCGGCGATCCGGTCAATATCGCCTTTGAAGGCAGCAAAAACACCATACTCGCCGCGTTTCAGAAAGCAGGCTGGGTGAAAGCAGACTCGCTCTCCGTTGAGCATGACGCTCACCTCGCCGAGGCAGCGCTGCACCACGGCAAGTATCCCGCCGCCCCGGTCAGCAACCTGTATTTATTTGGTCGCAGCGAAGACTTTGCCGTCGAACACGAGCGCGGATCGGTTTCCAGCCGCGACCACGCCCGGTTCTGGGATACCAAACGCCAAGACCAGAACACGCACCTCGAGATCTGGATCGGCGACTGCTCGAGAGATATCGGTATCAAAATTGTGCATAAGAACCATCATGTCGGGACCACGCATCGTATAGACGGTAACCTCGACGCGGAGCGGGCGCTGATCGTCAGCGAGATTCAACAGACTGGACGTGTTTCAACGGTCGTGATGGAACCCGGCATGGGACCAACCAATGACGCCGTGAACGGGGGAGGCGACCGAATGTCTACCGACGGGAAGGTCGCGCTGATCGTATTGAAGAGGTAGCCGCGCGGTCGTCCACTGCGTCCTCGCGGTGTCTTCTGGCTACAATTAAGCGCAACGCACAGTTATCAAAGGGAGTGCTCCTATGGCAGTGGCCACGGCTCCGGCGTCCGATGCGGATGTGTTAGAGCGAATCCGGACCGGCAAGTTGATTGAGACCGTCGACCAGATGAGTCCCGCGTATCTCGAAGGCATGGTTCGCATCTTAACCGTATCGGCCGACACCGAGTTGATCAGCGCCCCGGCGTACTACAACGCCGGGAAAACGGCGCCGTCCCTGAACGCCTTCGGCTCGGCCACCGCCATCATTCAGGATGAACTCGGCCACGCCCACATCGCGTATCGACTGATGCGTGATCTGGGAATCGACACCGAGCAGTTGATTTACGAGCGTGCGCCCGGCAAGTTCAAGTACCCCTACGCCTTCGATGTGCCGCTGGCCAGCTGGGTGGAGTTGGTCGTCGCCAATGCCTTTTACGACCGGGCTGGGTTCTGCTTGCTCGGTGACGTGTTCAAGAGCACCACCTTCGGCCCCTGGAAGCGAGCACTGGTGAAGGTGGATAAAGAGGAGACCTTCCATCTGCGCCACGGCGAAAATTGGATGCGCAAGATCGTGCAAAGCGCGGAAGGGCGCGACCAGATTCAGCGCGCCGCGGATTGGATGTTTCTGCTCACGGTGGAGTGGTTTGGTTTGCCCGACGATCTGAAGCGACATTCCGAGCAGCTAGACTTCGGCTTCAAAGGGCAGTCCAATGATGAATTGCGCCAGACCTGGATGTCGACGGCGGTGCCGCTGGCCGAGGAGCTTGGCATCCACGTACCGGCTCACTTTGATCCCGAGCGGAATAGCTATGTCCTCGATTGCCCCTTTCCCGCACAGTTCGATTCGGAGCATAAGCGATGGCTGCTGGATGAAGGCGCCATTGGCTGGGATCAGGTGCTGGCCCGATGGAGAGCGCGCGGGCCCATGAACGAGCAATACGTCGAGACCATTCAGCGCGGCAAGCGTGGGCTCGAGCGACTCATCGCGCAGGCATGATGGTTGTTGCAGCGATCGAAGAGCGGCTGCTCGGCGCTCTTCGCGACGTGGAAGATCCCGAACTGACGATTAGCATCGTGGATATGGGCTTGATCGTCGATTTAGCGGTCGCCGGCGGCATCGTGCACGTAAAGATTACCTTCACCGCCATGGGCTGCCCCGCCATGGATATGATCCTGGACGACGTTCGTGCCCGCCTCTTGCAGGAACCAGAGGTGGAGGAGGTGCGAATTGAGGTCGTCTGGCATCCCATCTGGACCAAAGACAGATTGAGCGAAGACGGCAAGGCACAGATGCGTGAATGGGGTATCTCACTGTGACTACGGTCCCGGGTCGTCACAGCTTCGAGGATCACACCATGTGGGAGGTCTTTGCTCGCCGTAAATTTGAAGAGCCTCTGGCGCATGTCGGCACCGTCGCCGCCGACGATCCCGATCTGGCCCAGGTCTATGCGAGAACCATATTTAACGAATTCACCTGGGTGGAAATGATCCTCTATCCCCGCGCGAACAGCCGTACGGCTATCAAGACCTAGTGCCGGCATCATGACACACCTTGCCGTGGCTCAGAGCGCTCTGGCCTCTCTGATCGCCGGACTGGCGGACAACAAGCTGTTCCTGGGACGCCGCTACGCCGAGTGGTGTACGGCCGCTCCCACTCTCGAATCGGCAGTCGCGGCCGCGGCCATGGCCCAGGATGAGATCGGTCATGCCCGCAGCTTCTATCCGTTGTTGCGCGATATAGCCGGCGCGTCGTCCGAGACCGAGCCGGAGACGCGCACGGCCTTTACCAACGCCGCCTTTCTGGACCATTCCTTCGAGGATTGGACCGATTTCGTCGCGGCTAATTTCCTGTTTGATACCGCGCTCAGCGTGCTACTGGAGGCAGCAACCGACTCGTCGTCTAACCCGCTGGGGCAGCGGGCGCGCCGTATCCTGGAGGAAGAACCGTTGCACTGGCTGCACGGGGAGGGATGGACCCGACGATTGGCCGACAAGGGAGACGCCGTCCGAGGGCGGCTGATGGAATCGTTTGGTGAGGTATGGCCCCAGTCTCTAGTCTGGTTCGACGTGGCGACCGACGATCTGGTGGCGGACGGCACGTTGGCGTGCGGGGCACAGACGCTGCGCGACCGGTATGCTCTCCGTATTGGGGCCGCGATGGACGCGACGGAACTCCCGGCGCTCGGCTGAGATGCCCTCCGAGATTCGCTGCCCATACTGTAACTCGGCCGATACCGAGTTTCTATCACTCTTCGGCCATCAGCTACTGACCGTTCAGTACTACTGCAACGCCTGCCGAACACCGTTTGAACGGGTAAAGGGAGACGACATCCTCAGTGATGCGCGGGCCCATACTCGTCGCGCAGAAGAGGGACCTCCGCCGAAGGCGTAGTGCGCCGGGACACTATGTCTCCCCACGATTACCGCCGGCCATCCGCGGCGCCTGCGTCGTTCTTGTCGGGCACGAGTCGGGCAAGTCCACCAGCCAGCACGGTCCACAGTCCATCCGGAAAAAAACGGAGCGTCAACAGCAGCAACAGGGCATAGACGCCGTTGACCGACTGCTGCAGATTCACGCGACCGATAGTGGATGGCAAGAGTTGTAAGAGCTGCGGCAACAGCCCAATGATTAATGCGCCAAGTAACGACCCGCCCAGCGAACCGCTGCCACCCAGGATCATCATGGTGAGAAACGCCAGGCTGAGATCCAGCGTGAAGGCGCCGTGCAGTACGGTTGGCGCATAGTACATGTAGATCACCCCGGCGGTTCCCGTGAGGAGCCCGCTCAGCACAAAGGCCAATAGCCGGTAGCGCGCCGCATTGATTCCGCTGGCCGCGCCGGCGTACGGGTTCTCACTGACCGCGACTATGGCCCGCCCCGAGCGCGAGTGCAGCACGTTCCAAGTAGCGATATAGGTCACGGCTACCCCGATGATGGCAACCACGTAGAGATTGCGCTCCTGCAATAACCAGTTCGGGTCCGTCACCGGTATTCCCTGCGGAGCGTGTCCGCTTTCCCATTGCTGTGCCAACTCCTGGCCAACGAACACCAGAGCGACGGATACCACCGCCAGGTGCATACCCGAGACGCGCAGCGCCGGGAGGCCGATTACCAGCCCCAGGACGCCCGCCGCCACGACGCCGAGCGGCAGCGCAATCAGGGGACTCGCATGCTTGAGAAACATCAGCGCCCCTGCGGTATAAGCCGAGGCGGCGAAAAATACAACGTTACCGAGAGACGGCACATCGGCGTAGCCGGCCAGTAGATTCTGAGCCAGCGAGGCCACTGCATACGACGAGACCAGCGCCAGAATACCCAGCCGGTAGTTCGACAGGGTGAACAGGGGCACCGCCGCCGCGAGTGCCAATAGTCCGACGCCGGCGCGCCGTACCGCCGGTCCACTCATACCAGCCGCCGCGAACTCGGGGCCAGCCATTTTTTGGGAGCGAGGACCAGCACCGCAATGAGCAGCGCGATCAGAAACGTGAGCGCAAAGGCTCGATAATCTTCCGGTCCATACACCTGAAAAAGGTTGTCGCCTACCTCGAGTGCGATCCCGCCGATGAAAGCCCCCGTCAGGCTGCGCAACCCACCTAGCACCGCGGCGATAAGCGACGCAACAAAAAGCGGATCCAGAAATGACGGGTTGAACGAGAGGAGGGCGTAAAAGAAACCCGCCACCGCGGCGAGTACGCCGGCGGCGAACCAGGCGCCGGCGGCCAGCAGGCTGATCCGACCGCCGCATAACGCGACCGCATCCACGTTATCGGCCATCGCGCGCAGCATCGTCCCTATCCGGGTCCACCGCAGAAAGGCGCCGATGCCCAGAGCGAGCACGGCGGCGCAGGTTATCGCGGCCACGTAAAAATACGCAATGGTGAGGTCGCCGATGGAGAAGAAACTCGCGGAAAACGGGTCGGGGAACTGTCCGACGGCTGAGTACCCTCCCACGTTAATGATTTGCTGAATGACCGCGCCAATGAGAATTGCCACGGCCAGAGTCGCAACAGCAGCGGTCAAGGCGTGGCGCCTGGCTCGGATGCTTCTCACCGCTCCGTAGGTCGCAACTCCGGTACAGCCACCTACCAGAAGCGAAATCGGCACGGCGAGCCAGAGGATCGCCAGGCCGCGTCCCTGGGACATCCAATAGACGACATAGGTAGCCAGGGCGCCGGTAGCCGCTTGGGCAAAATCGAGAACTCCAGTGGTGCGGTAGATGAGCACGATGCCTAGGGCCAGGAGCGCATCAAGCGATCCTTGAAAGACACCGAGAATGACTGTCAACAGAAAATTTGTCATGGTTCGCCCTGCATCTTCCACTGAGGAGGTCGCCCCGGTCAACGTCCGTCTTCCATGCCGCGAGAAACGTCTGGTACGCTGCGGCGTAGTATTCAGAAGAGGAGAAGATTTTGCGAGCACTTGCTCTGGCTATTCTGCTGGCCTTTGGCCTTGCCGGCGTAAGCCCCGCGCGGGCCGCTCTTCCGGCGGAACCTGGCGTCGGCGCCACCACTATCAAGCTGGGGGCCGTGATCGACCAGACCGGACGAGGAACCGTGATCTCTATCCCTATCCTCGGTGGCTACAAGTTGGCGATTGCGGAAGTGAACGCGCACGGCGGTATCAACGGGCGAAAAATTGCCTTCACCGCGCTGTCGGATAACTACGATGCCAGCCAGACGCTGCAGCAAGTAAAGCAGTTGGTCGAGTCGGATGGAGTCTTCGCCATGATGGGCGTTTTCGGCTCAGATGAAGCACAGGTGGCGGCGCCCTATCTGGAGGCCCACCGGGTTCCCTTCTTCGATCCCATTGGCGGTGGCGTCGAGATCAAAGGGAAGCGATGGATCTGGCAGACCGAGCCGGATTACGTGCGGGAAGGCAAGGTCATTGCCAACTACGTCGCTGAAAAGCTGCACGCCAAGCGGGTGGCTATTCTTTACCAGGTCGGGGTGGGCGAAGGTCAGCGCGACGCGCTTAAATCTACCCTCCGTAAAGACGGGGCCGCCCTGGTCGCCGATGCGTCGTACCAGCCAACCGACAGCAATCTCTCGGGGCAAGTCCTCCGCCTGCGATCGGCCAACCCGGATCTGGTAGTCCTGAACGGGACACCGACGCCCACGGCGGCGTTCATCACCTACGCCAAATTGCTCGGTTTTAAGCCCAAGGACGGCTTCCTGGCCAACTACCCGATGGGCGATCCCTTCTGGCTGTCGCTCATCAAGTCGCTTGGCGAGGGGAACTATGTCTCCAGCTACGCCGACCTCACCGGCAAGAATCCGGTGGCAGCGCAGTACCGACGCGCAATCAGCCGCTACCACGGCGATCCATACAGCAACTACGGGCTGTACGGCTACTTCAACGCGTCGCTGTTCTTTAAAGCGCTCAAACTGGCCGGCAAGGGCCTGACGCGCCAGCGGCTGCAAAGTGTGCTCAATACCAGGTTTCGTAATTACACGACCGGCTTCACTGGGAAAATCAACTGGACTCCCACGCAGCACTACGGCGCCCGCGAGTTCAAAATCTACAAAATCCACGGCGACAAATTTCTACCGGTCACCGGGTGGGTGGGCCCCTAAATCATGCATCAGACCGTCCGGCGCCTGGTGACCCTGGGTGTCGCGTGCTCCCTGCTGGTCGCTGTGGGTGGCGTCGATCGCATCGCCACCGCAGCCCCGTACCACGATCCTCCAGCGCCTAAACTGGGCGCGTACTATCTAGCGATCGGCGACTCGCTGGCATACGGCATCACTGCCCCTGGCGTGCCGCCCGATCCAACCTGCCACTCGATCGATGCCCCGGGTTACGTCTGCCTGTTCTACCGCTATCTCCACCAGATCGCACCCGACATCCAGTTGAAGAACCTGGCGGTGCCAGAGATGGATTCCTGCATTCTGGTCAACGGCTATGGGAACGGCTCCCCCTGCACCACTGCTCCGCCGGGCGGAGCCGTCGGCTCGCCTTTAGCGGCGGCGGTGCAGTTCCTGAAGGACCATCCGGGGCAGGTCGGTCCCATCACCGTCAACGTGGGCGGCGCCGATCTGGTGCCGTTGCTCCCGGCGGCCGTTAGCGATCCTGCCGGAACCGCTGCCCGGCTGCCCGCTCTCTTTCGTGCTTTCCAGACCAACTTCACCACGGCGCTTGGGCAGCTCCGGGCGGCGGCCGGGCCGGATGCTGAAATTATCGTAGCTACCCAGTACAACCCCTTGGGAGGAATTCCGGCGCCTCCCCTGACTCCGGGCTTGCCGGACATCGCCCGAGGCGCCATCAACGCGCTGAATCAGGTGCTCAAAGGAGTCGCCGCGCAAAACAACGCGCGCGTGGCCGACGTGGCCGCCGCCTTCGACGCTAATCCTCAGGGCGCCGCGGTACTGACCTTCGTGCCCACTACCCTGGCCGGTGGAGATCCCAGCAAAATTGACATTTACCCCACCCCTGACGGCTACACCCTGTATGGGCAGACTGTCTTTCGGGCCTCCGGCTACCTGCTACCGCTCAAGGTCGCCGCCGCGCTCAGTCACACGGTGCTGAAACGACGCGGCCTCGAGACAGTCAAAGGTCCGGCTACCATTGATGCCTCCCTCACTATCACCTATCGGCTGCCACACCGCAAGACTCACCATACGGTCATCATGGCTTCGAATGCCGGCAGATACACGCTGTCATTCCATGTCGGCAAGAGATTGGGCGCCGGGACCGTACGGGTATGCGCGTCGGATCCTTTTTCGAGTAGCTCCAAATGCTCGCGCAAGCTTTCCTTCCGGGTCCGGTAGACTGTTCCGCGGGTCTATGACCGCTCACCCTATTCGCCCATAGCAGCGCAGGACAGTGCATGGAAGGCAAAATACGACAGGGGCTGACCTACGATGACGTGCTCCTCATGCCCCGCTACTCAGACATCAAATCGAGACGCGATGTGGACACCTCGACGCAGTTGACGCGCCGCATCCGCCTCGAGATCCCGATCGTCAGCGCCAATATGGACACCGTGACCGAGGCGGAGATGGCGGTAGCGATGGCGCGGCGAGGCGGAATCGGTATCATTCACCGCTTTAACACCATCGAACAACAGATTTACCAGGTTCGGCAGGTGAAGCGATCCGAAAGCTTCGTCATCGAAAATCCATATACCATTGGTCCCGATAATACGGTGGAACAGGCGCGTGAGTTGCTGGAACGGCACCACATTACCGGCTTGCCGGTGGTCTGCGATGCGGGACGGTTAGTCGGTCTCTTATCCAGCCGCGACATCCTCTTCGTGCACGATGATTTGCGACTGGTGTCCGACGTGATGACTCCGCGGGAGCGCCTGGTGACGGCGCCGCTGGGAACCACCATCGCGCAGGCCGAAGAAATCTTGCAGATTCACAAGGTCGAGAAGTTGCCGCTGGTGGATAGCGACGACCGATTGGGTGGGCTAATCACCCTGCGCGACATTCTCAAGCGCACTCTCCACCCGGAATCGTCCAAGGATCCGAAGGGTCGCCTGCTGGTTGGCGCCGCCATCGGCGTGGTGGGGGATTACATCGATCGGGCGATCGAGCTGGTCACGGCAGGATGCGATGTGCTGGTGGTCGATATCGCGCACGGACACAGCGAGAACGCGCTCGGCGCCGTTCGCGAGATCCGGGCGCGACTGGGATCGGTTGAATTGATCGCCGGTAATGTGGCTACGGCGGAAGGTACCCGTGATCTGATCGAAGCCGGGGTAGACGCCGTCAAGGTTGGCGTGGGTCCTGGCTCCATCTGTATCACGCGGGTGGTTACCGGCGTCGGCGTGCCGCAGCTCACCGCGGTAATGGACTGCGTGCAGGAGGCCAGCCGCTTCCAGGTTCCGGTGGTCGCCGACGGTGGCGTGCGCCAGTCCGGCGATGTCAGCAAGGCGCTTGCCGCGGGCGCGTCCACGGTGATGATCGGGAATATGCTGGCCGGCACCCGTGAGAGTCCCGGCGTGGTGGTAGTGAGGAACGGACGCCGCTTCAAGGCCTCGCGGGGTATGGCCTCGGCCGGCGCCACGCTGGAGCGACGCCGGCGAGAGAAGCCCGGCTGGGAGGGCGAAGCAGACCTGGGAGAGGTGGTGCCCGAGGGTGTTGAGGGGATGGTGCCCTTTAAGGGAGATGCCGCCGACGTGCTGGTTCAGATGGTAGGCGGTCTGCGCTCCGGCATGAGCTATCTTGGCGCCCGAGCGCTGGACGAATTCGCCGCCAAGGCACAATTTATCCAGATTACCGGCGCCGGGATGCGCGAGAGTCAGCCGCATGACATCGAGCTGTAAACAGCTCTCGCGGGACCCAAAACTGCGCCTCTTGGCGGGTTGGGCAGCAGCGAGAACATGGGCTACACTTACGGGTTCCCCTAGTTGGGGCATGGGCGGGCATGGTTTAACGGTAGAATGACTGCCTTCCAAGCAGTAGGCCGCGGTTCGATTCCGCGTGCCCGCTCCACGTGATCCAGCTTCCAGATAACGAGCGGCGGTTCCCGAAGTGACCGACCAGAGGTGCATATATGCTCCGACGCGTAATCCTGTTCTCCGCCGGTGCCTGTCTGGCGCTAACTCTCTCCAGCCCGGCGTCCGGTGTCTCCGCGTCGAGCCACAAGAGCACGGTTCTACGCGTTCTGCCGCATCGAGTAGCGATCAACGGCCCCGCCACCATTGTGGGGTCGCATCTGCAGGCAGACAAGTTTTATTCAATTTTGTTCGCCTCGCCGGACCTACGCAAGACTGCCATCAAACAGTTCATCGGCTTGGCAAAAACCGACTCCAGTGGCAATTTTCGGCTGCATGTGAAACGGATGCCGATCGTCGTGCACTGCGGCCGCGCCGGCGTGTATGCACTGACCGCCCGCAGCTCGAAAATCGTCGGCGCACACATCACCATGACAGGCTGCACGCTGAGTAAGCCGGGCAAGCTCCCGCCTCCCCCGCTTCCCGGCCATCACAAACCCTGACGCGGAAGTCCCCGATCCTTCGGTATAATCGCGCAGGCGGGGGCCCATGGCGCAGCGGCAGCGCAGCGGACTCATAATCTGTTGGTCGCAGGTTCGAATCCTGCTGGGCCCACCACTAATCCCCGCGCATCATGCCAGTCTGGTTCTCGTCCACGACAGCACCACTTTCCCGTGGTCAAGCCCTAATGTCACGTCCGTCCAAACTATGGCTGGCCATCGCGCTGCTGGTCGTGGTTGGCGGTCTGGTGGCGATCCGTCTGTCGCATCGACAGACCAGCCTTGCCGAGGCACGGTACGCATCGCGGATCGGGTGCGCCTCGGTGGCTGTCGCCTCTCGCGACCACCGTGCGTTTCTCTGGCTGACGGTGGCAGCCCGCGTCTCCGACATACTCCCGGATTCGTTCGGTCGATACCGGCATCAGCGTTTCCTAATACGCTGCCCAACCGGCCAACAGATCCTTATCGTCAATGACGTGACGGTCGGGCAGCGCGTACCGGTCAAACTCGGAGACCGCGTGGCGGCGCACGGCGAATATATCTGGAACCGCCAGGGCGGCCTGATCCACTTCACCCATAGCTCGGCCGGCGCCGAGCAGGGATGGATTCTGCGAGGCGATCATGTCTACGAGTGAGGTGATGGGACAGGCCACTGCAAGCGGCCCCGTATCACCAGGTCCTCGCCAGCCGCATCCACGGTCCGATCGACCACCGTGATGGCCTCGCTCATCACCGTCACGCCCAGGTCTCCAATGGACTCAGTGCCGGCGCCAAGAATCTTGGGGGCAATGAAGATGACGACGTGCGTGGCCAGACGCTCGCGCAGAAATGAGGTCGTGACTATGGCGCCGCCTTCCACCAGCAGGGACGTCATGCCCTCATCGTTGAGCCACGCCAGGAGTGCGTGGAGGGACACTCTGTCATCCTGATCCGGAAGTCTCAAGATCTGCACTCCCATTGCCTCCAATGGAGCGACGCGGCGGTGGTCGGCGCGGTGCGTCGTCGCGACGACGGTGCGTGCGCCCGGCACGGACAAGACCGTGCTTGACGGCGAAATACGCAGACGGGAATCCAGCACGATGCGAACGGGATCCGGCCCGTCGACCAGGCGTACGTCCAGCCGCGGATCATCCACCAGGACGGTATTTATGCCCACCACCACCGCCGCGTGCTCGGCTCGTAGCCGGTGACCACAGGAACGCGCTTCCATCCCGGTCACCCAGCGAGAGTGGCCGGTTGAGGTCGCAATGCGGCCGTCCAGCGTTTGCGCCAGCTTGAGCGTCACCACTGGAGAGACAGGCGAGACGTCGTCTCCGCCGGAATGCGGCGATCTCACCTGTCGGCGACGCCAGCGGCAGTCGTGGACAAGATTCCGGACGAAGAGGTGGACAACGCGCACTGCAGGTGCCTACCAGGTGGAGGGACGGCTCTGATTCTGCCGACCGAGACAAATGGCGCCGAATTTGGATAGCCGTCCGTTTCCTTGGGCCCACCGCCCGCATCACACGCAGGGACCTTGGCTTTATCAAGTCGTTGACTAAGGCTTGGCGACATAACGCTTTCAGGACGCCGGGGATGCCGTTGGGGGGGGCTGACGAGCTGATCCCAGGCCGGTATGATGGCGCTCAGAGTGATCTCTGAAACGTGTTCGGAGAGCATGTGGTCAAGCACCGCACGACCAACCGGGCTAGCGGCGGCAGAGGAGCGAAAGCGTGGCACACTATCTACCTTTGGAGGAACGATCGGACGACACCGGCTCTGTGCGGCGTCCGTGTGCCGCGGCTGGAGCGGCGCGGTCGGATGAAATGGCAGACCTCAGGATCTTCTGGGGCCCGGAAATCTGCCGGCTGGAATACTTGCTTCATCTTATGCGGACCGGTCGCATCAAGGACGAATACCTACCACGGAGCGCCTGACGCGAACGCGTCTATGGCGAGTTGGGGCACGTGCGCGTGAGAGACGCCATGCGGCTATGAAGACTCGCTGATGGCATGTGCCCCTGATCCCTCAACACCGATTCCGCCATCCTGTGCCGCATACCTTTTTCGCCACAGGAACCACCAGGCCAGGGCCAACAGGGTGATGATGATCGCCGTCACCTGTGCCTGCTTTAGACCGGCCAGGACAACGATATTGGCCCGCCCAAAAAACAGCACAAACTGCCCGATTGAATACACCACGAGCCAGACCAGGAACACTGTTCCTGGCACGCGGAAGCGGTACCGGAGTGCCCAGATCAAGGCGAATAAACCGGCAGTGAAAAGCAACTCGTATGCGGCCGCCGGCTGGTAGGCAACAGCGTGGCTCGGCACGAAGGTATTGTGCGGATTCGTGTACTGCGTGGCCCAGGGGAGCGAACTGGGGTAGCCCAGAATATCCCCGTTGATGATATTGCCAACCCGCCCGAAGGCCTGTGCAACCGGAATGAAGAGTGCGGCTGCGTCCATGGCTCTGCTGAAGGACACACCTTTGCGCACACACATAAGATACAGAGCCGGAATCCCTAAAATAACCGCTCCGTAGAAGGCCATGCCTCCTTCCCAGGTGGCCAGGATGTTCTGCGGATGCCTCAGATACGAACCCAAATCCGACTGCACCACGTAATAGAGCCGCCCGCCTATCAAGCAGGCGATCAGCACCGGCCAGAAGAGCTCATACGCTACCTCTCGGCTAATCCCAAAACGGGCAGCGTAAGGTATCGCAACGCGCAGTCCAACGGTAATACCCAGGACATACATCAGTCCATACCAATGAATCGCGAAGGGACCAAGACGCAATAGCACAGGGTCGATGCCGATCTTGATTAACGCAGCGGATATCTCGGGTAGAAACATCACGTACCGTTTTCAAACAGCAGGCTTGTTCCGCTGCCTCCAGGGGCCAATGGCGCGTCGATAAGCCATATCAATGGCTGAACGTGGCCGAGGGCGATGGACTCACGGTGGGTGATGCAGTGGGCGTTGCGGTGGTAACGGTAGTGGTCCCGGTGGCGGTAGCGGATGCGCCTGCCTTCGGGGTGGCTTGCGGGGTCGCGCGCGGTGTGGGAGCCACACTGCCTTCCTCCACCACCGCCTGCCAGGGCTGGTAGGTGGTGGGTATCTTGTCGACGGTCAGGTCGCCATTCGGCTTCAAGATGGTACGGTGCAGGATGGTCGTGGCTCCATCGTGGGCGAAAGCCGTTTGATGCTGTTCACCGGGCGCCAGTGCAGGATCCTGCTGGACAATCTTAGGTCCGTGCGGAATGACTTTGGTGATCTGTGCGGTGGAGTCCACAGCCACCTTCCAGCCCACCTTTGCCCCATAGACGTAGATCGTTAACTGCTGCCGGAGTGGCTGCACACTGGTTTCGATCAGCAGGTGTCCACCGGTGTTATTCAGGAATCGCAGGTCGAAACTCTTGGCTGGCGAGACAATGGCATCGTATCCTACCGGCGGCTCATACCAGGGGAGGCGGTAGGTGTGGCCGTGCCGCTCCGACAGATGAAGACCAGCGTTGTACAGCGCCCGTAGGAAGGTGGTCGCCACCTGTTGCATGGCGCCCCCACTGCCGGGGACCAACTGACCATTCTGCTTGATTTCCTGATCGCGATAGACCTCATCAGACCACGCGGTGCTTGCCATCAGGGTGTTGAACGAGATGTCTTGGCCGGGGTTGAAGAGCTGCTGGTCAAGGGTCTTGGCGATGCCGGTGATATCATCCAGGCGAGCAGTATCACTACCGGCGAAGCTCGTGGTGCCGGTGGCGAGTAAGGTGGTAATGCCGAGACTGGCCGGGTTTGACGCGTCCACCGGAGGCTGCGTGACCAATACCGGCAAACGCAACCGGGCATGGGGTCTCAGTCCGGTGACGATCGGCAGTAACCGCTGGGTCGCCGCCTGTTGGTCCAGCGTGCGGCCCAAAAGGCGCGGACTGATGATCTGGACCGACGTGCCGGCAAACGATAGTTTGGCATTCTCCGCCTGGCGATCGACTTGAGACGCCAGATATTGGACGAACGCCTGGACCGCTGTCTGATCCACGTTTAATTGGATCGCGGCGCGATGAGGCCCGACAGCGTCATGAAAATGAAACATTCGAGCAAACGAATAGCGCGAGGTGACAAATACACGTTTGCCCACCGTAATGACCGGTGGACTGCTCAGGAAGGCTTCCACTCGATCTCGCACCCGCCGCGCCACCACGTCGGTGATCTGCGGTTGAGTATGGATCACTGCCAGCGTTCGGGTTTCTACCGAAAGAGAATTGAGTGAGGAACGCACCGCTTGCACCGCTTGTGTCAGATTCAACTGGCGGCCAGACCGGCTGTGATTGATCTGGACATGGTTACTGTTGTCGATGTATAGGAATGCATTCTGAGACGGCGCGGAGAGACGTTGCGGCCCGCGGACGATTTGCTGCTGGATATACTGCAGCACCTGCTGCTCGCTCAGTGTGTATCGCAACTGGATGCGGTGCGGCGGGTGGAGTGGCGCGCGATCGATCAATTGGGCGACGAACGGTCCCTTGCGTCCCACATCCATCGCCGCGGTCACCGTCCCAGCGATGTCGTAGCTCAACCCCAACTGCTGTGCTTTGGGCTGCCACCGGAGGGCGTTGTACTGCAGCGTTACCGGGTTGTTGTACTTGACCACCAGTCGATTCGCAATCAGCGTCTTGGCCTGCGTCGCGGTGAGCCCCCCGACGGGCGTGCGATCCACATAAACTCCGGGTAAAATCTCGCCGCGATACTTAGAAAAGGCATATGTGGTGTATGCCAGGAGGAAGATCGAGAGGATGGCCACCAGAAACACGGCATACGCCAGCGGCGCCCAGCGACGTTCTTTTTGACGTAGCCGCTGTTGCGCCTCCCGTTGCGGAAACAGCTTGCGATCGTCCGCGGGGCGGATGATCTCCGTGCGGCGAACCCGCTCGGGCGAGGTTGTCTCTAATTTTGGTGGAATACTATGTGCCATACTGAAGTCGTCTTGCTGGGTGCAATACGCTCCTTTTTTACCATGACTTGATCGAGGTGATCCCTATGCTGCGCTTCAAGCAGTTCTCGGGAAGCGGATCCGACTTCGAGCACGCTGTTAACGCCTGGCTCGAACAGATCGAACCGGACGTAACCCAGATGGTCCAGACCGTGGACGATTCGGGAAGGGTTACCATTGGTTTTCTGTTTGAAGAGAGCTTTCGGGGTCAAGAATTCCGGCTTGCCTCCGAGCGCCAGGTGGAGCGCGCCACCCGGCCCGCTATGAGTCCGTCCGACGCTCCCGATATCCCGCTCCAGGTACAGGCCGAATCGCCCGAGCCCCCTCGTCAGCCGTGATTCCATTCGTGTAACCAGCGCGCGGCCTCGCAAGCATGATAGGTCAGAATAATGTCGGCGCCGGCTCGGCGAATCGAGGTGAGAACCTCGCGCACGCTTGATTCCTCGTCCAGCCAGCCATGCCCTGCCGCTGCCTTAAGCATGGCATACTCGCCGCTCACGTTAAAGGCGGCTACCGGCGCGTCGATTGCATCGCGCACCTCGCGAATGATGTCGAGGTACGGCAGTGCCGGCTTGATCATGATGATGTCGGCGCCCTCCTCGACATCCAGCACTACCTCACGCATCGCTTCCCGGCGATTCCCCGGGTCCATTTGATACGATTTGCGGTCGCCAAACTGCGGCGCGCAGTCCGCCGCCTCTCGGAATGGACCGAAGAACGCGGACGCGTACTTTGCGGAGTGCGCCATAATGCCCACCTGCTCCATACCGTTGGCGTCAAGCGCCTGCCGAATTGCCTGGACCCGTCCGTCCATCATATCGGAGGGCGCCACCATGTCGGCCCCCGCCCTCGCTTGACTCACCGCAATCCGGGACAGCACCTCAAGCGTCGCGTCATTGTCCACCTGGCCGTCGCGTACCACCCCGCAGTGCCCATGCGTGGTGTACTCGTCCAGACAGGTATCCGTCAGGACCAGCAGGGATGGAGCCGCGTCTTTGATGACGCCCACCGCCTGTTGCACGATGCCCTCGGCGCTGTAGGCTGCCGACCCCTCCTCATCTTTGCGCTCCGGCAGGCCGAACACCATCACTGCCGGTATCTCCAGTGACTCGACCTCGCGGGCCAGGGCGGGTAGCAGATCGAGGCTCCAGCGATACTGCCCGGGCATGGACGGAATCGGGTCTTTGGCGGAGGGTTTGGCGTGGACGAACAGCGGGAAGACCAGATGAGCAATGGACAGATCGGTTTCGCGTATTAACCGACGAAGCTGGGGGGTGCGGCGTAAACGCCGCAGTCTGGTGGAGGGAAAAGACATACAACGGTTCCTATGGTGCGGATGGTGCGGATCGCGGATCAGCGATCCGCAGTTTTTTCACTCGGCGAGTCTTCCTGAAGGTCAGCCAGGCGAGCCGGATCGGAAGACGGCAGGTCGTAGAGTTCTCTGGCCTGCTCTTCACTCCCTGTTTCCTGTCTCTTGTCCGACATGAGATCCTCGGCCAGATCGCCGAGATCGTCGAGCGGCAGTTCGTCTTTCATCTATCGTCCTTTACAGCGAGTGTGACACGGTCGGAAGCCGGCCGGTCCGCGGAACCATACGGTGCGCCAACCGGCAAGCACGCTTCGTCGTCACCTCTTGAGTCTACGAGTGGAACGGGCACGAAGTCCGTGGCATCCGCGGCCACCAGTTGGTAGTGTACGCCACCGAGGGCGACGTTCGGACCCGTGCCGGCGGCATCGCCGTGTAGATGTCCATAGATGCAAATCTCTACGCCATCTGTTTCCAGCAGCGCGCGGTACGGGCTGGTCTGCTGACCGGCGTAGAAGGGCGGATAGTGCAAGGCCACAATGGTTGGCAGAGCGGGATCTCGCGCGGCCAGTGAGGTTTCAAGTCGCTGCACTTCCCGATTGAGCAGCTTCTCGTCCTGCGGCGTCCACTCCGAATTGCCTGGTACGGGCGACCCTTTCGCGCCGCAGATGTTGTACCCATCCGCCACATACGCATTGTTATGCAGCACGCACACACCAGGCGGAAGCACCGCCCGCACCTTGTTCGTCGTTTTGCTCGACCACCAGTAGTCGTGATTCCCCCGTACCAGAATCTTGCGGCCGTTCCACGCTGCCAGGCGATGCAGCGTATCCATCGCGCCCTCGAGATGCAGGGCCCAGTCGATGTCGCCCGCCACGATCACCGTGTCGCTGGAACTCACACGCTGGGCCCAGGCGTGCTCCAAGCGCTCCACGTGGCCTGCCCACCGTTCGCCGAACACATCCATGGGCTTCAGTGGCTGTCCCGTCAGCGGATCCCGGCCTGAGGCATGGATGTCCGCGATTGCCCAGATTGTCACAGATGCGCGCCGCCTCTTCGTCTGACAAATATACAGTGTAATAGTACGAAGTTGGGCGGGGCACGTGCAGCCACGATCACTCCACAACAGGGTAGGTTCGGATGGTGATGGCTCGCCCTGCCGGGCGGAGCGGCGTTCAAGCGGCAGGAGAACGATCGACAAGCTGGGAGTCGTCAGATGAGGCAGGCCGGTATCACTCATACTTTGGCGAAGCTCGCCTTGCCAGCTGGGCTCACACTCAGCGCGCTGCTGCTGGCGGGCTGCAGGCCTCAGTCGCCTGCGATCCGTGCGCCTGTCGCTATTCACACGCCCGCGACGCTCGGCAGCGGGGTCCTGCCCACCGGCTTCGAGGTGGAACCGGCAGACGGCGTCGGCGCCTTGATTCGAGCCGTGGATCGGGCCCAGTCAACCGTCTATCTCGAAGCCTACGTCCTCACCCATCGGCGCATCATCCGCGCCCTGGAGCGAGCCAGCGCCCAAGGGGTGCAGGTCTATGTGGTGCTGGAGCATCAGCCGTTTGGCATGGGGCTACAACCAGAGACCGCGGCGCGACAGCTCCGCGCCGCCGGGATTCATGTGCGATGGGGACGCCCTGGTTTCCGATATACGCACGCCAAGTTTCTACTCCTGGATGGCCGGTTGGCGATGATCGGGACGGCCAACTTTTCGGCCGCGGCCTTCAGCAGTAACCGAGAATTTCTGATCTTCGAGCGAGATCGGCGGGTGGTCCGCGATCTCCAGGCGATTTTTATCTCCGACTGGGACTCGACTCCCTTGTCGTTGGCGGACGACAACGTGGTCACGGCTCCCGACGACGCCCGAGCAAGGCTTTCCGCGCTGATCGCCGGCGCACATCGAAGCATCGACATCTACGCGGAGGAGATGGCCGACCCACTGCTCGAACAGAAGCTGGCGTCTGCCGCCAAACGAGGCGTGCGAGTCCGGATCATCGTTCCCCAGAGCGTACCGTTGCCCAACATTGCTTCCCTCCTGCGCGCCGGAGTCGCGGTACGCCTCCTCCAACAGCCCTATGCGCACGCGAAGGTGATTTTGGTGGACGGCGTTCGAGCCTTCGTCGGCTCCGAAAACTTCAGCGCCACGTCACTCGACCACGACCGAGAGGTGGGTCTGCTGATTCGCGGCCCCGCTCTCGCTCGCATCGCGGCCGTCTTCGCGGCTGACTGGTCGCGTGCGGCTGCGCCACAGGTCAGCCAGCCCGTTCGGTAGGTACACCGACCAGGATCGGCTCGTCATGATGCACGTCGTACCTTGACTCATCCACCACCTCCTCGGCCATCTTCGCGAAAGAAGGGCGCCCCCGGATACCCGTTCACGATAGAAAGATTTGCACCGTTTTAAGTCTTCGGTAAGCTACGACCTTGCTGAGTAATAACGGCCTGAGATGCTAGGTGTATCCCGCAGCCCTCGCTCGGCCGGGCAGAAAGAGATGAAACAAGATGGGAATCGTGATCGGACTTCTGGGTCTCTCCTTCCTTTCGGCACTGACTGTGCCGGAATTTCTGCTGTTGATCTGCATCGTTGAGTACCGAAAGCTGGTCAGAGAACCTGCTCCGGCTCTCCAACCCGCCGTCATACGAACTCCTGCTTACTTCAAGCCTTCTCCCGTCACCCTTTGATAGCGACGCACGGCCTACAAGTCGGGCAAGAATTAGGATTCAGTCCATCGGCCATAAAACAGCTCATGAGGATACTGAAACGCCGTGAGTGTGTCAAGCTCCACTTCCAGTTCAGCACCTGGGCCTAGAAACTGTCTGAAAAGGGTCATGAGCGAGCCAGACGACGGAGCATGATCCGCGACATGGTGATGTAAATGAGTGCCTCGCCCGTTGCCGGGAGCCGTTCGTAGTCCTTACTGAGGCGCCGGC